>MDTD01050307.1_pt1 | contig 10822 bp, 9 predicted proteins | sample 811221 | NCBI WGS metagenome assembly MDTD01 (sample SAMN05326646, study PRJNA326480) | marine metagenome | isolation source: seawater | place: Pacific Ocean: South West | collected 2011
ACTGCGTTCGACTTGCATGTGTTAGGCGTGCCGCCAGCGTACGTTCTGAGCCATGATCAAACTCTCAAGTTTAATAACGGCGCACACTAGCTTTAATAATTTAAGATAACTTAAATCATTTTCGTAAAGCGTGTACGACAATTTCTTTAGTTAACCTAGCCGTCCACGCTTCTCTTCTTAAATTCACAATTTAAAATAGCTTAGATTCTCTCATAGTTATAGAATCTGACACACCTCTAGCAATGTTTCGATTAGTATACTTAGAGGTGAACGCACGTTTTATTACAATATTAGGATAAGTCAAGGCGTATATTGCTCCAAAAACCCTTTAAAATCAGCAAAAAATGACCTCAATCGATTGCAAACAAGATCTTAATTTTATAAAAACAACTATGGCGATAAAAAATTTTTTCAATTCCCTGGCTAAGAATTTTCAATTTAAAAATGACAATAATAGAGCTCTAATTTTAAATAAAAACATTAATTATCTGTTTTATTTTTTATTAATAATTTTATTTTTTCTTGGTTATAATTTTTTTTATACACCGATTGATAATAAAAATGAGCTAAAGAAAAATAATTTAAAAGAGCTGCTTTCAAATTCAAGTACGCTTTCAATAAAAGAATATTTTTTGGATCAAATTAAATTTCCGTATAAAGAATATACTTATGTAATTCAAAATAACGACAATATTAAAGAAATACTATCAAAATACGATATTAGCAATTCCCAAATTCAAGAAGTAATTAACGGACTAAAAGAAAAAAAATTAGGTAAAATTTATTCAGGTAAAGAATTTAAAATTTTACTTAAAAGAAATGAAGAAAAAAAAAACAGCATAATCAATATTTCCTATCCCGTATCAAATACTAAATTGATAAATATTAATTTTACAGAGGGAAAATTTGTAATAGCAGAAAAAATATTACAACTAACAAAAAAAAAGGTCGTTGTTAAAAGCACAATTTCAAATAACCTTTATAGTTCTGCAATAAAAGAAAATATAGAGCCTAATATTATAATTGAATTTGCAAGAATTTATGGGTTTGAAATAGATTTTCAAAGAGATATTTGGAAAGGAGATACGTTTAAGATATTCTACGAAAAATATGAGAACAACAAAGGTGAAGTAAAAGATACTGGTAAAATAATATTTGCCTCGATGAAGTTAAGTAACAGAAAAATTGATTTATATAATTTTACTGATAGTAAGGGGGAAGAGGGTTATTATGATATTAATGGCAAAAGCATCGTGAAGTCATTAATGAAGACTCCAATTAATGGTGCAAGATTATCCTCTCCTTTTGGAATGAGAAAGCATCCAATTTTAGGATTTAACAAACTACATACTGGTACCGACTTCGCTGCACCTACAGGAACTCCAATAATGGCCTCTGGATCGGGAACAGTTACTAGAGCACGTTGGTGTGGTGGCGGAGGTAATTGCATTAAGATTAAACACAACTCAACTTATCAAACTGTTTACGCTCACATGAAAAATTTTGCTAAGGGAATTAAAGAAGGTAAGAAAGTTAAGCAAGGACAAATTATAGGCTACGTCGGATCGACAGGAATGTCTACAGGCCCACATTTGCATTATGAGGTAATCGTTAATGGAAAAAAAGTTAATTCTAGAAAACTCAAATTACCGTCGGGAAAAATTTTAAAAGGAGAAGAGAGAAAAGAATTTGAAATAAACCGAATTAAAATTGACTTAGAGCTTGATAAATTAAAAGTAAATTAATTCTCGTCTTCTTTATTTTTAATTTCTTTATCCACAACATCTGAATTCTCTGTGCTAGAACGATTAGAATTTATCTCTGAAAGTTTTCTAGTATAGTGATCTGCGTGTTGTAAATAATTTTGTACTAAAACTAAGTCGCCGCTACTTTGAGCATCTTTAGCCATTTGCTGATATTTTTGTATTGCTTTCTCCAAATTAAATGGATTTATATTTTGAATTTTTTTTCCAAAGTTTGGAATTCCCCCGTTTTGGAAATGAGACTGATTATTGGAAGAACCGTTTCTTCTCCTAAAACCGTTTTTAGGATGCCTGGATCTGAAACCTCTTCTTTTATGACTGCTCATAATTTTTTTTTATTTTAAAACTGAAAATATACATCTAACGTTATTATTATAATCTTTAATCAAAAACTTTTCTCTAAAACCACTACATTCTAATACTTTGGAAACTTTTCTGTACTGTCCATTACCAACTTCTAAGGCTAACAATCCATTTTTTTTTAAGATATACTTAGATTTGTAGATAACTTTTTTAATTACGTCAAGACCATCATTTCCTCCATCCAAAGCAATTTTTGGCTCAAATTTTTTGATATCATTTGAGAGTTTTTTTATTGATAAACTTTCCACATAAGGTGGATTTGAAATAATCAAATCAAATCTGTTATTTATCCTGGCAGATATTGATTTATGGTAAAATTTAACTTTACTCTCGATTTTTAAAATTTTAGCATTCTTATTTGCAATTTTAATGGCATTTTTACATGTATCAATTCCAATTCCATATGAATTTTTTAAATCTTTAAGTATTGAGAGAATTATACATCCAGAGCCTGTGCCTACATCGAGAATAAATAAATTTTTAAATCTATAATGTGTTAAGACTCGCTCTACCATAAGTTCTGTTTCTGGCCTTGGTATCAAAGTGTATTTGTTTACATAGAAATTATTTTTCCAAAAAGGCTTCTTATTTAATACATAGGCAACAGGCTCGCAGGTTGATCTTCTTTTAATTTTTTCAAAAAATTCTTTAATTTCATTTGAGCTAATAGTTTTTTTTTCATTATAAATTAATTTTTCTCTGTCAATTTTCACTATTTCTGAAATTATGACTTCAGAGTCTAATAAAGGCGTAGAAATATTGTTTTCTTTTAAAATTTTATATCCTTTGGTTATTAATTCTGAAATCTGCATTAATTTAAATTTTTAAGTTTTAAGTCTTGCTCCTTTAATCTCAATCCATCATTCATTTCTTGATGAATTTCACCACTCAAAAACTCATCAAGTTTATGCAAGGTTAAATTAATTCTATGATCTGTTACTCTTCCTTGAGGAAAATTGTAAGTTCTTATTCTCTCTGATCTATCTCCAGTACCAATCTGACTTTTTCTATTTTGAGATCTTTCTTGATCTTTTTTTCTTTTTTCTGCCTCATAAACTCTTGCTCTTAATATTTTGAGAGCTTTAGCTTTATTTTTATGTTGAGACTTTTCATCTTGTTGACTAACTACCACTCCTGAAGGGATGTGTGTTATTCTCACAGCACTATCTGTTGTGTTTACTGATTGACCACCAGGGCCACCAGATCTAAAAACATCTATTCTCAAATCACTATCTTTAATATGGATATCGACCTCTTCGGCTTCCGGTAGTACAGCTACAGTTGCTGCAGAGGTGTGGACCCTTCCTTGAGTCTCTGTATCTGGGACTCTTTGAACCCTATGAACACCAGACTCATACTTTAAATAAGAATAAATATTATCTCCAGTAACTGAAAATATAATTTCCTTATATCCGCCTGCCTCACTTTTTGAAATACTTATAATTTCAATTTTCCATTTTTTTTTAGAGCAAACTCTTTCATACATTCTAAATAAATCAGAACAAAAAAGAGTTGCTTCGAGACCGCCCGTACCAGCTCTAATTTCAACAATAGCATTTTTTTTATCATCCATATCTTTAGGGAGTAAAAAAATTTTTAATTTATTAGAATATAATTCTCTTTTATTACTTAATTGTTCCAACTCAATTTTAGCCATCGAGACTATTTCTTCATCATTATTTTTATCATTAATAATAATTTTTAGATCTTTTTCTTGTTTTCCAAAATCTATGTACTCTCTAGCAATCTTAATTATGCTGCCAATCTCAGAGTAGTCTTTTGATTTTTTTGCAAAATTTTTTGGATCAATCTTACCTGAAGATAGCTCTTTTTCTAAATCATCATATTTTGCAATCAAGTTTGCTACTTTATCTTTTGGTACCATAATTTAATTATTTTGTTCTTGAGCTTTTTTTTCAACAAGCTCTACAACTTTCTGTATAATTGTATCATTTGCAACTTTATTATGAGGTATACCTGATAAATAAAGTAAATTTTTGTCATTTCCACCGCCAGTTAAACCTATATCAGTTTGAGATGCTTCTCCTGGACCGTTAACAACACAGCCAATAATAGATAATGTAATTGGTTTTTTTATATGGGATAATTTGTGTTCTAAAATTTTAACAGTTTCTATCACAGGAAATGCTTGTCTTGCACATGAAGGGCAAGAGATAATTTTTACACCTCTTGACCTTATATTTAACGATTTTAAAATTTCAAAACCTGCTCTAATCTCCTCTACAGGGTCGGCTGACAATGAAACTCTTATGGTGTCTCCTATTCCTTGCATAAGTAATTTACCAATTCCAATCGATGACTTAATACTCCCTGAAATCAAACCTCCAGCTTCGGTAATGCCTAGATGCAAAGGATAGTCTGTTGCTTTGGAAAGTTCCTCGTAAGACTTTATTGATAAAAATACGTCAGAAGATTTAACGCTTATCTTAAAATTATAAAATTCATTGTCCTCAAAAAATTTTACATTCTCCATAGCACTCTCTACTAAGGCTTCTGGACATGGCTCTTTATATTTATCTAATAATTTTTTATCTAATGATCCTGCATTTACTCCAATTCTTATAGCGCACTGAAAGTCTTTTGCTGCTTTAATTACTTCCAAAACTCTATTTCTAGATCCAATATTTCCAGGATTAATTCTTAAACATTTTGCCCCATTTTTTGCGGCTTCGATTGCTCTTCTATAGTGAAAATGAACATCTGCTACTATTGGAATTGAAACTTCTTTACTGATTTCCTTTAATGCTTTTGTTGAGGAGTCATCAGGACAAGAAACTCTCACAATATCAGCTCCAACATCCACTAATTGGTTAATTTGGTTAACAGTTGATTTAATATCTGTAGTAAGAGTATTAGTCATAGATTGAACACTAATTTTTGAATTACCACCAACCTCAACATCACCAACTTTGATTTTTTTTGTTAATTTCCTATTTATTTTTCTAAAAGGTCTTATTTCCATATTTAATTAAGGTTAAAAGTTTTATGAAGTTTTTTAACTGCTTTTAAAGTATCATTTTGACTTATGATAACTGAAATTTTTATTTCGGATGTTGATATTGCTAAAATATTAATATTTTCCTCAGCTAAACTTCTAAACATTTTAAATGTTACACCTGGTGTTGTTACCATACCTGCTCCAACAATTGATATTTTAGAAACCTCGTCATTATGACTAAGATTTTCAAATTTTATTTTATTATTATTGTTAATTACATCAATAGTTTTTTCAACATCTTCTCTTTTTACTGTGAATGTTAAATCAGTTTTTTTTCCGTCAGCTGATATATTTTGTATAACCATATCAATATTTATTTTATTTGAGCCCAAAGGTTCAAATATATCCGCTGCCACTCCCGGTTTATCTTCGACACCTACTAGAGTTATTTTTGCATCGTCTTTAGAATACGCTACACCAGTAATTACTTTATCATAATTAATTTTATCTTGATTAACTATTTTTGTGCCACTTCGCTCTGTAAATGTTGATTTAACCTCTATTGGAATATCGTACATTAGAGCAGTTTGCATTGCCGATGATTGCATTACTTTTGCACCAACTGATGATAATTCAAGCATTTCCTCATATGAAATCTTATTAATTTTTTTTGCCACAGGAATTTTTTTTGGATCGGTAGAGTATACACCGTCAACATCTGTATATATTTCACATGACTCAGTGTTGAAAATTTTAGCTATTGCTACTGCTGTAGCATCAGAACCACCTCTACCAATAGTCTGCAAATCTCCATCAGAAGAGATGCCTTGAAATCCTGGAACTATAGCAATCCCATTATTTGAAATGAAATCTTCTATTTTTTTAGTTCCAATATTTATTATTCTAGAATTTGCGTTATCTCCTTTTGTCATTATTGGAATTTGCCATGACATAAAAGATTTTGCATTTATTTTTTTTTGTTTTAAGGCTCCAGCAACTAAAGCACATGTAATTTGCTCACCAGTGGAAAGCAAAACATCTTTCTCCCTAACATCAAACTTATCTGATATTTTTTTGGATTGGTCTATGAGCTCATTGGTTTTTCCAGCCATAGCTGAAACAACAACTATTAATTTATTGCCTTTTTGATGCTCTTTTGCAATAATTTCTACAACATGTAATATCCTATCGATTGAGCCAACTGATGTTCCACCGAATTTCAAAACTTTTTTTGCCATAAATAAATTTTACTATAGTATTAATAAGATTTAGAATAACTTATATAAAAATATATGGATACAATAAATAAAGAAGAAATTCAAAAATTTTCAAAAATGGCTGATGAATGGTGGGATGTAAATGGTAAGTTTAAACCGCTACACATGTTTAATCCCACACGAATTAGTTACATTCTTGATATAACTTATAATCATTTTAATATTAATAAGACTGATAATCAGTCTCCATTAAAAAATTTAAAAATTTTAGATATCGGTTGCGGCGGTGGTTTAATTAGTGAGCCAATGTGCAGGCTTGGTGCACAAGTTACTGGAATTGATCCTGTTGAAAAAAATATAAAGATAGCATCTCTGCATGCAAAAAGAGGAGGTTTAAAAATAAATTACATTAACTCTAGTCCCGAAAAAATGGATACGAATAATAAATTTGATGTAATTTTAAATCTAGAAGTGATTGAGCACGTAGACAATGTAGACTTATTCTTAGAGTCATGTAAAAGTTTACTTAATAAAAACGGGATTATGTTTATAGCTACAATCAACAGAACGTTCTCATCTTATATTAAGGCAATTATTGGAGCAGAATATATTTTAAGATGGTTGCCAATCGGAACACACGACTGGAATAAGTTCATAAAGCCTGAAGAACTTGAAGATAAAATGGTAAATTTGGACTTCAGTATAAAGGAAATTAAAGGATTAGTGTTTAACCCTATTTTAAAAAAATGGAATAGAAGTGAAAATTTGTCCGTAAACTACATTATGGCAGCAAGAAATAGTTAATTATCTTTATCTATCCAAGGTAAGCTAAAAAGCTCTATACCCTCCTCTCTAAGTTGCTTCCTTTCCTCTTTAGTAGTAGTTCCATAAATATTCTTTTTTAATTTTTTATCATAATAGATATTTCTCACATTGCTTGCCAACTTGTCTCCAACATACTCAAAATTTTTCTCTACAAATTTTCTTAATTTTAAAAGGTCTTTTTTTATTTTTTTTAAATTTTTGTCATAATTTTTATGTGTGATATTTGTATTCGAATTTAATATTGATGGGGACATTATTGATTTTTTTATTTTTTTTGAATTACAATGAATACATTCCAATAGATTTTTTTTATTTAATTTTTCAAACTCTAAGGAGTCAGAAAACCAACTTTCAAATTCATGATTGTTTTTACATGTTAAATTATATCTAATCATTATTTATACATATTAATTTTTTTTAATATTTCAAGAGGGGTTTCTGTAATCAGCATTTATATCAATGTAATCATGAGTAAAATCACAAGTATAACACTCAAATTTATCGCTTCCTTGATTTATATTTACTTCAATAGAAATTGAATCCCACTTCATATATTCTTTAAGTTTTTGTTCGTCAAGCTCTTCAGATACTTGTCCTTTTTCAGCTACTATGAAATCTCCAAATTTAATAATTATTTTTTCTTTATCGATATTTTCACCTGATTTTCCTATTCCCATTACCACTCTTCCCCAATTAGGATCTTCACCTGCAACTGCAGTTTTTACGAGAGGAGAGTTTGCTATTGAAAATGCAATCCTTTTTGCGCTTATAAGTGATTTTGCATTAATTATTCTTATAGTTATAAATTTTTTTGCACCTTCTCCGTCGACAACTATTTGCTTAGCTAAGTTCATACATACATTCCTTAAAGCTATTTCAAATTTCTGAATAATTGGATCGTTAATGGTTCTGTTTTGACCAATCTTAATTTTTTTAGTTGAAAATATTGTTATCATGTCATTTGTAGATTGATCGCTATCAACAGAAATAGCATTAAATGTATTAGAACAAGCTTTTTTAAGTAATGATTTTAGTAGGTGTGATGCTATATCTGCGTCAGTAAATATATAAGATAACATTGTTGCCAAATTTGGTGCTATCATTCCTGAGCCCTTTGCTATACCAGCTATCTTTATAATCTTGTTTCCAACAGTGAATTCTTCAAAAGCTAATTTTGGTTTAGTGTCTGTTGTCATAATTGACGAAGCTGTTTTCATCCAAATTAACTTATTTTGATCTTCCCTGAGTTTATCTACCAATTCTTGAATACCGTTATTTATTTTCTCAACTGGAAACGTTTCACCAATTACGCCAGTTGAAGCAAACATTATATCTTTAATTTTTACTGTCTCGGAAATACCTTCTTCTTTTTTTGATTCTTTAATTGTCAAAATTCTTGATAAGTTTTTAGCAATCAAATCTAGACTTTCCTTCCCTTGCTTGCCTGTGAATGTATTGGCATTTTTAGTATTAATCATCATGGCTTTGATACTTTTTTTATTTGAACTATTATTCCAAGTTAAACTTTCAGACTTAATACTACTTGAGGTTTCTAATGTGGCGTAATTAGCGCCTTCCCTAAAATAAAATAAAGTTAAATCATCTCTTCCATTACCATATAGATCAGCAGAAACAGAGGACACTTCTAGGCCATCAATTGGTTTAAGATCTTGGAATTCACCCATTCTTGATAACTTTGATTTGTCATTAAGGAAATTCTTTAAATTAATTGTCATAATTTCTATTTAATTTTGGTTATAAATACATATATAGAAGTATAATGAATTTATTTACAAAAACACTAAGTAAAATATTTAAGAGTAGTAATCAACAAGAATTAGAGAAAATAAAACATATTGTATCCAGTATTAATGGTCTAGAAAAGGAAATCTCGCTACTTAAAGACAATGAATTTAAAGAAAGGTCACATCTATTAAAGCAGGCAGCTGCTAATGGTAAAAATTTAGATGAAATTCTACCAGAGTCTTTCGCTTTGGTTAGAGAAGCTGCAAAAAGAGTTTTGAATGAAAGGCATTACGATGTTCAGCTAATTGGTGGAATAATTCTTCATCAGGGAAAAATCGCTGAAATGAAAACTGGTGAAGGAAAAACTTTAGTTTCAACTTTACCTGCATTTTTAAATTGCTTAACAAATAAAGGTGTTCACATTGTCACAGTGAATGATTATTTAGCAAAAAGGGACTCGGAGTGGATGGGGCGTGTTTATAATTTTTTGGGTATCTCAACAGGATGTGTAACAAGTAATTTAGATGACAATGAAAGAAAGAAAAATTATTCATATGATATAACTTACGGGACAAATAATGAGCTAGGTTTTGATTATCTAAGAGATAATATGAAATACGACTTTTCTGAAATGGTACAAAGAAAACACAACTATTGTATTGTAGATGAAGTTGACAGTATTTTAATTGACGAGTCTAGAACACCATTGATAATTTCCGGAAAAGTAGAGGATAAAACTAATCTATATGAATTATCTAATGAAATGGTAAAAAAATTGGATTTTTCAGATTTTGAGCTTGATGAAAAAAATAAAAGCGCAATTTTAAATGACACGGGTGTTGATAAAATTGAAAAATTGTCTACCCAAAAAAATGTTTTAAAAAATAAAAATTTTTATGATCCACAAAATTTAAACTTAGTTCATAACATAAATCAAGCTCTAAGAGCGCATCATCTTTTTAAAAAAGACACTGACTATATTTCTAAAGATGGAAAAATTCAGATTATAGATGAATTTACTGGAAGAGTTTTAGAAGGAAGAAGATTTTCTGATGGTTTGCACCAAGCTATTGAAGCAAAAGAGAATGTTAAGATACAGGATGAAAATCAAACTTTAGCCTCTACAACCTATCAAAATTATTTTAGGCTATATAATAAACTTGCTGGTATGACCGGTACCGCACTAACTGAAGCAGAAGAATTTTATGACATTTATAAGTTAAACGTAATATCTGTTCCAACAAATAAGAAAATGATTAGAAAAGATGTGAACGATCAAATATTTAGAACTGAAAAAGAAAAATATAATGCAATTATCAACAAGATAAAGAAATGTAATGTGTTAGGTCAACCCGTGCTGGTTGGTACTACAAGTATTGAAAAGTCAGAGAAGATTTCAAGAATGCTAAATAATTCTAATTTGAAACATAACGTTCTTAACGCTAAATTTCATGAGGAAGAAGCAAGAATCGTTGCAGAGGCAGGGAAATTAGGGGCAGTGACTATAGCTACTAACATGGCTGGTAGAGGAACGGATATTAAGCTTGGTGGGAATGTAAACTTTTTTGAAAAAAATGAAATTGATTTTGCTTCTGTAAAAGATGATGTAAAAAAGGTAAAATCTTTAGGAGGTCTATGTATTATTGGAACTGAGAGACATGAAAGTCGAAGAATTGACAATCAACTAAGAGGAAGATCTGGAAGACAAGGTGATCCTGGGGCAAGCACTTTTTTTATAAGCTTAGAAGATGATTTAATGAGACTTTTTGGTGGAGATCAAATTGATGGAATGCTTAAAAAACTTGGTTTAAAAGAAAATGAGGCAATAGATCATCCATGGATTAATAAAGCTATGGAAAGAGCTCAAAAAAAGGTGGAGGCTAGAAACTTTGACATCAGAAAAACATTAATAAAATTTGATGATGTTATGAATGATCAAAGACAAGTAA
>MDTD01090738.1_pt1 | contig 10822 bp, 10 predicted proteins | sample 811221 | NCBI WGS metagenome assembly MDTD01 (sample SAMN05326646, study PRJNA326480) | marine metagenome | isolation source: seawater | place: Pacific Ocean: South West | collected 2011
GTTGATGAACATACATATTATTTTTTTTAGGGATTGGAGCATCCGCAGGACCAAGAAAAAATATACTCTTTTGCTGTGAGAACAAGCACTTAATCTCGTCTAGAAAATTGAATGCAGTTATTTTTTTACTAGATGACATTCTCACTAAGCACAGGTGTGTGTATGGAGGCAGGTTAGCTTTTTTTCTGTCATTAAGATTCTTCATTGCAAATTTCTCATAGCCTTTTGATAAAAGTATATCTAGTAAAGGATGTTTTGGCGTTCTAGTTTGTATAATCACATGACCCCCCTCATTTTTTCTACCAGAGCGACCAGCCACTTGGGTGATAAGCTGAGCAGTTCTCTCTAGCCCACGAAAGTCTAGATTAAATAGCCCAGAATCAATGTCTATAATTCCTACTAATGATACATTTGGAAAATCATGTCCCTTAACAATCATTTGCGTACCGATAAGAATATCTACTTCATTGTTTTTTGCTCTGTTAATAAAATCTCTCAATTTCTTCACGCTAGATATTGCATCACTATCTATTCGCCCCACTCTAGCATCAGGGAAAAGCTCTTTAATTTTATCTTCTATTCTTTGCGTCCCAAAACCTACGGGGATTAAACTACATTTTTCACATTTACCAGGATTGGTTGAGATACTTTGTTTGTTACCACAATGATGGCATTTCAAAAGCTTTTGATTTTTGTGATAGGTCATGAATGATTCACAAATTTTACATTTTGAAATCCATCTACATTCTAGACATGTTAATGCATGGCTAAAACCCCGTCTTCCTATGTATAGAAGGATTTGTTGTTTCTTACTAAGAGTGTTTGCGATGTTTTCTTTTAGAAATTTAGAAATTCCATCTTGTGGCAAATCTTTTGTTAGATCAACTAGAGTTATTTTAGGCAAATCAGTTTTATAATATCTTTTAGTCAAATTATATTTTTTAAATTTCTCAAGCAAAGTATTATGCAGACTCTCAAATGATGGTGTGGCACTCCCGATTACAATTGGGATATTTAAACTTTTCGCTCTCATAATGGACAGGTCTCTTGCATGATATCTAAATTTTTCTTGCTGCTTTAATGAAGGATCATGTTCCTCATCTATAATTATTAGACCTAAAGATTTGAATGGGAGAAAAATAGAGGACCTTGTACCAATTACTATATCTAATTTCTTATTTTTAACATTCAACCAAGTTGTCATTTTTTCCTTAAGAGTGTGTGCTGAATGATATGATTGAATATTCTCATCGATATACATTTCGAACCTAGTAATAGTTTGTGGTGTTAAATTAATTTCTGGCACTATTATTAGTACCTGTTTTTTTTTTCTTATAACTTCTTGAGCAAGTTTCACATATACTTCAGTTTTTCCGCTACCGGTTATTCCATGAATCAGCGAAGTTGAAAAAGAATCTGTATTCCTAAGTATTTTTTTAAAAATAGAATTTTGTTCATTGTTCAAATTAATTTCTAATTTCTCTGCTGTTAACTTTTTATGTTGATTTTCAAAAATTGTAACGTTTGTGATTGGAACTCCTTGCTTTAATTGTGATGGCAGAGCTCCAAATATAACTTGTCCAAGCGGATATTCATAGTAATCACTTGCCCAAGTACAAATTTTCAGAATTTCTAGATTCACTACTGGATGATCATCTATGATATCTATAATTGGCTTTAAGATGTAATTGATTTTATCTTTGTTTACTTGTTTTTCTCTTTTGACTACTATACCAACTATAGTTTTTTTACCAAATGGAACAAGAACTCTTTCACCAATATTTACTTTACCTATTTTGTTGGGCACCGAGTACTTAAAGGTCTGATATAGTGGGTAATTTACAGCGACATTTATGACTTGATCCATCATTTATTATACATAGTACAAAAATATATCAATTATTATATCATTAGCTGTTTTATCCACAGATTTTGTGGAAAAAATTGTGGATAAATCATGAAAGTCTTGCGATTTCTTTCATGTGATTATACATGCAACAGATTGTATATTTTATAATCAATATTAAAAATACATAAATATCAATAGTATATGTCATTATTAAGAATTTCTATATGATGGACTTGTAACAAGATCATGTTTATCTGAGAATCAGTCTCATTGTTAATAAATAAGCTTTTTTGCACAAAAAATGAGCTTAGAATCCATTAATTCAACAATTATAAGAGTTTTCATCCCTTTTTTTGCTCAAGTGTCTTATGCAGATTTAATCATTAATTTTAATAAAATCCGCATATAAGTAATATATAATAATTCGATGATTAGTTTTAAACAGATACTACGGTTAAATGCCGCTGGACACCCTACAGGCTGGATAAATTATGAAACAGCCGTCAAATTGTATCATTTGGGACAGATAGCATACGAGTGTGGGTCATCAACTACGCAAATAAGAGGTGGCACAAACCGTCTAACAGGCCTCAGAAGCACGCTTGATATTAATTCTATAATTGCTACTAATAGCTCTCATAAATTGGATTATTCGTCTTTTACACCATCTCTAAACAACTCTACCCTATTCATGAGAGATGCAAATACATGTCTGTATTGCGGTGATAAATTTACTCATAAGCATTTATCCAGAGATCATATTGTACCACTCTCATTGGGAGGAGAGGATATTTGGACTAATGTAGCCACTGCTTGTAGAAGGTGTAACAATCTTAAAGGCGGCAGAACACCAGAAGATGCGAAAATGATGCTAGTGGCTGTCCCATTTAGCCCATCTAGGGTTGAATATCTAATCCTTCGCGGAAGGACTATTTTAGCAGACCAGATGGAGTTCCTAATTTCGCACATCTCAAAAAATAGCCCTTTATTGGCTAGATATAAAATCACTTAGCTACTAAAATAATTTTATGAAATTAGTCGATAAGAAAGGAGTCTTGCTTATAAACTTGGGAACTCCTAAGTCACCAACTACAGAGGACGTAAGAGTTTATCTCAAGGAGTTTCTATCTGATAGAGATGTAATAAGGATGCCTAGATTCTTCTGGTTGCCATTACTAAACTTTGTAATTTTGAGATCGAGGCCTGCTAAAAGTGCTGAATTATATAAAAAAGTTTGGACAGAGTGGGGCTCACCATTACTGTATAATACTTATTTGCAAGCTGGCCTACTAAAAAAGAAGTTTGAGTGTGATGAAAATGAAGAATTCTTTGTTGACGTTGCAATGAGATATGGGTCGCCTTCTATTGAGTCTAAATTATTACAGCTGGTAAAAAGTGGCTATAGAAAAATAATTATACTGCCAATGTTTCCTCAATACTCGACCACAACTACAAGGTCAATCGCAAGGAAAATTGATGAAATCATAATGAAAAATAAATTACTCGATAAAATAGAAATCAGCTTCATTAAAGATTTTCACAGTCACGAGCTGTATATAGATGCATGTTGTGACTCTATAAGAGATTATCAACTTAAATCGGGTCAACCAGAAAAACTTTTACTCTCTTTTCATGGAATACCAGAATCTTACATAGGTAGCGATGAGCCATATCGTGATCAGTGTCTAATGACGGCAAATTTAATTGCATCTAATCTTGGCCTTAATGAAAAACAATATGAGGTTGCATTTCAATCACGATTTGGTAAAGCAGAATGGATAAAACCTTACTTAGCAGGGCGCCTAGAAAGTTTGCCTAATGAAAATATCAGAAACATACAAGTTTTCTGCCCCGGATTTTCCTCTGATTGCCTTGAGACGATTGAAGAGATTGGTGAGGAGTCAAGAGAATTATTCATCGAGTCAAATGGTAAAGATTTTGGATTTATCCCCTGCTTGAATGGTTCGAAAAAGTTTATTACATTGATCGAAGATTTGGTAATAAATAGTGAAAAGTATACTATTGATTTTAGAACTCTATTTTAATTTCTTGATAGTTTTCAGTTTAAGCTTTGAGTAATTCGGTATACCATTTATGTATGGAGGGAAACTCTCTCCATTTATCAAACTTTGAATATATTTTGAGCACGCGTTTGTAATACTAAAACCATCTCTCCCTATGAAATTACTTGGTAATTTTTTTTCTCTATTGGCAACTTTTCCTAAGGGTATTTTTCCAGTACTCCAACTCCCATCTTTTCTCCGTTTTTCGACTGTTACCATGACATCAGAAATACCAGTGATAAGAAATTTAACTGATTGTACTCCAACATCATACGCTTGCTGAACATCAGCTTTAGAACCAATATGCCTTGATGCTCGCTGCAAATAGTCAGCCACAGCCCAATGTACTTTATAACTCAATGAAGCATTTACCATATTAGCTAGAATTGGTGCAACACCTCCAAGGTGAGCGTGCCCAAAACTGTCTTTTGTTGAAGAAGATGATATGAAATCTCCATTTTCATTTTTTATTCCCTCTGAAACAACAATTACACAAAATCCATCACATTCTACTGACTCTTTTGTTTTTTTTAAGAATGCTTTTTTATCAAATTTTCTCTCTGGAAATAGAATAATTTGTGGTGAGTTATTATTTTTTCCTTTCACGACACCAGACGAAGCTGCAAGCCATCCTGCATGCCTTCCCATTACTTCTAATATAAAAACTTTTGTTGATGAATTAGACATCGATGATACATCTAAAGATGCCTCAAGCGTAGAAGTTGCTATATACTTAGCAACTGTACCAAAACCAGGACATGCATATGTTTCAGGTAGATCATTATCAATTGTCTTAGGAATACCAATACATTTAATATCAATCTTATTTTTTTTGAAAAATTTCGATAATTTTAACGTAGTATCTTGAGAATCACCTCCTCCATTATATAAAAAATAGCCTATGTTATACTTTCTGAAGACCTCAAGTATTTTATTAAACTCTTGCAGATCATTTCTTGGGTCTTTTAATTTTATTCTACAAGAACCAAATGCACCACCTGGAGTGTGAATAAGTTTTTCTATTTCTTTTTCGCTCTCTTTTTCAATGTCAATGATTTCCTCATTTAGCGCTCCAGCTATACCATTCTTTCCGACAAGAAGTCTCCCAAAGAACTTCCGGTGTTTTTTAAATTCGTCATATATTCCTTTTGCGGTAGCATTTATAACTGGCGTAACACCACCTGATTGTGCATAGAATATATTTTTTTTTGATTTTATTGGCATGATATGAATTTATCCCAAACTTCTATAGTTTTTTTACTTGCTCCTACTTTCATTAAGAACTTTCTTAATTTCCTATGGTCAGGCGACACTCTGATATGACTGAGTTTTATTTCATCAATTATACTGAGTGTAACAAGTTTTTTTGACATATAGATAATTTTTTCATTCTTTATTAGGATATCTGCAACCCTAGAGTATTTACCATGATCAAGTAATTTAAGATTCTTATAGTTTTTGAATATGCCATCTAATGTTTTATATTTCTTAATAAGAAAAGAGGCGGTGACTTTTCCTATTCCTGGTGCTCCTGGCACGTTATCTACAGAGTCTCCGGTCAGCGCTTGAAAGTCAGGGAAATATTTTGGTGAAAAACCAAGGTTACTCTTGATATCATTAAATGAGAATTTCTTATTAGCAAGGTTCCACCATATATCTTTTTCATTAATTACTTGATAAAGATCTTTATCATTTGTAATAACAATATTTTGGATTTTCTTTCTAGAATTTGTGTTACATAATGTGAAAATAATGTCATCTGCTTCATATTTGTTACTAGCATAATTTTTTATACCTATTATGTCTAATAACTCCCTGCATAATGAAAACTGAATCTTTAATTCATCTGGCGCGGTTGGTCTATTAGCTTTATAATCCTTGAAAATTTTATTTCTAAAACAAGTTCCCAATGACTCATCAAAAGCAAAACAAATATACTTAGGATTTTGAGTAACTAGAAACCTTCTAACAAAATTAGAAAATCCAACAAAAGCAGATATAGATTCAAAATTTTTGGTTTTTATTTGTGGCATTGTGAACCAATATTTCAACACAAAACCTGTAGCATCAATCAAGAAAGAAGAGATATTCTTATTGAACAACTTTAATTAAGTCTCCTATACTAGGTTGACCATTTGGATAATGTCCATTAAGAAGCTGCAGTTTTTCTTTTGCAAATTTTCCCAATGGTGATGATTGTGCTAACGATTCATATGACATTCCTTCACGGAATCTTACTACTTTAATTTTGAGCCCTTTAGAATTAGCAATCTCACTTTCACTCATTTTTTTAAATGATGCAAGAATACTCTTTGCAGAACTATCGTTAGCTAAATCTTTCATAGTAATAGATGTTATCCATGCTTTGGGTTTGATGTCAGTTGTCTTAGTATCAAAAATCACAATAAATCGTCTATAGTATGTTTCTATAGGAGTATCATTTCGATATAGATGTGTATAACCGGATAGATTATTGAATGAGAAAACTTCTTCGTTAATAAGTTCGTTGTTACTTAAGAATCCGGATTGTCGGATGCCTTTCTTCATAAACTCTTTAGGCGTTAAACCATTGTCTAAATCATCTTTGAGGAGATCATCAGCACGCATAACAATTTTATCCGATCCTTTTGTGAGTTCTAATCGATCAGGATAATTCTTAAAAATCCATTCTTCATCTATGTTGAATCTTATTGCGAATACAGGATGATAAAAGACTGAATCTTTAACATATCCTTCCTCAGGGCTTGTACCGTAGTTTGATCCGTCAATACGTTTCAGAAATTTTTCTTTATTTATTTTTAATTCCTCAGTACTTTGCCTACTCTCTTTCAAAGCTTCTATTCTTTTAGCACTATCAGGGTGTGTTGAGAAGATTCCATGATATCCAATATTAGGTTCTCTATTTTCACTCTCAGCAATTACTCTCTCGAGCTCATCAGACTGTTGCATAATTTTTAAAAAGCCAGCCATTGCAGTCGGATCATAATTATTTATTAACAAATATTCAGCACCTAATTGATCGGCTTCAAGTTCATAACCCCTCCCATAACCTCTGTTAATAGCAATATTTAGGAGATTAAATGCATTACTAGTTAATTGGCTACCTGGGATATTCGCTTGAATAATGCCAAGTAAGAGATTCGTAATTTGTGCTGTACTCATACCTCTAACAGCATGCCTTGCAGTAATATGCCCTATCTCATGGCCAAGCACTCCAACTAACTCTGCTTCAGAGTTGAAATAGTTTAACATCCCTCTATACATATAAACGTATCCTCCTGGAGTAGCAAAAGCATTAAAAATTGGAGAATCAATAAGAGTAAAAGTCCATTTTAAATTTGGTCTATGACTTTTGCGAGCTATTTCATTACCTAGATTTTGAATATAGTCATTAAGCTCTTTATCTTCAAGAACCTTATTTTCAGCAATAATTTTTTCATGATATGACGCCCCAATTGATATCTCTTGTTGTTCACTGATTGTTACAAAATCTGGATTTCCACTCACAGGGTTAGTAGCACAACTGTTAAAAAATAACATTGTAAATACAAGCAGAATATTTAAATTTGTTTTATAGTTCATTTTTATAATTATGTTGGTTAATAAAGTAATTTTCAATTCCTTTGAGTGCGATAGCTCTATGACTTATTAAGTTTTTTTCTTTATCAGTTAACTCGGCAGAAGTCTTACCTAAATCAGGTAGGAAAAATATAGGATCGTATCCAAAGCCATTAGAACCCCTGGGTGATTCGGCTATAAAACCCTCCCAAGATCCCATGCTAATAAGGGGAAAAGGATCGTCTTTAAATCTAGTAAACACTATCACACATCTATACCTAGCAGTTCTCTCTTTAAAAGAAACACCCTCTAACTCTTCTAAAAGTTTTTTATTATTACTCTCGTTTGTAGCATTTTCTCCAGAATATCTTGCAGATCTTACTCCTGGTTGAGCATTAAGATAATCCACCTCTATGCCTGAGTCATCTGCAATGGATGGGAGACCAGTTACATCCGAAGAGCTCCTAGCTTTCAATAGTGCATTTTCAACAAATGTCATACCAGTTTCTTCGACTTCTGGAATTTCAATTTCTTTATGAGAGAATAACTCTATATTTGAACCTTGAAGAATTTTAGTAATCTCCTTTATTTTTCCAGGGTTCTTTGTCGCAAGCATTATCTTCATTATCTTTTATTAATTAATTTAACTATAATATAGATTATATCAACATTTATAGGATCAGTAAGAAAATCATTATGAAAGACGAAACAATTAAAGTCTCAGATATAAGCGATAAGAAAATTACAAAAAGGACTGCAGTCTCAGAGGGTTTTATTACACTTTCCGATGCTACTCTAGATATTATTAAAAATAATCAAAATAAGAAAGGTAACGTTATTACAACAGCTAAAATAGCAGGTATTATGGCAGCAAAACAAACTCCAAATCTCATCCCACTTACTCATATAATTCAAATTGATGATGTTAATATAAATATCTCTTTTACTAAGACTAAGCTAAAGTGTGAGTCAACTGTCACATCATTGGGTAAGACAGGTGTAGAAATTGAATCGCTCCTTGCCACAGAAATCTGTCTATTAACGATCTACGATATGTGCAAGTACATTGATAAGTCTATGATTATTTCTGAAATAAGGCTCATAAAAAAAACTGGCGGTAAATCCGGTGATTATTTTCGTTAAAACAGGATGAGTATAGTTAAAAAAATTCTTATTATCATAATAATTGTCATCAGTGGAGCATTTATATACGCTAAATATTTTTTCGATGTTAATGACTACCGTGATGATATTACATCCTATCTATCAAAAAAAATTGGTTATGAAGTTACATACAGTGGCACAATCACTCTAGAGTACGATCCAATTGCTAAAATCACGGTTACCGATATCCTCATAAAAGACCCGTCGAAAAACAGTTCAACAGTAGCAGAAATGAAAGAATTAGAGTTGAGAATCAACAAAGATGAAATTATTGATGGCATTATAGATGTAGAAAAAATAGAGATCAGGGATATGATTTTTTATGGTATAAATGTTGATGAGATTCTTATGAAATCATACACTCTTATTAAAGATCAAAAATATAAACAATATAACAGGCAAAACTTTACGACCATTGAATCAATGACAGCGAGAGCTATAATAGATAATCAAGTTATGAATGTAAGTAGTATAAATATTGATTCCTCTCTTTTGTCGATAGATGGTGGTGGTAAAATAAATATTAGATCGAAAACGTTAAGTTTCAATATGATAGGAAAACTAAAAGAAAAAAAAGACGTTGCAAATGTGTATAAAGATAATTATCCCATTGAGCTATATGATAATAATATACCTGTGAAAATCGTTGGACCTATTGATAAAATTGATTTTAAGGTTGATTTGAGTGAAATAATTACTAAACAAATTATCAATCCAATTAAAGAAAAGATAATAGATGAGATTGAAGAGAAAATCATTGAACAGATTAAATTACCATTCTAAGAATAAGAAAAAAATACAAAAAAATATTCTGTCATGGTACGACTCTTTTGGAAGGCATGATCTCCCATGGAAAAATAGGCCGATATATGAGATATGGATTTCAGAAATAATGTTACAACAAACTCAAGTTAAGACAGTAATACCATTTTTTACTAAATTTATAAGTAAGTTTCCAAATCTCAAAACGTTAATACGAGCAGATCTAGACGAAATTTTAGCCTCATGGGCAGGTCTTGGATATTACCGTAGAGCAAAAAATATTTATTCTGCATGTCGTGTTATAGAGAAAAAACATAATTTAGAATTTCCTTTGAACCATCTTGATATAATGCAACTACCAGGGATTGGTAGAACAACAGCTTCAGCAATATCCACTTTTTCTAATAATGGACATTACTCAATTTTGGATGCCAACGTTAGACGTTTATTAACAAGATTATACAACATTAGCCCTCTAAGAAATTCAGAAAATGAGAGAACTTTATGGCACTGTTCTGAGGACTTGCTGATTAAGTCTAGGTCAAGTGATTTTATTCAAGCATACATGGATTTAGGTTCAACTATTTGCAAAAGTAATAAACCTAAGTGTGGTGAATGCCCGTTATCAAAACTGTGTGTAACAAATATAAACAATCTAGAAAAAGAGCATCATATATCAATGAAAAAATCTAAGAAATTGATAAAACAAGAAAAATTATGGAGTTTAGTTGTAAAGGATAGCCACGATAATTTCTATCTTGAAAAAATATCCATTGGTAATTTATGGTCTGGTTTACACTCTTCACCAATATTTGCTAGTAAAGCTAAATTAATAGAATGGGCAAAATCAAAAAACCTAAACCAATTTTTCACGGAGAAGTTTTGCACCTTTCAACACCGTCTATCCCATATTAATTTTACTATAGATGCATTTCTATGTAATGTAGATGAAGATAAAAAGATTAGCCTAATCGAAGATAATTGGTATAATCTATCAAATATCACTATAGGAGTGCCTAAATATCAGAATAAAATTATTGATAAATTTAGGCAAGGATAGACGATAATGGCAAAAATAAATTGTGTGAAATTAAAAAAAGAATCAGATGGCTTGGATTATCAACCATATCCGGGAGAATTGGGTAAAAAAATTCACGAGAATATTTGCGCAGAGGCCTGGGATTTGTGGTTGAATCATCAGACCATGTTAATAAATGAAATGAGGCTAACACCAGTTGATCCTAAGGCAAGAAAATTTTTAGAAGAAGAAATGGAAAAGTTTTTCTTCGGGGAAGGCTCAGCGGCACCTCAAGGTTATGTGCCCGAAGACCAAAAGTAGCCCAGGTAGCTCAGTCGGTAGAGCAGAGGACTGAAAATCCTCGTGTCGGCAGTTCGATTCTGTCCCTGGGCATAAAGCGACATGAAA
>MDTD01144075.1_pt1 | contig 10822 bp, 6 predicted proteins | sample 811221 | NCBI WGS metagenome assembly MDTD01 (sample SAMN05326646, study PRJNA326480) | marine metagenome | isolation source: seawater | place: Pacific Ocean: South West | collected 2011
CGGATACTGCGAAGAATCGTCAATCAAAACAAACTCTCTTTTTTTAAACTTTTCAGTAACCTGAACAGCTTCTCCAATTACCTTTATTTCTCCTTTTATTTTAAACATAATTAAATACCTTTTATTTTGTTTTACAATGATACATTACTACTGTGCTATATATATACATAGTACCTTGGAATAATTCAAACTAATAAACGAATTGATTATTATTTTAGCTAATTGTTTGACGAATATTTAGCTCAGACCAAATTCTAAAATCTTTTAATCTGAAAAGCTTTCCAGCCCCATTCGTTTTTTTTCTTGTTATAGGAAAGAATAGCCTTTCCCTTAACTTTCATACTATTGGCAATATCTTCTTTGCTTATGATATCAGGAGCGATAAACACATCGTCTACGAAGCCAAAATTCATTGGCTCAGTTATTCTGATGTTTCCCTCATAAAACTTGATTGCTGCATGATCTTTCGTATCCGGATCTGTGCTTGTTGTTAACACTTTACAAAAGCCTCCGGTTTTTTTATTATCAAATCGAACCTTCAAAATGTTTCCAATTTTAGGATGTTTCATCATACCCTTGTAATTAAAGAAGCCATAATCTCCTTCACTTTTAACAAAGTTTAAAATGAATTTTTCTTTATTTATTCTCTCTACAACAATCAGTTCCTCTTCCACATCATTAAACAAAACCTCCTCGGCCTGTTGTAAGTGTTTTTTGTAAAGTTTAAAATTGTTTTTGTTTGTTTCATTATTTTTAAACCACTCAGAATTAAGCCACTCATTAATTTGTTGAGGTAAATTCCATCCATTGGACTCCCTGATTTCTTTAACCTTATTAACCTCATACTTCGCCTCTGAATACATTTCTTTATCCAAAAGAATCTTTGCAAATTTTTGTCGCAAGGAAACCTTAAATTCGTCTTGACCATTGAAGCTAAGTGCTTTACAGAGGCATGCGAATTGTAAATCCTTATCATCAGCCAATATTTCCGCCATAAGTTCCCAAACCCAGTAATCGTTTTTCTTTTTTTTAGCGAATGGAATAAAATCTGGCAGAACATCTTTGTTTCCTGACTTCAGCATCAATTTGACTTTGTAAAAAACTGGGTACTGAAATTCGGGATGATTTTCTATCACCTTATCCAGAAACGGAATGAATTCATTAATTTCATCATGATTATCAAGTACTAATCCGGGTATTTGAGTTTGTGCTAACATTTTTTTTGAGATTCCAACACAGGCTTTCTCTAATAGCGACATGCTTTTTCTTTCATTAAACTCTTCAGGTAAGGCATCTTTATCACCGAAGTTTTCAATTCCCCACCAATCTGTAAACTCCAGGTATTTTGGCCAGTTTTGATATCCTTTATGGAATGCCTTAAAGATGAACGAATAACCTTCCGAAGGTTTAGTAAAATGAAAGTCCTTGATTAATTCAAATATTGAGTCAATTCGATTGTAATTTACCGGTTGTTGTCCCTTTAATGCATATGTAATGCTGCCTATCTGCCAGGCGCAATTATCAAAAAGAAGATTTTCTTCTTCGCCCAAATCGAGCTCTTTTATTCTTGTCAAATAATCAATACATGCATCAACATTAATTTGTCTAACGTTTTGTTTAAAAAAATCATAGTAAACCCATGAAATAGCTCTTTTGCACCAAATATTCTGTGGTTCTTGCCTTAAATCTTCAAGAGCCATATCTAATGCTTCTTCCAGATTTCCAGATTTACGTAAGCGAGTTACTTCTTGAAAGGACATAATTAATGTTTTAATTTGTTAACCAGTTTCATAACTTCAAGCGTCAAAGGGTTTTTATTATTCTCTTTCCCAACTGAAAGAACTCTTCCAAAAAATCCATCTTTATTGTATTCAAAATCAACATCTAGTGACTTAAGATTTCTTGAAAAAGTATATCTTTCCCTATATTCAAGATGCTTTAAGTCAGTCACTTCCAAACCGTTTTCCAAACGATCTGAAACTCTGTCAAAAAGAGTTTTTAAGAAGGGCTTTTTCTCTTCAATTGAATAATCAAATTTAATTTTTTTCAACGCTACTTCAATTGAAGCTCTTTCAACGATCACCTCCTTTCTCTTTTTTAGGATTATATCGATCTTATTAAACAATTCGTCAGAATTTGTACACGAAGGGAGCTTAACATAATTAGTCTTGAATATATCCCTTCCGTTTACCCAAAACTTAAAAGCAGCTGTTTTATCACCCTGCTCAAAAACATACCTTATTTCGTATGAAACTCTATCCCAGCTTTTGATGGATATACCTAAAGGTTTAATAAGTTCTGCCGTTGAAATAAAATGATCTTGAATTGAAACCGGTTTATCAGATAAATTATGCCGATTTAACTCTGAAGCGTAATCATTAAATTTTACAATATTTTCCTCAATTTTGTCACCCATTAAATGAGACTGAGCCTGCTCAACTTCCTTTGAAATCAAACTCAATCCTGTAAAAGAGTTAAAATATGGAGGATTTATGCAATATAATTTATCCGAACCTCTTGTAATAGCCGTATAAGCCCACCTGTAGAAGTCAGGGTTTGATTTTCCACTTCTATTTTGTTCAGCTTCATAGAAGTTAAACTTCGGTTGAACACCTTTATCCCAGAAAACAAAAGCATTGTTCCACTCCCCGCCTTGTGCTTTGTGACAGGTTACAGCATAACCATATTTTAACTGGATACAATTAAAGTAGAGGTCATTAGTTATTGCCTCTTTAAATGCCTCAGTATTGGGTTTCAATTTTCGGTTTCGATTTCTGAAATCAACATATAAAGCTCTTTGTTCATCTGGTGATAGATATGCATCACCCAATAAATAGTTTTCCAGCATTAAGCCAGATACAATCCTTGTCTGTCCTTTTTCATCCGGAATAACAATACTTAATTTTCTCCAGGTCAATATTATTGCGGCCTTGTCTCCTCCTTTTTTGTTAAATGCAATTGGGCGACTCTCTGTTTGCCTGCTTACCTCGGAAACAATTCCAAATTCACCATTTAAAATATTTAACGGGTAATTGTTTTGTCCTATTATAACTGTATCTGTTGGTTGAATTGGGAGATCTGAGCCGAATTTATTTATTCTAACTGTTTTGTTTAAGTTATAAGCAGTTTTGTTTTTGAAACAAATTATTATCTTCTGTCCCTTAGCTGATTTGTAAGTTTCTAAATAATCTTCATAGTCAGGATTGAATAAATCCACATTATCAGCTCTAAGATCAAAATCATTATAAAAACCCGAAGTCAAACATTTCCTGATTTTTGAGGCAGATTTCAAAACACCATTATTAGCACCTTGTCTTTTAACCTCTGTAATCTGGCAGGAGACTATCGATAAATCATAAGTTTTTTTCAAATATTCTTCATCCAGAGCCGGGGAAAAATTCATTCCAACAGGCGGAAGCTGAGCTGGATCACCAACAAAAATCACTTTACTTCTTAATTCAGGAGAAAGAATTTTTCCATGAGTTAGTAAATCCCTTAACAAAAATCCTGAACCAAATCTAAAAAACTCACCTTCACTTAAAACATCACTTAACATTGATGATTCATCCACTAAATAAACAATATTGGACTCATTATTAACCCTTAAAGCGAATTGATACAAAAAAGACAAATCATTCTCATCCTCACCTTTTTCTATTTCTTTTAACTCATCGAAATTATAAATGCCTTTATGAATAGTAGTTGCCTCAAAACCCGTTTTCTCATTAATCACCTTAGCTGCTCTACCTGTAGGAGCCATTAACTGAAACTTCTGTCCCTTTGTTTTTAAAAACTTAACAAGTCCCTTTAGTAAAGTTGTTTTACCACTACCAGCATATCCTTGAAGCAGGAAAACCTTTTCGTTTCCATTTAAAAAATCATTTATTTTTTTAACCGCATCCTGTTGATCCTGGGTTAATTTAAGGTGCTCATAATGTTTAAATATCTCCATAACTTTTTCAAAGATTTCAGTTAACTGTGTAATTGTTGAACACAGTAGAAATTAATTTTTTGCTAAAAACTTTTTATTGGAATAATCCTTACTTTTTTCACCAGTATGTTTCATTAACTCATTGATAGCAGTTAGCAATTCAATAATATCATCTTCGGAATTCATAATTTTTCTCTCACCATGAGCGATTTTATTTCTTTTCCAGTTGAGGTCCCCTAGTTTTTTAAGTTCATTGTCATTTTTACCTAAAATAAATTTAAAAACACATGAAGTTTTAAATAGAGCAGATGGCCTTGTTTCTGCCTTTATATTATTATCTTCAGAAATAAAATATCCTATATCACCATTTCTCTTATGCTTTAAAACCCATTCTGATTCCTGTTGAGTTTTATTTTTAATCACAGTTACCCCATTAACTGAGTACTCGTTGGAAGAACGATTAAACTTAAAGTTTTCGTTACCAAATTTTTCTATTATTTGAAATAAACTTAAAAAGCCAAAGTCAAGATTTCCTTGTTCTATTTGATTCCACGCGATTTCCATTCCGGTGTCAGAGTATTTTTGAAATTTTGATTTACTATGAATACTTCTCACATTACTTATAAGATTATATACCTTTCTTAAATACCCCTTTGAAAAGCAATCATTTACTATTTCCTTAAATTGATTGTAATTCTCTGTGGAAACACTTCTTTTAAAGCCATCTTCAGGTGATTCTTTTAGATAATAACCAGAAACACCCAGTTTAATGAGGCTTTTCAGGTTCCATACTTTATTTGATGCAGATAAAACAATAATTTGATTTCCTTTATTAATCGACTTTAATTTTTTTATCACATCCATACCAGATAAAGTACCACCCACCTTTGATGATGATTCCGAATCTCCTCCCAGCCTTAAATCCACTAAAAACAAATCAAAATCTCCATTTTCTATAATACTCTTACTTTTTTCTGAAAAATCATTATATCCTGTGACTCGTTCCTTTATTGTTATAAAGTCAGAACTTGAATCCGTTTTTAAAATACCTCTCATAATTGAATCCCAACCTCGGTCCGCCTCATCATCAATTAACAGGATTTTTTTTGCTTTTGCCGATATCGATTTTGAATCAAGGTTAATATAACCTTTGGTTGTTATTCCTGATGGGTTGAGTTTGTCAATATTATTGGGAGCGTTTTTAAATTTAAAAAACAGCGTTTTTAAAAAAATACGCTCTGATGTTAAACAATTGACGCCCGAAACTTCATTTAGAATATGCGCACCCCATTCATTGCCTAAAGAATGTCTTCCTTTTTTTTCAACAGGAGAAACTTTAACCAAATCCAAAAAACATAGAACATAATCAGATACAGGTAAACCTTCAATTACAGAAACTTCTTCGTTGAAAGATTCCTCATTAAATTCGAAATAATATAATCCTTTCGTAAATAAAATATGAGCATATTGCCCAAATTCTTTAATTTGACTTTCAAGCGAGAAATCACTTATAAATAAAATTGGAACTAAAACTTTTTCTTTTAATTCGGTAATACTAAGCCGGATATGATAGGCGATTTGGGCGGCAACTTTGCATTTGTCATCAATTTGAATGATTATTTTTTCAATATCATTTGATTGGAATAATTTACAAACCCAATTATGTATTTCACTTTCAGATATAAAATCCTCAACTGGAATTCTTATAAAGTTATAATTCTCAAAGTTGGATGATTTTTCATCTCCAAGTATGAATGTTTTTTCCATATTTAATGTAGCTTTCTGTAACTTTTTTAAGTTTGTTTTTAAAAGGTTTTACCTCAAAAGAGGATTTTAAAATTGCAGCCAGAAATTCATCAAAATCTTTATCTGGATATGCAATCTTTGCAAATTTTCTAAATTCATCCAATGAATTTTCTAAATTATCAGGTGTTAGCTTACCGTCCGTCGGAAGGGTGTTTTTTAACTTGTTATATAAAGATTTTATCTCCTCCTTTTTGTGATTTTTTCCAAATGCAAGAATTTTCAAATCGATAGATCCATGCTTTATTTTATAATCCAAAAAATCTTTAAGTCTTTCGTAAAATAAATTTTTATTTATTTTTTCAATATAATCTGGATTATAAGTTTCGTCATATTCAACATCATACATAGAGTTGCTAAACAATACCAGAGGAATTTTTTCTCCGTCATCACTTATAAACTCTGTTATTCTGGTAGCATTTGTAGTTGAACCGGCGATAAAACCACTTCCTTCTTTATAATCCTCCGTACTGGTGTGTAAAAGAATACATTCAGCATCTTTCAAAAAGTCAAGATGAGATGTGTCACTCAAATCTTCATTGAACGGTAATTTATCATATGACTTAAGTATACTACCGTAAGAATTATCATCTACAAAATTTAAATTGTAGTTGTTAATTCGTTGATTATTCTGATTATCGTCTATTAAATAAATCATCCTTTGTAATAAAATGTTAAAATGTGTTTAAATCCATCCGCCTCCTTAATAGATACAGTATCGGGCTCTTTCTCATCTTTAAGAATGTTTACAATTGTGGGTTCGCCATCTATTTTTGTCTCTATTGACCAATCACAGTATCCAATAAGCTTTTGGTAAATATATCCCATGTCTCCTTTGTTGCCTGTTATCAAATCATCTATAAAAAGTTTTTTCTCTTTATGTTGGAAAGAGCCGTGGTGGGTTATTTCAATTTTTCTTAAGTAGAATCCATCTTTTGTTGGTCTTTCGTATTTAATTGAAATTTCTTTATTTTGATTTGCAGAGCTTTTTTCTGCCTCTTCTTTAATGCATCTAAATATTGTATTTAAAGCCTCCCGTAACCGACTTACATGTGTATAAAAGTCAGCTCTCATGATTTCTTTAGGGTTCATATTTATTTTAAAGGAACCTCTTTCTGCTCCTAAAGCTTCATTCAAGCAGCCTTCAATTATTACATTGAGTGTTCTTTTAATTCGCGTGATCCTTTTAAAATCGTCTATAATATTTCGATATTCAGGATTATCTATAGGATGCTTTAAGTGCTCTTTTGACCAATTTCTTAATTCCGATGAAGCCCAACCTGTTTTTATAGTTTTATCGGTTCTGTAATCTTCGGATAAACTATACCAGGGTTTTTGTTTTGTATCAAAAGCAAATTGTTTTACAATACGCCATAAACTATCAGGAATTTTCAGCTCCTTTTTAGTCTTTTTATCAAAAACTTCATAAGCCTTTTTTAAAAAATCATCAATATTAAAATCACCATCTTCATCATAATTGTGAGTTAAATACTTCAGGCTGTTTCTGTCGTTAAACAAACTGCAAAAAACAGCAACATCTTTTGGCTTGTGATCAGATTTTAATTTATACTTCGCTTCTTGTTTTTTCTTCTCCCGTTCTTTATTAACTTCTCTTGCTAATTTGTTGGCTCTCATGTCCATTTTCACGTCCTTCAAACTTTGTAACTCTTCAGTTGAAAGACTGAGGTAATGATTCATAGCCTGACACACGTTGGTTATTTTAGGGGATGGATATGTTTCAATAATTTGATCGCTATATTTTATCCGGAATTCATTACCATGGTTTGTAAATTTTTTCCAATGAAAACTGATTCTTTTACCCGGTACCAGATATTTTTGTTCTTCAGAGTCATTATCACCTGGATGTCTGATTACAAAATTATCAGGCGTTCTGTCTTGTTGGTTTAGTATTACTTTGAATGTTCCATCTTCAAAAACAATTATCTCTTTTTGTACTTTGATATTATCTTTGGTGACTTTTTTTATCTCTTTTATTTCTTTGACTTTTTTCAAGCCATCATCTTCAGCGTCCTCTAATTTTCTCACCCTCTTCTCTAATTTCTCACCCAGCTCTTTATCTTTTTTAATTTCCTCAGCTGTAAGTTTCAGCACCTTCTCACGTTGAGATGGAGATAACTTTGTACTTTTCAGCAAGTCTTGTATAAAATCATATTTGTTTATAGCCATGCTTAATGATTTATTTCCGTAATAGATTTTAAGTGCTGTTTCAATACCACTTGCTTCCCAGGCAGCTATTGTTTTTGATACTTTTTTCTCAATCCCAGGCAGCTTATCATACCTTTCCTGAAGTTTTAAGTAGGTGCTGTTGTCTTCTCCTTTAACCATTTTAAGGAAAAGTAGTTTTCCAATAAGAACGTTCGCCAATTCACCCTCCTGTTTTTTCATATGTCCTTTTTCAGAGACATACCTTTCCTTAAAGAGCTCTTGAGCCTTTTTCTTTCCGTCTTTTTCCCAGATATGCAACCAGGTTCTGATTTCCTTAACATACTTTCTTGAAGTATTTACTTTATTGTTAACTGTTAAACCTGTAACAACCTGTTTGAATCCAGCCTTTTGAAGGCGGGTTTTTTTAGGATTAATTCTCAGCTTTTGATCCTCAATTATCCTTGACAATTCATCCAGAAACTCTTTTTTATAATAAACGTTATGGTCCGATGAAAACGTAATGTCATCAGCATATCTGGAATACGATAAATTAAATTTCTTCGCCAGACCATTCAGCCTCCTGTCCAGAGTAATACACAAATGATTTGTTAGAGTAGGGGATACCGGGCTTCCTTGAGGAAGAGAAAATGTTTTTTCACCCTCTGTTTTAACTAAATTTGTACACAAACATGCCAACATGAAAGCCAGGGGTTCTTTATCTCCTTTTAAGTTGAAAGGAGCCTTCATGAAACCAAGTTTAACCATGTTTCGATCAAAGGAAGGGAAGAAGTTTTCCAAATCAATATTGTACACGTAATTTTTGCATACATGATTTTGAGCATTGGTTGCTATGCTTTTGTTCTGCGCAAATCCATTTGCAGCATAGTGGGGTTCCGTAATGCACTGAACAATGTAATTAAATACTTTTAATATGTTTTTTAGTGGCCTCACAGGCGCATCTATTTTACGCTTTCCGCCGGATTTTTTAGGAATATAGAATGTTTTATACCTTCTGCTGTTTACGTTTAAATTGGAATAGTAAGTTAAGTGCTTCAGTTCAATTTTTTTGGCCTCATCACCAAACATATGTTCAGCAGCCAGATTGAACACATCCAATAAGCCTTCCTTATTCTCAATTTTCGAGAATGTAGTTTGCATTATTTTAATATGTTTTGCTTCTGGCATCATAATTTATAGGTAAAAGTAAATTGAAAGCCTACCAATATTCTTTACGTATGAAAAAAAAACAGATCACAAAGGGAAAAATTAACCTGTAGTTATCTATGTTTCAGCTTTGGTTTAATATTTATATTTATAGATTAATTTGATTAATGTTTAATATAAATTATGTTAAATCAAAGACTATCTGAAGATGTTTAAAGAGATATAAATACTTTCAAAGCATTGCTTTGTTTTCCGGTTAAAGCAGAGCATTAATCCGTTTCAAAGTATTAATGTATTAAACATTTATCCTGGCGAACCAGGCCATGATGCCGATCCAGCATCTCAAATTCAATATTTTAAGTAGGCTTTCAAAGAACTAAAACAAAACTATCGTAAAACTGTGCGCTGTTTATGCACAGTATTTTTTATTTATAAAGAGTAAGCATTTTTTCAGCTTCCTCCTTCATTTTTTTCCTTAATGATTGAGGTTCCAGGACCTCAACATCGCCCCCAAAACTGTAAAGCACCTGCCTTAACTCATTATTTATTTCAACATTTATTTCAACAATACCAAACTCCGGTTCTTTCGATATTACATCCTGAGATTGATGGATTGGTTTCGTCAGGATATAATTCAGTCGGTTTTTAGTAAATTTTAACCTTATTTTTTCAATCGTACCGCCTTTTCGTGTTACGCCAACAATATTTTTAAAATGATTTTCCCAGTCAACATTGGTTTTAATAAATGTTTTATCTTTTAATTGAGAAATTTCATTAATTCTGTCAAGTGGCATATTCCAGGTTTCCATATTCATATCCTCATTAAGGCCAAAAACAAAATATCTGTTGTTATAGTTTTTTAAATAATGGGGATGAAATTTAACCATAAAAGACTTTTCATCATAAGGTTGATATTCAACGTTCAATACAATTTTGTCTTTAATTGCTTTAAACAAAGGACCTATTAATGTGTATCCCTTGTATTTCGTATTATCACTATATGAAATAAAGTTTTTATCCAGATCTTTTATTTTCAACTTGTCTTCCAGAACAGGGATAATTTCGTCCAGCATTTCAAACCCTGGCCTGCCTCTGAATGAGCTCAAAAACCGGACGGCTTCTCCCATTGTTTCCGCCTCACCAGAATTAATTCCATTATTGGAAATTGAGAAATCTTTTTCCGAATACCGGTAAAGGTATTTATTACCATCTCTATAAAACTCAATAGGAGCAGCGTGACCTTTTTCATCCTTCATAAAAGCAATATCTGCTCTTAGCTGTCGAATTTCTATTCCTTCGGTACCATTGTAATCATACAAGGCGTCGTTAACAGCATCATGAATATCCTGAATGTTCCACTTTCTGTGATAATTGGAAAGACACTCATCAATTGCACGATATCGTATTGAAGCATGTTTATTTGAACTCATAGTTTAAGGGATCAAAGATAAAGAGCGTAATATTAGTAATAAATAAATTAGTACGCAATTAAAATGCACACTATATTCCGGGTTGTTCTTTTTAGTTTTTGAAAGAATCTTTGAAAGGCGATTAACTTTATGATTGTGTACCACAATCATATTTATTTATTCTGCATTAAATAGAACTGTTTTACTTCGGTTCTTAATGGATTTTCTATATTTATTAATTACTATACACAAAGTTCCTGAGGAATGAATAAAGATGAATTAATACAACAGCTGGCTAAAGAAATTAAGACTCACAGAATACTGGAAAAGGATGATTATTGCATTACTC
>MDTD01069075.1_pt1 | contig 10821 bp, 5 predicted proteins | sample 811221 | NCBI WGS metagenome assembly MDTD01 (sample SAMN05326646, study PRJNA326480) | marine metagenome | isolation source: seawater | place: Pacific Ocean: South West | collected 2011
GACGGGCGGAATGATGCGCTTTTTGCGATGAAAACTTTGCTGGGTCTATTTCTTTTTTTTGTCTCAATGGGCTGGGCTCAAAAACCTAATGTTCTCTTTATTGCCATTGATGATCTGGCGCCCGCATTGCGTTGCTACGGCAACCTGATTGCCAAGACACCGCATATTGACCGGCTGGCCGCGACGGGCGTGAGGTTTGACCGTGCGTATAATCAGCTTCCCCTTTGCAACCCGACCCGGGCCAGTGTGATGACGGGACTGAGGCCCGACACCATCAAGGTTTATGATCTGGATCGTCATTTTCGTGATGAAGTGCCTAAAGCGGTGACTCTCTCCCAAACTTTTATGCGTAATGGCTGGTGGGCAGGGCGTGTAGGGAAAATCTATCACTACAATGTGCCGGCCAGTATTGGAACTGATGGTTTTGATGACCCACCAAGTTGGCAAAAGACTGTGAATCCCAAAGGACGTGATACAACTGACGAGGCATTTATCTTTAATGCTGAACCTCACCGGAAGATCAGTGCTGCCTTAAGTTGGTTGGCTGCAGAGGGAACCGACGAAGAGCAGACTGATGGCATGATTACCACAGAAGCCATTAAGTTAATGGAAGCGAAGCGTGATAAACCGTTTTTCCTCGGCGTTGGGTTTTTCCGCCCACACACGCCGTTTGTTGCTCCGAAAAAATATTTTGAAATGTACCCTTTAAAAGAGATGCGTTTGCCTTATGCACCCCAAGGCGATCGTGATGATATTCCTACTGCTGCCTTTGCGCACAATTGTCCCGTGCCGAATTATGGACTGGATGAGTTGACTTTACGCAAAGCATTACAGGCCTACTATGCGACAATCTCATTTGTGGATGCTCAAGTGGGCCGGTTAATGAACGCACTGGACAAACTCAAACTGACCGATAACACCATTGTGGTTCTGTGGAGCGATCATGGTTATCATCTCGGTGAGCACAATGGTATCTGGCAAAAACGTACGCTATTTGAGCAGTCAGCTCGCTCGCCGTTGATCATCCGCGCTCCCGGCATGAAGGGTAATGGCACCGCCAGCACACGCATCGTGGAGTTCGTTGACATTTACCCGACGCTTACGGACTTGGCCGGATTGAAAAATCCCAAGGGCTTAGAAGGCCACAGCCTTAAGCCTTTACTGGAAGACCCTCTGGCTAAATGGAATGGAATGGCCATCACTCAAGTGTTACGTCCCGCTGATAAGCGGCTGCCTAAGCCGGTAATGGGCCGAAGCATCCGTACCGAGCGTTGGCGATATAGTGATTGGGCCGAAGGTGAATCTGGTGTGGAACTGTATGATCATGCCACTGATCCGATGGAGTTTAATAACCTCGCTGTCAGGCCCGATGCACAGTCCAAGGCCGTGATGAAGATGTTGCGTAAAGCAATGGAGAAGAAAGCCAGCGGCAAGGTGCCAACGACACCGTTTAACCCAAAGCGACTATGAGATTTTTATTAATCATTTTATTTTGTTTGTCCGGATCAATATTTGGAGCGGATTCGTTAACGCCGCTTCAGAAGGTGCCGCAAACAGTGGCTGAGTTATGGAAGGACTATGACCCGCGTGCTGAACCCCTTAAAGTGCAATTGGTTCGGCAATGGGAGGAGGATGGAATTGTGATTCGGTATTTACGTTACTACATTGGCACCTTCAAAAGTAAGCCCGCCTGGATGGCAGCGTTTTACGCAGCGCCAAAAGGTAAGAAGGGCATACCCGGTGTATTGCACATGCACGGAGGTGGGCAGCGGGCTAACTTAACGCTGGTGAAATTCCATGCCTCCCAAGGGTACGGTACCTTGTCAGTAAACTGGGGAGGTAAACCCATGGAAGGAGCCAAAACAGGTGAGGCCAATACCGATTGGGGAGCAGTAGATCCTACTCAAAATAATGTACCGGGTTATTTTAATTTATTGCCGGGTGAAAAGTTTTTGGACGCCCAGGAGTCGCCGCGCAACTGCAATTGGTTTCTGATTACTCTTGGTTGTCGGCGTGGGTTGACGTTTCTGGAGCAGCAACCGGAAGTGGATGGAAAACGATTGGGAATTCGCGGGCATTCAATGGGAGGGAACCTTACCATGTATGTGGCAGGTTCAGACCCGCGCGTGAAGGTGGCTTCGCCATCAGTAGGTGGTTCAGGTTACCGTACTTATTCTCGTTACGGGCTGCTGCCACAGATAAGAAAGGTAAAAGGAGATCTTGAACTATTTCGTCGTACCATGGGTTATCAATTTTATGCACCACGCATTACAGCACCACTTTTACATCTGGGTGCAAGCAACGATTTCCATGGCCAAATGGATGCAACTTACGCTACGGGTGCAAAGGTAAAACCTTCGGTACCTCAAAGATTTGTTTTTGCCCCGCACTTTAATCATCGGTTTTATCCGGAACAACAGGTGGCTCGTATCCTGTGGTTGGATCAATACCTTAAGGGCGGATTGGAGTTGCCAAAAACCCCGGCAAGTGAGTTGAAACTTGAGCCGATTCCGGTATTGCGTGTGACACCCTTCAGGAGCCTGCCTGTAAATCGAGTTGATATTTACTACTCGGTTGATCCGGATTCGAGGTCACGGTTTTGGCGCGAGGCAGAAGCAAAGCAGGATGGGAAGGGTTGGGAAGCGCAATTACCGATAATGGATTTGAAGCGGCCCTTGTTTGCTTTTGCCAATGTTTACTATCAATTACCAAAGCCAGCAGTTCTGCCGCGGAATCAACAGGTTGGGCAGGTTTGTATTAGTTCATTATTACATGAGGCAAAGCCTGAATCACTGGAAGAGGCTGGAGTGAAAACATCTGGTCGAACTGAACGAGTCATTGATGATTTTAAAAGGAATTTCCACGATTGGTATACAATTAACGGCAACCATCGTTCGCTTTGGCAGCACTGGACGCGTAAGGTGACTGATCACAAATGGCGTGGGCCCAAAAGCGCGAAACTAGCGCTCACTATTCAGAGCGATCAGCCCAATGTGCTCGGTATTGTGCTACGCGAAAATACATGGCGCAATTATCGCGGCAAAAAACGCACTTACGTGGCTGAGGTGAAGCTGAAAGGCGGCAGGGCTGAAACAGTGGCTTGGGACTTGAGCGATTTCAAAAACCTTACTGACGATTTGCCGTTAAAGAGCTGGGATGAGCTAGATGAGCTCGGCTTCGTTGCCAAGACTACGATTCGCGGAGCGCAGCCAATAGAAGTCGCCGCAGAGCCGTGGCAGGGTCCTAAGCCTGTCTTTAAACGCCTTGAATGGCAGCTAGAGGATTGACGTGAGCCGGGAAATGGTTTCACAAATGGGCATGCGAATTTTTCTTTATTCGATTTTGTTGTTTTTTGTTGCTGTTTTACAGGCAAAGGATAAACGGCCTAATATTATCTTTCTCTTAGCTGATGATCAGGCGGTGCGTACCATGGGCTGTTATGGCGCACCCGGTGTGCAGACGCCGAACCTTGATCGTTTAGGTGCCGATGGAATGATTTTCGATTGCCATTACGACACCACAGCAATTTGCATGGCGAGTCGTGCCAATATTATGACCGGTATGTTTGAGTATAAGACCGGTTGTAATTTTGAGCACGGCACGATGGCTGAGGTTCATTGGAAGCGGAGTTACCCCGTTCTGTTGCGCAAGGCAGGGTATCGGACAGGATTTGCCGGTAAGTTTGGTTTTGAGGTGAGTAAAAAGCCCGGGAGTAAGGGTAAACGGTTGCCCGAGGGGGATTTTGACAAATGGGGCGGAGGCCCGGGGCAGACCAGTTTCAAGACGGCGCAAAATGAATCAATGAAGGGATACGCCGAAGAGTGGCCGCATGCGACCTTGTCTTATGGAGCTTTTAGTCGGGATTTTATTCGCGACAGGTCAAAAGATGATGCGCCGTTCTGTCTATCCATCAGCTTCAAGGCTCCGCACCGGCCCGTGCAACCTGATCCAAAATTTGATCATGTGTATGCCGGAAAAAAATTTCCCAAGCCGGCCAACTATGGGCGTGAAGCCGGTAAACATTTCTCGAAGCAAAGTACAATGGGGCGTCAGTATGAACGTTTTAGTGGTTGGAATTATGATAAGGATTATGATGGGGTAATGGCCAAGTATCACCAGCAAATATATGCCATTGATGTGGCGGTTGGGATGATACGTGACGCACTTAATAAGTACGGGGAGGCGGATAACACTGTGATTATTTACACCTCAGATAACGGTTTTCTTTGTGGTTCGCACGGGTACGGCTCCAAGGTGCTCCCTTATGAGGAAGCTTCACGAGTGCCTTTACTAATTTTTGATCCTCGTCATAAGAATAGCGGGAAAGGTCTGCGTTGTGCATCACTTACCGGCAACGTGGACTTTGCCCCAACTATTCTGGAACTGGCTGGCTTGCCGATGCCTAGCAATATGGATGGCAAGAGCCTGCTCAAGCTTTACAACGATCCGAAGGCCCAAACCCACCAGTCATTGCCGCTTACCAATGTATGGGGGCCCAAGGCTGTTCATAGTTTCTCGGTGGTGACTAGGGATTGGAAATATATCTATTGGCCATATGCTGAGGGCGAACTGGAAGCGGCTGATGAGCTTTATCATCTAGCTGAAGACCGTTTGGAACTACGTAATGTGGTTGGTGATACCGACGCTAAAGACGCGCTTTCCCAGATGCGTCAAACGTATGATGAGGCTGTTAATCACTGGAAGAAGAATTCGGTGCCTTATCATGGCTACGCCCAATACGGCACGATCTTTGATCGAAATGTAAAATGGGCCGACAAACGCGAGGTATTTCTACGGGGTAAAAAGTAGCCGTCTTTACAATTGATTCCAGAGGGATAATCTATGACACTCTGGGCATGGGAAAATTCCATGCAAGTCGCCGTCAGTTTTTGAAAGGTGCGGGAGTAGCTATTGCTCTTCCAATGCTGGAATCTTTGCCTTCGGTGCAGGCTGCTCAAAAAGCCAAGCAACCAGTTAAACGTTTCGTTTGTCTCTCTAACAACTACGGCGTTTACCAAAAGGCTTTTTTTGCTGACCCCAGCCAGATGGGATCCAAGTATGATATGCCTGAGACTCTAAAGGCATTGGAGAAACATCGTAAAGACATCACCCTTTTCCAAAATCTTGACCATGGGTTTACCGGAGGCCATCAAGGTGTCCCGGTGTTCCTAAGTGGAGTTCGTCCCATCCTTGCCCATAATTATGTTGAAGGAAATATTAGTTTAGATCAGAAGCTTGCTGAACATTATGGAGCAGCAACCAGGTTTCCTTCCATGACGCTTGGCGTTCGGGAGCGCAATTTATTGAGTTTTACCCGGACCGGAGTTCAGGTGCCTACAATCAATATGCGGGCAGCCTACCGCGCGATGTTTTTTGAGGATACGCCTGAGAAAAAAGTATCCCGTACGGAGCGGTTTAAACGGCAGAACAGCATTCTCGATGTGGTTAATGAACAGGCAAAATCCTTGAGCCGGGATTTAAGCAAACAAGATCAACATAAATTGGGTGAGTATCTTAATTCAGTTCGGACGTTGGAGCAAAAAATTGAACAGCAGGAGCCGTGGGTTAATCGGCCTAAGCCAAAAACTGATGTGCCTGAACCTAATCCAGGTAATCGAACTGAGGATCAACTTAAGGCAATGATGGAGATAATAGCCTTGGCTTTGCAAACCGATTCAACAAGAGCAATAACTTGCGTGAGTGGTTTTGCTAACGGCGATTTCGGCCTCAATGGTGGTTATCACGGATTTTCTCATCATGGAGAACGCCCGGAGCCGGTTGCGGCTTTAAAGAAGATCGAAAGCTACCAGATTTCGATGATGACTTATCTCATCGACTTATTAAAGGATCAGGAGGATCCGGTTAATGGCGGGACTCTCCTGGACCATACCTCCATTTTGTATGGTTGTGGAATGGCTTCAGGGGGGCATTCTACGCGCAACCTTCCCTTAGTGTTGGCTGGGGGTGGGTTTAAACACGGTGAGCATAAGGTTTATCCGGGGCCCATTAGTAAGGATAAGAAGGCTCCTGAACGTTTAATTAGTTTGCAACGGCGCTTGGCAGAAGGGGTTTCGGAAGTGCCGGCAGCTAATCTATTGCTGTCCATTCTTCAAAACTGCGGGTTGGAGATAGATCGTTTCGGTTCCAGTACCGGAACCTTGACGGGCTTGGAGTGGTCATAGGTTTTTGCAGAGTGTGGATCTTTGCTTAGCCGGAGTTTCGATATGAATGTTATTCGTAATTTTTCATTTTTGGTTTTTATGACCATGTCCATTCCGGTTCTTTGGGCAGATGATGCTTTGGTCAAGGTTAAGCCGTTCATCAGGCAGCATTGTGTTGAGTGTCACGGGCCTGATAAGCAAAAAGGTGAAATTCGTCTGGATATCCTCAAACATGATTTATCCGACCCTGAGGTACTGGAAATTTGGCAGGGAGTACTGGATCAACTTAATCTGGGCGAGATGCCTCCCCAAAAACAGCCCCGGCCTGAAGTGGTCAAAGTTAAAGAGGTGGTCAATCTTCTGACTCAATCATTAGCGAAGGCATATGAAAAGACCCGCAGCACTGGAGGTCAAACTGTACTACGAAGGCTTAATCGGCATGAATTAAGGAATACTTTTCGTGATTTGCTTTACCTTAACGGTGCGGACTATCGGCCGGATGCATCTGGTTCACGGTTGGTTGATAACAACGGTAACGGGAGCGTGGAAAGGACCGGAAACGATCCTTTACGTTTTTTTCCGGAGGATGAAGAAGAGGATGGGTTTTTCAATCTTGGCGATAAGCTCATAATGTCAGACTTCCTGCTTAAGCTTACATTAGAGGCAGTTGAGGAAGTACTTGGGCAGGCAACACACCTTGAAGCTCAGCCCAAGGTTGCAATTCAGCATCTCAAAGGTCACTTAAGTAAGCCCCGGGGTCGTGAGTTGGAGGCTTTTTGTCGTGAGCTTCATCCCAGCTTTACCGGCGTGTATCGTAATGAACCTTTGAGGCCGGATGTCGTCGGTCGTGGTTTGCCGGTTTCAGCCCGCTATCGCATTAGCGTTGAGGTTTCTGGACACAATCAAAAACATCCTTGGGGTGAGCTTTTACCCACTAACCAGAATGAACCACATAAGCTGAGTTTATCGCTTCGTAAAGGGCGTGAACTGCTTCCAGTGACCCAGTGGGACGTGAAAGGAGATGGACAGAAACTTACTTACACAGTTGAGACTTGGATAGATCAGCAATGGGTCCCGGAGCTGAACTGGGAGAATGGACCTACCAAACGTGAGCTGCGTGCAGATTTGCTGATGAAAAAATATCGACCCGACCAAGTAACCAAAGCTCCCGATCGCAAGGTGATCATTGATAAAAAGGAATACGACAAGGCTAATAATGAGTGGTGGCGACAAATGTCGTGTATTCTACTCAAGAATTTTGAGGGTCCCTTTCTTCGAATTCATAGCGTAAAAATAGAACCCTTAATTGGATCTTGGCCGCCCAAAAGTCACGTTGCTCTTTATGGTTCTGGCTCTGGTGGGGAAAATGAAATTCGCCGATTGATGTCGGCGTTTGCCGAACGCGCTTTTCGCAGACCAATCAAGCCTGAACTCATCGAACCTTATATTCAATTGGTTTTAAAGCAGAAGGTGGAGCCAGTGGTCACTCTTCCGGGAGGTATTCAGAATTTGAATTACCGGGTTTATGAGGGGCAGTGGAATAAGCTTCCAGATTTTGATGCGCTTAAGCCGGTGGTCTCGGGGGAAATTGCAAACGGACTTATTGACCTGAAGGTTTCCCAGAGGAAGGAAAAATTTGGCATGGTGTTTACTGGCACATTGAGTGTTCCGAGAGATGGGCAGTATGTATTTGAGATGGCTTCAGATGATGGAGGGAGGATTTTGATCAATGGTGAAAAGGCAGTGGAGCATGATGGGCTTCATGGAGCGCAGCTTAAGAAGGGGAATATTGACCTCAAGGCCGGCAAGCAGGCCATACGTGTGGAATATTTTGCCTATGGTCAGCCCAATAGTTTCCGTGCTGGATGGAGTGGGGCCGGAATGGCTCACACAAAGCTTACAGTTGACAGCTTGCGCGACACTAAGAACAGCCAGAAAAAATCTGATGAGGTGCCATTATTAATTCGGGCCTTGCAGGATGGATATGCAGCCATCCTCTGCTCTCCTCAGTTTCTGTATCTTGATGAAAGCCCGGGTAAATTGGATGACTTCGCTTTGGCTTCTAGATTAAGTTACTTCCTTTGGTCAACCATGCCTGATGATACGCTTTTTGCTTTGGCTCGGTCAGGAAAACTTAGTCAGCCGGCCGAATTACGTCGTCAAGTTGACAGGATGCTAAATGACCCGAAAAGCGCGGCTTTCATTCAACATTTTCCAGCAGCGTGGTTGCGGCTGGATAAACTGGGCTCGATGCCTCCCTCAGGAGGTGATTATCAGTTTTACAAGAATCTTCGAGTTGAGCCCATGCTGGTAAAGCAGGTCACCACTTATTTTGAGGATATCTTGAAATCACACGGTAAGATCGAGAAGTTTATCGATTCTGATTATACTTATATGAATCAGGTGCTCGGTAAATGGATATATCGGCGTGAAGATATTCGTGGTGCTGGTTTGCAGAAGGTTGCATTGAATGACCCAAGGCGCGGAGGAATATTTACTTTGCCTGGCCTCATGACTGCGACGGCCAATGGGGTGGATACTTCACCGGTGATTCGCGGAGTTTGGGTTTTGGAAAATATTTTGGGAACGCCGCCTGCTCCGCCGCCACCGGATGTAGAGCCACTACCAACAGATACGCGCGGGGCCGCCAGTATTCGTGAACGGTTAGATTTACACCGAAAGAATGAAGCTTGTGCTAGTTGCCACGTGAAAATTGATCCCATGGGGTTTGCTTTTGAGAATTTTGATGTGGTCGGTCGCTGGCGTGATAAGTACCGCGGTGACGGTAATCCTATTGATACTTCCGCGGTGTTATCCAACGGCGACAAGATTAACGACATCGTAGAATTTAAGCAGATGCTTAAAGCTCGCAAGCCACTCATTGTGCGTAATTTGACTCGTAAAATGCTTGTTTATGCTACCGGTCGTAAAATGGAGGCGACTGACCGAGGTGAAGTGGATCAGATTGTATCTCAACTGGCTAAAAAAGAGGATCGCCTGAGAGAGCTAGTTCACTTGGTCGTGCAGAGCAAAATTTTCCGATCGAAGTAGGTTTTTACTTTTGAATAGCTTATCAGCTGTACAATTTGTTGATGACTTGGTGTGATTTCCAATAATGGGTTCAAAAAACAGCAATATGAAGCGACGCACGTTTTTAAAGGGAGCGGGTGTGGCTTTGTTGCTGCCGCGGTTGGAGAGTTTGGGGCAGGTGGAGGAGGCGAAGTCACCACGGCGGTTGCTGACAATTGTTAATCACCTCAGCTTTTATCAGCCGGAATTGATTCCGGCTACGGATGGCGCGTTTGAGAAGTCGCCGACTTTATTGGCGGAGCTGGCCGATCATTTCAAGCACCTTAAGGTAGTCAGTGGGCTGGATAATCCGGCGGTGCAGAATGGCTTCGGCCACACGCCGTGTGTTGGCATTCTGTCCGGTTACTTCAACAAACTACACCGCAAGAATCGGTTATCCATTGATCAGGCGGTCGCCGATCTCATTGGTGGAGACACACGTTTTAAGTCTTTGGTTTTTCAGGCAGGTGAGAACCTGAACTTTTCACAGATCTCCTGGGACAAGCACGGTTTGCCAGTTAAACAGCTCGATTCTCCTCATAAGATTTTCAATCTGCTTTTCCAGATCGATGAAAATGAGAAGTCACAACAGCAGGTGCTCGCCGAAGACCGTAGCATTCTCGATGCGGTGCTCTCTCAGGCCAGGTCTATGGAGAAACGGCTCAACGCCGCCGATCGGGCGAAGATGGACGAGTATCTTACCTCGGTCCGCGAAGTGGAGAAGACTGTGAAACGTCGCGCCTACTGGGCCGACCGCTCCAAGCCGCAAGTGAATTATGAGATCGAGAATTTCGATCGCAAGTCGGTGGACGACTATGTCGGCACCTTGATGGATCTTGCCGTGCTGGCGCTTCAAACCGATTCGACGCGCGCGGTTACGGTGCAGATTCCATTCTGGGAAGGTTTCAAGGAACCGGATCTCAGCGGGAACTACCATGACCTGTCGCACCACGGCCAGAAGCCGGAGAAGATCAAGAAGTTGCTCACGCTGGAGCACGGAATTCTCAAGCGAATCAATACCTCGCTCAGCACCATGAAGGAACGAATAGCAGGTAACAGCTCACTGTTCGATCAGACGACCACGCTGATCACCGCATCCATGGGCAGCGCCAATTCTCACAATTTTGATGACCTTCCCGCCCTGGTGTTTGACAGCCGTATGAAGACCGCCGGCCATTGGCAGAAGAAGGATGTGCCGATGAGCAACCTGTATCTCGGCTTGCTCCAATTATTCGGTGCTGAACAAGATCGTTTTGGAGAAAGCACGAGCGCTTTAGATCTGTTGTCGTGATGCGTTGGCGTTGGACAACAGCACTACTCTTTCTAGTCCTATCTTGGGGGCTTATCGCAGAACCCCAATTGGAAAAGTTCCTCGCGCAAAACTGCGTCAAATGTCACGGACCTGAGGAGCAAAAAGGCAAAGTGCGGCTTGACAGGTCAGTTGGTGTCTTGTTCGCCAATGAGGACTTGCTGGAGACTATTGCCGCCGTGCTTGAGGCTGGTGAAATGCCGCCAGAGAAGGCGCCGCAGCCTACAGCCGTGGCTCGGGCCGATGCCTTGCAAATTATTCATAAACGCCTCCTCGCCCAGC
>MDTD01111925.1_pt1 | contig 10821 bp, 14 predicted proteins | sample 811221 | NCBI WGS metagenome assembly MDTD01 (sample SAMN05326646, study PRJNA326480) | marine metagenome | isolation source: seawater | place: Pacific Ocean: South West | collected 2011
GATTCAGTAGAAGGGGTAGAAGAAGTGGAATAACCAGGAGAAGGGGTAGAAGAAGTGGAAGAACCAGGAGAAGGGGTAGAAGAAGTGGAAGAAGATTCAGTAGAAGGGGTAGAAGAAGTGGAAGAACCAGGAGAAGTGGAAGAACCAGGAGAAGTGGAAGAAGAATCTACGATTAACTAATCAATTTATTTATGATTCATAGTATATATAGGATGGAATATATTTATCTTTTACCTATACCGGTTATTTTGTGTATCCTTTATTTTCTGTATTCTCGGCAATCGAACGAAACACCTACAGAATCTACAAAAACTATCATTCAAACAACATCCGATGACAAGTATACAAAACAACTCTTTGCATCTATGATCAATTACTTATCTCACAATCACAAATTAAATCAATCGTTAGTCGAACGATTGAATACAAAATCTTTGTTTAATCGAGATGTGACAAGTCGACGTATTGTCATTGATACCAATTCACTTGTGAAAAAAGATTCGGATTTTCAGTATGGTAATTATGTCTATGATTTCACAAATCCGAGTGATTTTTTAGATGAATTCAACAGTATTGGAGCCATTCACAATGTGATTGGAATACGTTTGACTAAAGCGATTGTACCCACTAAGTTATACACAATTAGTCATAAAAATGATTTGATTTGTGTTCAATATGGATCTGGCACACCCGAACTAATTCACTTAACCCATGGTATTTATGTTAGTGATTTGTTGTTTCAATGTTTTCCGAATCCAACGAATAGTACAGAGGTACGACAAAATCTTCAAATCAGTACACAGTTTCCTGAAACTAATTATGCTAACAAACTCCAGTTTGAATGTGAACGAATCTTCACTCTGATTTATGATGAAACAATATTACAAGATTACTTTTCTAATGAAGAAATCAAACGTATTCGCAATAATGCCAAAACATTTGGATTCACTGTAGGAAAAACGTATTTGTCTAATGGTGAAAACCGTCAAGTAAATGTTCGTATTGGTGTCAATGATAGTGATATTGGTACTACAGATTTAGTCCAGTTTGTCAATGCAGATTGTCCTCCCAATTTACTGACAGATTACATAGATGTTGTCATCAATGAAATTCCTAAATTAGGTTGTTATATGAATAATCATGATGAACGAATTGTAGAACGCATTCCGTTGACCAATCCGACCGGTACAAATTACATTTATCAACCTGATTTAAATTACGAAATTAATTACTTTACTCCAATTACCTTAGATCGATTTACGATTCAATTGTATGAACCTCAGTTTTTCAAATATTACAATCCGGAATGTGCGGATCATATGTTGGAATTTGAACTCACGTATGTGATTCAAGATCACAAAGCTGGATTGATGGGCCCTTAGGTAGATCGTAATAAAACTGCTGAAAAACTAATATAATTCAATGTGACTGAATTAGATGATCCTCCATCTTTATGAATTTGAACCTTAAGAATATCACCTGATGAAAAATTGTGAATTCGATCAATACATAAATAACCTATTTTACCTCGAGTATAATGTTTTTTTACGGAATCTACTGTTGTAGATCCATTTAGAATCGATAATTTCAATTTGTGATCTCCACTATCTTCTGACTCTATTTCAATTCCAGCCATGATTTTGTAATCACCGGATGTGCTCAAAGTCAATGTACCATCGGATGTATCTGCTGTCATATTATTGGATATATTGGTTGTATAATTATCTACATCAAAATTATGACCATCGTCTAACGTTTGACTATTTGATCCATTGAAACTCAATTCACCATAGGATTGACTAGTACCCCCTGGACCCGTTTCTCCCGTATCTCCTTTTTCTCCTTGAGGCCCTTGAACTCCTTGTGGACCTTGTGTCCCTTGAAGCCCTTGAGGTCCTGTGGCTCCAGTGGGTCCTTGAACTCCTTGATCTCCTTGAACCCCTTGAGGTCCTTGAAGTCCTTGAGTTCCTTGTGGCCCTGTATCTCCTTTGATAAATGTAGTTGCTCCTGTTCCCAATCGTCCTATCATTTACTATACTAGATATATTTATCCAAATGTATTTTCAAACGAATAGGTTACATACAAAAATCCATCTAAATAGGCATATTTTGCATGAATCATTTCTAATGTATCCATGGAAGGTACCATCGTTCCATTCACCGTTAGAAATAACGATTGTTCGGGTTTCAGTTGTAATTTTTTACGAACTTCAAACATAAATTCACAAAACGGAATGGATTCATCGACTAAAAACTTGGTAGTGGTAGTTTTCCCATCATAGGGTTCTACAATCACGGGTATTTTGTCTTTGTATTTTTGACAAATCTTGTTGTATTCCGTTTGCCTTTCTTCAAAGGGTTTGTCACGAAATCTCATTTACTATCAGTTAGATTTTATCTCTGATAAAAAACGAGTGAGAGAGATATCAAATATCTGAGTGGCCAACTGAATCCATGGATCATACGTGGATGGTCTCGTTTGATCATACTGTTTTCGAGTGTCTGGATTTGACAAGATATCATACGCTTCTTTGATATTTACAAATGTTTCATCACTCCCTTTGTATTTGTCTGGATGATATTGTTTTGCCAAGGCGTGATATGACCGTTTGATTTCTTCATAAGTACAATCCGATGGTACATTCAAACACTTGTAATAATCTATCATTTAGTTTTTGTTTTCTTTGTGAGTTTAAGTAGTTTTGTAAGGAACTTTGTATTGATCACACCACTCTTCACATATTCTACGATAATCTTCCTTATGTTTATGTAAGACTCGTTCGATGAATCCAATTTGGCGATTGACAAATTGAAGATTAAACTGATAGATTGTTTCTAAGAATCCATGATCGGTTGAAACAGGTAGATTTGATTTTTGATTCCAATACAATTCAAGTAACTGAATCCATTGAGGATCTCGTTTGTATCCTTGACACACAATGTATTTCTCGGAATTCGAGGGTCGACTTGTATGAGGTTTTGTACAATGAACGGTTGTATAACATTGATGTAATAAACTCAGTAATGTAATAGTCTGTTTGTAAAATAAATCAAACATTTTGATGATCAACGTTCCTCCTTCCCTTTGACAACGTAAGGCAGTGTAGATTTCAGAATAAATCAATTCATAAGAATCTAATTCTTGTTGATTGTAATTATTTGTGAAATCAATTCCTCCATCCGCTGTGATCAAATCACACTCTCTTGCTTGATCATACAAATTTTGAACCGTTGTCAAATCAGTTAAATCACCTCGATTTGTATCGGAATGTGTATAATGAATAAACGGATATCGTTTCAACGCTTTGTAATTCCAATTGGGAACGGATTTATCTTTGTGAATCATCGTATTTGCATAGATTTCATCGGTTAAGTTATGCTCGACTATGTATTCTATGAAGCCACCGGGAGCTTCCGCGATACACAACACCCGAGGATACGTATGGTGAAGTTTGAAATCATGTAAGATTTCACACAATTTAAAGTAACTACGACTGATGGGGGTTTTGCGACAGACATTCAAGCGCTTTTCATTTGTGTATATAAATTCAAACGGATTGCATTTACGTTTCCATTGTTCCCATTCGGGAAAGTTGTCTATTTTTGTTTTGACTTGAATTAGTCTAGATTGTAAATTGGGATAAATACATGTTTGAGGTGATTTAGATTTGTAAGTAAGTTCAAAATGTTTCATACAAGTGAATCGTAATTATCGTTTAAATAAACGAGGGATACAAAGTGAGATATACATACAAAAATAAACGCTCATAAACCAATAATTTGTAATACGCAGTTTCATATATCTGATCTAAATGACTGACTTCATCTAGAATAAGTGTATGTTTGGATCGTGTGATTCTCTCGTTCGAAAATAGCAAGGCGAGTAGTGTATTCGTTACCTTGGCGAAGGGTAGATTTAAACTAACGAGTCTCATACTGGCGGTTTGGATGAGTTCTCTGATTTTTTTCTTGATTTCAAAATGTTTCAGTAATCCGAGTAACACGTCGGTTATGACTTCACTTGGTTTCTCTTTGACAGGTATTCGAATATACTGTACATGACTCCAAAAAGATGTATCTAGTAAATTTACATTGTTTGTAAATAAGTAGAGATTTCCTCGCGAATAGGTAAATAACTTTTTGATATGACCTTTTAGATTCGGTTTTAGTTTATCCATACTGAGTAACACAACGGTTTGAGAATTTCCAAAGGAAGTTGTTTGAATTAGTTTCTCTAAAAAGGGAAATAGACTTGGTTTCAATGTTTGACACTGAAATTGTGACAAAGATTCATTTTTCCAATAGTAAACCGATTTGTAAGAATCATTTCGTAAAGGGGTTGGATTGTAAAGTTCACAGAAACAGTGAAACCATGTATCGTAATGAGATTGATGCAAAACTATAGGACAATGGGAATGAGATTTGATTATATTTTTTATATTCATAAAAAAAATATCTATGTAGAATATATATATAGATGCAATTTTCCAAAATGTGTGGTCCTCTTCAAGTGTATGTTATTATCTGTTTAATTAGTTTCTTACTCCAACTTCATCATATGTACACAACGCAAAGTTTCTCTTGGGTGAATTCTCACAAGGTTCACTTATTGTTGACTGCTGTCTTCAATATCGGCCTCTTTTTATTCTGGGGTACGATTATCAATAGTTTGTGTTTAACTAACAACCGTAGAACCGCATGGGTTCTTATATTTGCCCCCTTAGTGTTAGCTGTAGTCACTACGGCTTTATTTTTAAGTGGTGCATTCATTACTAAGGTTGGTGAAGAAATTGACTACTATCTCTAAGTCTCCATATCACTTAATTTCCAATAATCGATACGATTTCTCAAGTTTCGTTTAATGATAAACGGAATCACTTTTTGTTTTAATTCTTCATCGACGATATCTTCAATAGATGAAAATTTGTGATAGTCTTTGAGTAAAGGTTGAAATCCACTATCAATTTGTTCACATCTCATAATTTTGACTGTGGCTCTCTCATATTTATTTAATTTGGGTTTGGTTAGATTTGATGAAAAATCATAGGTGTCGATATCAAAATCGCTGTCTATTTGAGTTTGAACATCATAATCAAACACTTCTTCTTCTGATTCAATGGGTTCTTCGTTCATCGTTACTATAGTTTGTATAGAGATTATTATTTAGATAGATTCAAATTAATCTATTTTTTTTTGTTTGTTTTTATATATATGATGTTTACGTTAGAACATGCGTTGATTTTGATTTTGGCACTTGCAGTGATTTATTATGTAATTCAACATAGAAACTTACTCACAGACTTGTCAAGTATACCTGACAGAGATCACCCTGAATTGAAAGCGGTGAAAGGAAAACATATGAACATCTTTACAGATGTTTGGAGGTTTAACGACGTGACTTTTAAAGCAAATTGTGATGACAAACAACCACTAGGTAGTAAAAGCTTTGAAAAGTGTTCAAGTGTTACAGACAATAATGGTAACCCTATTTGCTACAGATATGACCACGATGATAAAAAATGTTCTGAAATACGTATAAGAGCGGGAGACGGATCTGGTGGTGCAAATGGTTATACTAAAGAGCAAGCGAAAAAAGTATGTGAAACTAATTATCTAACACACATAAGTTGGAATGAAGATGCTGGCGAAGGTGAATTATGTGCCAGAGTCTATGATAACACTACAACGGTTGATCAGAATAAATTGCATCCGAATCAGAGAGATAGTACAGGTAATAAAGTTCAAGCTTGGATGTGTAATAGAGGCACCGACAAACCAGGCTATCAAAGAGAGATGTGCTGTTTCCTAACGAAAACAGGCTGCAGTGCTTATAAATAATGAATCTGTATTCTCTAAATTAATTTGAAGTTTAATACATAAAGTAATTATGTTACTAAGTGTATATACACAACCATGGGTATTAAATCATTAACATTCCTCATTAAAAACAAAGGATCTCCTAACTGTATTGAGACAAAAAAGTTGTATGAACTATCGGGTAAACGAGTTGCCATCGATGCCTCTTTATTTATCTATCAATCCTTGATTAATATTCGTAAAGATGGTGAACCGTGTCAAAACAGTCACGGTAAAACTACCAGTCATTTACTGGGTATCTTTTACAAAACAGTGAACTTACTATCCTTAGATATTGAACCTATTTATATCTTTGATGGTAAACCACCCGAAGAAAAACGAGATATTATTGATCAACGTAAAAAAATAGCGAATGAATCCAGAGCTAAATTAGAAACTGAAACGGATGTGGATAAAATTGAATCTTTGAAAAAGAAAACGGTTCGATTAACCTATGAAATTGTCGATGATATCAAACAGTTGCTTGATTTGATGGGTGTGTCTTACATCCACATGGATGGAGAAGCGGAAGGGTTAGCTTCAGAACTCTGTCGGATTGGGTATGTCGATTACATAATGACAGAAGACATGGATTCCTTAGTCTTTGGAACACCTTATTTGATACGGAAATGTGTCGATAGATCTGTGAAAATCAAAGATAGTATTAGTGTCTTCAATTTAGACGAGATATTACGAAGTTTTGACATTACCTATGATCAATTTGTTGAACTTTGTATCTTGTGTGGATGTGATTATTGTCCCAGTATCAACAAAATTGGAAGTATCACGGCGTACAAGTTAGTGAAAACACACGGATGTGTGGAAAACTTCTTACATCATAACCGAGCCTTTCCCAAATATGAAGTACCGGACGATTACTGGTCTAAATTCCAAACCTCTAAATTATTATTCGGTTTGTTTCGAGACAAACTGAGTGTAGATACCTTAGAGGTTCATCAATCCGAACTTGATTTTGAGAAATTACAAGAGTATTTGGAAACAACCGTCGAACTTTCGCCTGCAAAAGTGACTACCTATCTAGAGAAAATTAAACAAAAGTATATCGTCGAGTAATTGTTATTTCTTGGAATGGGCTCGACAAAACAATTCACCTAACAGACAATTCTTATTGCAAGCGTATCCTTTTCGTTTACCTTTCTGTAAGATATGACAACAGGGATGGTTTTCATATTGTGAATCAATATAACCACTATGAATGTTGTAGTCTATTTTTTTTAATCCATTCACTAAAGGTAAACTGTTGTTTTCAGATCGACAATACGGACACGATTTTAACCAATCTCTCTTGAAACTTTGATACAAACATTCATAGTGAAATTCATGCTCACACTTGAGTTTATGTTTGTGTTTTTTGTCTAAGGGTTCATAACAGATGGCGCATAATTCAGACATGATTTTTGTTATATTATAGTGTTTAAATAAACTCTACGATCAAAACTCATCTAATTTACGATCTAACACTAACTTGGGATTTTTTTGATGTAAAATATGTTTGATATCTACCATAGATACACGTCCCACATACACTAAAAACAACGATGCGATCACGAGTGCAAAATCTTCTTCGCATACAAGTAACATTGACTCTTTCAAATACAGTTGTTGTAAGTGATCGAGTATTTTGTCACGGTGTCGTTTGATATCCATTGGGGTTTGTATTGGTAATCTCACTTTTTTCACAGTGGGTATATCTGGAAACGGTTTGGTTGTCGAACAATTCAAGAGTACAGATATATTGTATTTTGTGTATAACTCTTTATCATAACTATCATTCAAAGATCCTATCCATAAACCGGATATTATCTCAGTGATCATGTATAATTTGAAATGTTTTATTATTTAAAAACAAACTGATATATCATATTTGACCTCTATGGATGAACTTGATAGTTTATTCACAACACTCACACAATTGACGGAACCGAAAGCCCCGGAAACCTGTTGCGACAAACACGACAACTATTGTTTACAGGGATCGATTACAATTTGTCGTGTGTGTAACCAAACTATTTCTAATTTATCGAGCGGAGCGGAATGGAGATATTATGGTGCCGAAGATACCAAACTCAGCGACCCCAATCGATGTGGTATGCCTGTCAATGAATTATTACCCAATAGTTCGATTGGAACCGTTGTATCGAAACGAGTCAAAAATTCACAAATCTACAAAGTAGAACGATTCCAACAATGGAATGGAATGACATACAAAGAACGAAGTAAATACAAAACATTCAATGAAATCAAACGAGTCTGTGAAACAAATGATTTGCCTTTGATTATTATCAAAGAAGCGAATTCGTTGTATTCTATTTGTTCGGAACATCGAATCACTCGAGGAAACAATAAATTGGGATTGATTGCAGCCTGTGTGTACTTTGCATGTAAAAATTGTTCGGTTCCTCGAAGTGCGAAAGAAATTGCTTCTATGTTTTCAATCAAATCTGTGTTAGTGACAAAAGGGGTGAAACACTTACAAGAAACATTGCAATCGAATCGAAACAATGAACGAATTGAAAAAACAACGACGATTAATCAAAATGATTTTATAGAACGGTTTTGTTCTAAATTATCGATATCCGAACAAGATACAGTAAACATTGTGGAGATATCTCAACAAACGGTGAAACACAATTTAGTCTCAGAAAATACCCCACCATCTATTGCAGCGGGTTGTATTTACTTGTATTGTTTAGAAAAACAATTACCAATAACGAAACGAGATATTTCTCAACAATGCAATATATCCGAAGTCACCATTCACAAATCTTATCTGAAAATCAATTCGAAACGGGCGGAACTATTTTAAGTTAAACACTACGTGTTATGTATAACTAAAACCATGATAGTTTCGAAAGACACGTTTCACAAAGATAAATTATCTTTGAAGCGAATTCAAACCTATACGAATGGATTTACTTTTTACCCTCTTTTGTATCAAGGAACTCAGTGTTTATTTCAAACACCCCCCTTATTTGTTCCTTATGGAATACAAACATCAGATTCCAAACAAATGGTGACATTATCTTTTGTGAATCGAATTCATGATAAATATGTAGAGAAATTATATAATTCGTTGGATCAGATTTTTCTTTTTTTGCAAACTCAATTGACAACGATACAATTAGCACCGTTAGTGAAATCCAATGAATTACGAGTTCGTTTGTATCATTGTTTGTTATTTGATGAATCTAAACAAAAATTAGATACCATTCCTCCGAATATTTATGGACAATTTATCTTGAATGTGTATGGAGTGTGGTGTTATGATAATATAGGATATGTTCAATGTTATGCAATTCAGGCGAAACTCTATCAACCCATGTATTTGACTACCTATGGATTTTTAGATGAAACCAAATCCAAGATACCGATTCCTCCACCCTTACCCACATCCTTGAAAAAACAATATCAACGAAAACTCAAACCCAAACCGAAACCGAAATCGATGAATGGATTTCAACCTCCGTCTCTCGATGAAATTCAATCGATGTTACAAAAATTTCAGTCTCAATAATTTCAAACCAATTGTTTCATCATTACATTTTCAATGACCTTTTGTTTGTCAAAAGAATTCGGTCGTCGTTTGAAATTTACCAAGTATTCAATGACTCGTTTTTGATTGTCTGGGATTGTAGGTGAATGGATAATCGGAGACGGATCGGCTCCGAAGTCTATCAAAACTTGCATTGTTTTCGCTTTACGATACTTTGATTTCACAAATAAAAAGACTCCGGCTAGTATAGTCATCCCGTCTTTATTTTTGTGATTTGGATCCGCTCCGCTGTCTAACATTTTTTCTACGACATCGTAATTTCCTTGCAAACAGAAATACAATAAGATTGAATTCCCATTTTCTGGATTGTAAGCATCTTGAAAATTGATCCCTTGTTTGACTTGATCAAATTGTTCTTGAAACGATACACCTCCGGATTGAATACTTGTCAAAAAGTCCGCCATTCGTTTGTTTTCTTTGTATTCTTTCAATGTTTGCGAGGGATCATACCGTGGGTAGGTTTCATCTTCAATACCTGTCGGATCGACGTCGTAATCCCTTTGTAACGTTCGTTCTCCGATATCTTCCATTAAATCTGGAGCGACTCGTGACAATAACCCGGGATCCATTCCGGTTCGGGTAAATGCCAATCTCTTTTTCGATTGATAGGTTTTGTAGTCTTCGATTTTTTGTCTGGTTTCCAATAGAATGTCTCGTATTTGTTCGGATGCCCACACATCATTTGTAAAGATGTCTCGTAATCCAGTCTGTGCATTCAAACTATGTTTTGTTGGATAATCTATAACATATTGATACGGAGACGGTTTGTGACTTCCTCGTATTTTGTAATAAGGATCTGCATCCCAACTCATCAGTAATTCTATCGTTCCGCGAACCATGTCACTGTCAGGTTCATATTCGGGTCGTCTTCCTGTAATACTTTGTATTATATGGGCGATTAACTCACAAAAGATTGTTTTACCTGAACCATCATCTCGGTTTGGATCCGCTCCATATTCAAGTAACAGATCCATCATGTCCAGATTTTCAGTAAACCAAGCTTCTACTAGTAAAGAACCGGATACTGTGATTTCATTAGGGTCTTCTCCTTGTTCGAGTAATTCGATCACTCTGTCACTATCATTGGCTTGAATCGCTTCAAATAATTCAGACATAGATATACTTTGTCAATTATTTTAAAAATCCGGAATTAGTCAAATCCGCGTTCTGACCTTGTCCAGGGGCGTATTGTCTTCCGGGTAACGGTTGACGTTTAATTTCAAATTGATTGTCATTTTTTATGATCAAAACTTGTATTTGTCGATACTTATCTTCTCCGCACATGGAATGTTCACCAAAGGCTCTCGACATACCTACATCGATTCTCCATAAACGATTTTGATACAAACTATTCAAATACTTATCATTCATAAATTGAGGTGTGTGTGCAA
>MDTD01024968.1_pt1 | contig 10820 bp, 9 predicted proteins | sample 811221 | NCBI WGS metagenome assembly MDTD01 (sample SAMN05326646, study PRJNA326480) | marine metagenome | isolation source: seawater | place: Pacific Ocean: South West | collected 2011
ATAGTCAAGGAGCAGATCAATGATAATGGTGGTAAGGCTAAATCTGTTTTGATGGATGTTAAAAATCAAGATAGTGTAGCTTCTGCAATTGAAACATGTGGTCCAATCGATATTTTGGTTAATAATGCTGGAGTAGCAATAACAAAAAATTTTTTATCTTTGAGTAGAGATGATTGGGATAATGTAATCAATACTAATTTACGAGGATCTTGGTGTGTTGCGAGTGCTGTAGTGAGGCAAATGGTTGCTCGAGAGTGCCAAGGATCTATAATAAATATAGCTTCAATATTTAGTGAACGTGTCGCAAGTGGCGTTCTACCTTATGCTATTTCAAAATCGGGTGTTGTTCAAATGACCAAAGCTATGGCGGTAGAGTTGGCTGATAAAGGGATCAGGGTTAATGCCATTGCTCCTGGATATATCAAGACCGATATGAATAGGGAATTTCTGGAGAGCAAATCTGGAGAGCGTATCATGAAACGTGTTCCTCAAAAGCGTTTTGGTGAGCCTCAAGATTTGAATGGAGCATTATTTTTATTGGCAAGTGACTGCTCCAATTTTATGACTGGAACAGTTATCACCGTAGATGGTGGCCATTTGGTCAGCGCTTTATAGGGAAACTAAGTCTATGGATTTCAATGTCTCACCTGAGATTGAGAACTTTCGCTTGCGTATACGTGAATTTGTGGAAAATCACGTAATCCCATTAGAGAAAGACTCAACCAATTTTGATAAATATGAGATGTTGAATGAAGATACGCTCCAATCAATTCGTACTTTGGCAAAGAAAAAAAAATTATGGTGTCTGCAAATGCCAAAGGCTCGAGGGGGACAGGGGCTTAGTTTTGTTGGTTTAGCAATTTGTTATGAAGAAATGGCCAGATCTCCTTTTGGTCCACTAGTGTTTAATTCAATGGCGCCAGATGATGGCACAATGATGGCTTTAGAAAAGATTTTATCTAATGAGGAAATGAAGCAGAAATGGCTTCAACCAATTGTTGACGGTAAGTTGCGATCAGCATTTGCAATGACGGAACCTCATCCTGGTGGAGGTTCTGATCCATCTATGATAAGAACTACAGCTGAGAAAAAAGGAAATAAGTGGGTTATTAGGGGAAAAAAACACTTTATTACCGGTGCTGAAGGGGCAGAACATTTTATATTGATTGCAAAAACTTCTGATCATCCACGTAAAGGACTGACTGCTTTTTTACATCATCGAAATGATCAAGGTTGGCACATTGAGCGGCGTATTCCAATCATGGGTCCTCAAGAGCATGGAGGCCATTGTGAGATAGTTTATGATGGTCTCGAAATACCTGATGAGCAAAGATTATTAGAAGTTGGTGACGGGTTAAAAGTTACGCAAATTCGTTTGGGTCCTGCACGTCTCACTCACTGTATGAGATGGATCGGGCATGCCAAACGTGCTCTTGAAATCGCTTCTGAATATATTGCCAAACGTGAGAGTTTTGGTTTGAAGCTACATGAACATGAAGGCGTTCAGTGGATGATGGGTGAGGCCGCAATGGATATCCAAATTGGTCGATTACTTACTATTCATGCCGCGTGGAAAATTGATCAGAATTATTTCGCACGTAAAGAAATTTCAATGGCTAAAGTTCACGTTGCAGATATATTGCATAAAGCTATTGATACCGCAATTCAGCTTTGCGGTGCTCATGGTTACTCAAAAGACACCATTCTTGAATGGTTATATCGCTATGCTCGACAAGCTAGATTGGTTGATGGTGCCTCAGAAATTCATAAGATGGTTATGTCCCGTCAGCATAAAAATGAAGGTATTGATTTTTGGTCTTGGTAATTGACTTCAGTTTTTAGAATTTCTTTTTTTTTATGTTTCAGTTTATCTTTTTCAAAAATTATTTGTTAGAAATGTCTGCATCTCCTGGCATTGCAATAATTTTTTTAATTATTTATTTAAGTCAAATTTAGTACTTTTTTTTTATAAAAAGTAGTCAGATATTATTTGCTTTGAATATATTTTATATAATTGAAACCATTTTCTGACTAAGTATAAGGAATTTCCAATATGTCTATAGGTTTCGCCGCGATCGTTTTGGTGGCGGCAGTTTTGCATGCAATTTGGAATGCAATAGTTAAGTCTGGTGACGATAGGCTACTAACAATGACATTGGTCATTGGAGCAGGTGCAGTGATGTCTTCAGTGGCTCTACCTTTCATAGACCCGCCTGCAAAAGAGAGTTGGCCATATCTCGTGCTCTCTTCGGTTTTGCATTCTTCTTATTATTTTCTTCTGATACGTGCTTATCAATTTGGCGATCTCAGTCTGATCTATCCAGTCTCAAGAGGATTAGCTCCTCTCCTAGTATCCTTTGGGGCATCAGCTTTTTTATATGAAGTCCCAACTTTATATGAATTCCTTGGACTTTCCATAGCATCAATTGGAATAGCGGCATTCGCACTGGAGCGAAAAAAAGGGCAGGGTTGGGATTTTCGGCCATTTTTTTATGGTACAATAATCGCGGTATTTGTTAGTGCATATACATTGGTTGACGGAATTGGTGTTAGGCTGTCTGGAAATACAATCTCTTTTATATTGTGGCTTTTTGTTGCGTATGCTCTGCCAATAATTTTCTCATCTTTAATTTTGAGACGCAGTACATTCCTTCCATACCTACGTAAACATTGGTTGCGTACGGGCGTTCTCGGAGGTGGTATGTGTGCTATAGCCTATGCCTTCGTAGTTTGGGCTCTAATGAACGCGCCTTTGGCCCATGTATCAGCTATGCGAGAGACAAGTGTTGTGTTTGCTGCTCTAATTGGAACATTTATATTAGGAGAGTCCTTTGGTTTGAGAAGGGTCATATCAGCTGCTATGGTTGCTTGTGGATTAGCTGTTATGCAATTATTCGGTTAATTTACCTTTGAATGCTCTCAAACATTATTTATTTTTGGACTTTAAGTTGAGTAAGGTGAATTTTTATCATTGATTGATTTTCTATATGCTGTAATTAAAAAGTAAATGATTTCAATTTATCGAGCTTAATATACTTCAAATTGAATTGTCGCTTAAGGCTCTTAGTTTGAGGGAACATGGTTAAGAAACTAAAGCACTCATCCAAAACTGACAGCTGTGATGTAAGTGATTATGAAAATTCCTGTTGTAGATGCTCTTCAGTACAATAATTGGTCAGAGGATATTTTCCGCCAGATGATTGATGGCGGCGTTGCTGCTGTGCATGTTACAATCAGTTATCATGAAGATTTTCGTGAAACGATTCAAAATATTAGGGATTGGAATCGTCGATTTCAAATGTATTCAGATTTAATTATTCCTGGTCGGATTGGCTCTGACGCGATGCAGGCCTACCAAAATGGCCAAACTGCAATATATTTTGGCCTACAAAACTGTTCTCCAATCGAGGACGACATTGGTTTAATAGAAGTTTGCTATCAATTGGGTGTGAGATTCATGCAATTGAGTTATAATAATCAAAGTTTATTGGCCACAGGTTGTTATGAAAAAGAAGACTCAGGAATAACCCGAATGGGCCACCAAGCAATTTCTGAAATGAATAGGTTAGGCTTAGTTATAGACATGAGCCACTCAGCGGAACTATCAACCCTTCAAGCAATTGAAATCTCTAATCGTCCTATTGCCATAACTCATGCAAATCCTTTGTTTTGGCATACTGCCATTCGTAATAAATCCAATGCAGTTCTGAAGGCGCTCTCCGAGACGGGAGGTATGCTCGGGTTTTCAATTTATCCACATCACCTCAAGAATGGCTCGAATTGTAAAATGGAAGAGTTTTGCATAATGGTAGCTAAGACTGCAGAAATGATTGGTGTAAAAAACATTGGATTTGGGTCTGACCTCTGTCAAAGTCAGAATGATAACGTTGTTCGCTGGATGCGTAATGGCACTTGGACATTTAATGAGGATTATGGTGAAGGTTCAGCGGCGTCGCCAGGCTTTCCTGAGCAACCAGAATGGTTCCAAGATAATCGAGATTTTCCTCAACTCTTGAGAGGTTTATTTAAAGTTGGTTTTTCAGAGGAAGAAGTGAAGTTAATAGCAGCTGAAAATTGGATAAATTTTTTTGAGACGTCTTTCTCTCCGGTTAAGAACTAGTATGGGTAATTTACGGTCACCAAGAGAAGTTATGTGTTTGGAACGCATGGGAGCATCCCATCAAACACGCTTAAGTTTTATGCGCAGTCTCATTCGTCGGTTGGCGACTGAAAATTGGCAGTTTGAACGTCTGAAATTTGATGTAAACAATGAAGGTTATGGAACTTCTGTTTACGCAGCTCATGGACCAAGCAATACATACTCTCTGGTTGCATTTACCCACGAAATAGATGCTGATAAGCGAAGCGACCGCGTAATAGCTGAAGTTTGGGATGCTACTTTTAATCTCTTTGATGGGATTCCGGAAGAAAGTGATATTCTGCGTTTGTCTGAAAATACTCCCATGCAAGAAGCAGGACGTTTTACACCAAGGGAGCTGTCTCTGTCTCGGGCAAATAAAAGTCTAAGAACATTCAATCATGTCATTGATGCTTTGTCACAGGGCAATCAACCTGATGTTAACTTTCTGAGTAAAGTTGGTTATTTGATGAGAACAACAGCTGTTTATGGAAGTGGAAAATTTGGGTGTGCGGATCGATTAAAAATTTCCTCTAGGCCTGAGCTACGGGTATCTTTTCACGCAGAAATGTTGGAAGTTTATTTGATTCGGTGGATGACAATTGATTTAGTCGAACATATAGCACGTTGTCGTGGTGGTAAAAGATCTGTGCCTTTAGATCCATCTATAAAACGTTATTTGGGTATTGGTAATTCTACGGGACTTGGAATGGCTCCATTTCTTCTAAAATATCCCCTATTAATAAATAATTGGGTTTTAGCTCGAGAAACTGCATTGAGTCGTGTTCGGCAGCTCAAAACTGCTACTGCAGTTCAAGTTGCTGATTTGTCTCGGTTAACTTCTCGCGTACGTCAACATGTAGGAGAATGGATTGTCGAAGACGACGAACAGAGTCGACGCATTAATATTTTAAAAAAAGAAATAGTTGATTTTAAATCTTTTATAACCAGTCCTCAGATCTTAAATCAGAATTACCCGTGGGAATGGCTTTATCACAGATCTAAGTCTAATTATTCGCTTGAAGGACAGGAGCTAATCGTGTCTTTATTATTGGAACCTCACGGCGATTTGATTGATGATTTATCAGATACTATGTTTACAGATTTATCTTTGGTTTTAGATCCAAAAATGAAAATTTCAGCCCTTGTTTCATTAATATCACATAGCTATCAATGGGCTTTAAAAACAAATATTAATACTAAAAGTACGCAAAAATACTTTTGGTATTACTCCGAGGACAAACTTGAACCACGAATAGGCGAAAGGACCACTGATCTTAAGTACAAACAGGAGATGCCCTTGACCATAGCTCGCGATATAAAGGAATTGTACTTATTGCTGAATAAAGAAAATTCTGAACAGACCGTTGCAAAGTTTTTAATGAAACAACCAAAATTTCGACACATTGTTCGTCGAATTCAGACATTAGTGAAGTTTCCATATGGAGAAATTTATGATAGTGTTATTGACGATAATACGAGGCCTCTAAATTTACTGAGGTTTAAGTTGGCTTTTTTTGGGGCCTCAAAATTTGATCCAAAATCTGATTTGTGGACACGTATGACAATGTTTCAGGGTGCGCCAATGCCTTACGATTTGGATTGTGATAAATTAAATGATTGGTTTTTTCCTGTGAAACCTGAATTTGTCTCATGAGTGTTGATACAATCAGTATCTCATCAAACGAGGTTAGTTTCTTTGTAACCCGGGCAGCAGTTGGAGTTGGTGTATTCTATGGTGTCGCAGAAGATTTTTCCAAGGCCGTAATTTGGGCCACTCGTTGCGGCCTTGACCCAGCTGTAGCAGCACTTTCCAGCCTCAAGAGGTTGGACAGTAATCCTGATTGTGCTCTGATGACAATGATAGAGACAGACACAAAATGGATTTTTCGTGGGAAAAAAGGATTATCTGCGACATATGCGGCAACGGCATTGACTGATTTTTGGCCTTTAACTACCTCTGATGACCATGAAATTATTGTTTGTGGGGTTGACAATCCATTGATAGTTGCATCAGCTCTTGGATCAGAAAATAACGTGTCAGGAGTAGTTGAGTGGCCGGGAGTAAAAATAGTATTTTCAGAAAATCATGGGGCAGAAATAGATGCAACAGATATAAATTCACTTTTTTCTCCAAAACTTGTTGATTTGAAAGTATCTACTTGTGCTCAGTCTTATTGCGGTCCAACGGTTTTTTCACTTGATCCACAACAGCAGGATTTAGCCTCGGATGAAATGCTGAATACAGGCATTCATGTTGATGAAGAATCATGGAGAGGTATAATTTCTTTATTCGAACGTTGTCTTGTTACCTCAAATCAGCATTCGCAACTTTCTGGGGCAGGTGCAGGTTTATTGGATAATGATTGATTGACGAATAAAGGAATTGTTTCTTTGTTAAATTGAAGGCTTTGCAGCCGCTTTAGCAAGTGCTAATCTTATTGCGGATATAATTCCAAGTGTGTCTCAAGCTGATATATCAGCTTATTAGGAGAGTTTAATAGTACAAATTTTTTTATACTTAATACTAATTTTTTTTGAAAATTTTTAGAATTTTCACTTGTTTCGTAAAGTTGAGGATATTTAGCGACAATATTGAGCATGTTTTCAAACAAACCTACTTATTTCCTGACTTTTACTTTCGTCATGATTAAAGACGGATAATTGGTTATCAAGTTGTTTTATTGCAGTTTGAAGCCTACTTGAACCCGATCTAATTAACGAGTCGGGACAAATAAAAAATATAAACAAATTACTAAATGGAGAAAAATTATGAAAATTATGAAGAATTCACTAATGGCTGTAGTTTTCACAGCCCTTCTTGGATTAAATCCAATTGAAGCGCATTCAGCAAAGTGTGGTACATCAGATAAAATTACAATTGCTGAAATGACATGGCTCTCTGCAAGTTCATTAGCTCATATAACTAAAAAAGTTTTGGCTGATGGTTACGGTTGCAATGTCGAAGTTGTCCCTGGTGACACAGTTCCCACAGCCACATCAATGCTTGCAAAAGGTAAACCTCATATTGCACCTGAAATGTGGGTCTCTACAGCAGCTTCAATTTGGGAAAAAATGATGGCAAAGGGTAATGTATATAAAGCCGGGGATATTTTTTCCGGTGGTGGAGAGGAAGGATGGTGGATCCCTGATTATGTTGCAAAGGCACATCCCGAAATTAAATCAATCAGTGACCTCAAATCAAATGCTAAACTTTTTGCTGACGCTTCTGATCCAAGCAAAGGACGGCTTTATGGTTGTCCTCCAGGTTGGGCATGCGAAATTATTACGGGTAATCTATTTAAGGCGCTTGGTCTTGGAGAAACTTTTGAATTATTTTCCCCAGGTTCGGGTGCTAATTTAAAAGCGTCAATTGCTCGTTTGGTTACGCGTAAAAAACCTATCGTAAGTTATTATTGGGGACCGACAGACGTAATTGGTAAGTACAATCTTGTCAGACTTGATATGCCTGCTCACGATGCAGAAAAATTTAAGTGCTTGACAGATAAAAACTGTGCTAATCCACAAGTGACAGGCTGGGCGGTTGGTGAGGTTGCTGTCGCAGCCGTCAGTGAAATCAAAACAAAAGCACCAAACGTTGCTGAATTTCTCTCAAAATTACAGGTTCCGAATGCAGAAATAAGTTCAGTACTGGCTTGGGGTGATGATAATAAAGCTTCACCTGATGAAGTCGCCAACCACTTTATGAAAAATTATGAGTCAATTTGGAGTAAGTGGGTTCCTGCAGATGTTGCATCTAAAATAAAAAGTAGCCTGTAACATCCATTAAAATTTGGGGGTGGATTTTATATCCACTCCCTGATTTATTTTTTTACTAAAAGCACAAATCCTAGACTTAAAAATTCCCAAGGAGGGGAGTTATGTCGGAGAATTTTCCGAATATTATTGATACGCGTACTCTGCGTATTTCTGTTGATGATGGTTTTAATTGGATTGTCGTAAATTATGGTGAAGCGCTCGAAATTCTTTTCATGCCTATCCTTAAAACTCTTATTGGAATGGAAAAATTTCTTCAATGGCTTCCTTGGTATGTGGTTCTGCTTGCTTTGACGGCATTAACATTTGCTGCTTGCCGAAATATAAAAGTGACAGTAGGAACAGCGATAATGATGTTTGTAACCGGTGTCGTAGGCATTTGGGACGCTGCAATGGCGACAATTGCCCTTATGTTAACATCAACTTTCCTTGCAGTGATATTAGGAATACCAATTGGTGTTATAATGTCACGCTCCAGGGTGGTTCAGTCAGTGACTTTACCAATACTTGACATAATGCAGACTATGCCAATTTTCGTCTACTTAATTCCCTTTGTAATGCTTTTTGGTCCCGGAAAGATACCAGCCTTACTTGCTACGATCGTTTTTGCTGTACCACCGGTGATACGTCTCACGAACTTGGGTATTCGACAAGTTGATGCCGAGGTTGTTGAGGCATATACTGCTTTTGGCGCAACTAAACGTCAACTCCTTTTTAATGTCCAGATACCACTTGCACTTCCAACCATTATGGCTGGCATAAATCAAACAACCATGATGGCTCTCTCAATGGTCGTTATTGCCTCAATGATTGGTGCAGGAGGGCTTGGCTATCAAGTATTACAGGGTATTCAAAGATTAGAGGTTAGTCGCGGGCTTTTGGCTGGTTTAGGAATTGTTTTTTTGGCGGTAATTTTTGACCGAATCGCTCAAGCATATGGAAGGAGAATGCAACAACATCTCCATCTTGATACTTGAAGGTTGTGGAATATGAGTAAAATTTCAATAAAAAATGTATATAAGATATTTGGTCCAGATCCTCTTAGCGTTTTGTCTGAAGCGCGATCAGGAATTAGCAAAGAAGACTTTATGAACAAAACGGGGCAAGTGATCGGTATAAGAGATGTTAGCCTTGAAATTGAAGTTGGTGAAACATTTGTTGTAATGGGTTTATCTGGATCTGGAAAATCAACACTGATTCGTCATATCAATAGGCTGATTGAACCAACAGCAGGCCACATTTTTGTTGATGGGGAGGATGTGCTGACGTTAGATGATGATCAGCTCCGAAATTTGAGACGTCAAAAAATAAGTATGGTCTTCCAAAGATTTGGACTATTGCCTCATAAGACCGTTCTGGAAAATGTAGCAAGTGGATTAATAGTCGGTGGTGTTGATAAAAATTCTGCAGATAAAAAAGCAAAAGAGCAAATAGAACTTGTTGGTCTCACGGGTTTTGATCATCATTACCCTCAACAACTATCTGGGGGCATGCAACAAAGAGTTGGGCTTGCAAGAGCTCTTGCAACAAACGCTGAAATACTCTTAATGGATGAAGCTTTTAGTGCTCTTGACCCTTTAATAAGAAATGACATGCAATTACAACTAAAGGAACTGCAAAAACGTTTACATAAAACCATAATGTTTATAACACATGATCTTGATGAAGCACTAAGATTAGGAGACCACATTGCCATATTAAAAGATGGAGAGCTGAGACAAGTTGGAACAGCAGAGGAAATTTTATTAAATCCAGCTGATAATTATGTCCGCCGTTTTGTTACCGATGTTAATAGAGGCAGAGTAGTCAAAGCAAAAACTGTTGCCGAAAAAATTCCAACGATAAATGTTTCGAAACTAAATGTTGAAACAGTAAGGGCAGCATTATTAAAAACAAAAATGCGGGGCATCTTTGTCTTGGCTGATGATGGTAAAATTATTGGTGGTGCAAATAGACGTTTGTTAGAAACGTGTGGCGAAGTAATAAATGTTGATGAGTTATTACCTGTAGCTACTGTTTCTGAAGATACAGTAATAGATGAAGCATTTCAACAAAGTGCGAATATTGAACTACCTCTTGCTGTTCTAGAGTCATCAGGGGTCTTAATAGGTGCACTATCTCGTCAAGGCTTAATGTCAGCGATTGCTCGAGAATTAGAGTAGTTTTTTAGTTTGGTGTTTTGTATTAAATTAAAATCTTGTGTTTTTTTCTCATATAGTCAGTTGAATATAAACCTTAATTATTTGTATGATCTTCAAGCAATTCAAATTCGTCTAAATAACTTATAACCAACTAAAAATTTCATTAATTGTATTGCAACTCAATTATTATTTAAACAGATACGTTTATTTGTCTTGGAGTCTCTCTTACTGGAAGGTGAATAATAGCTGAAAAGGCGCCAACACCGATACCGACCCACCATACAGCATCATATGAACCTGAAAAATCATACATTAGGCCCCCTAACCAAACTCCAAAGAATGAACCTAATTGATGTGAAAAAAATACGATACCATACAATGTTCCCATGTAGCGTAATCCATATATATGGGCTATTAAACCTGAGGTAAGTGGTACTGTTGCTAACCATAGAGCGCCCATTACAATTGAGAATAATACAACTGTTGTTGGAGTCATGGGAAGCATTATAAAAGTTGCGGCAGCAACGGTTCGGCAGGTGTAAATACTTGAAAGTAAATATTTTTTTGGCCATTTTTTGCCTAAGGCGCCTGCTGCTATTGCACCAAAAATATTTGCTAATCCAATAATTGCTATTGAAAATGCACCCAAACTTGATGTGGAATTTACACCGAGTGAACGTATCACACTATTAGGTGGAATCGCACTGCATACCTCTGTAATGAACGCTGGAAAATGAGCTGTAACAAAACCTAATTGAAAACCA
>MDTD01094882.1_pt1 | contig 10820 bp, 8 predicted proteins | sample 811221 | NCBI WGS metagenome assembly MDTD01 (sample SAMN05326646, study PRJNA326480) | marine metagenome | isolation source: seawater | place: Pacific Ocean: South West | collected 2011
CTCTCATGGTTGCAGTAGGCAATCATCGCATTATTGCGACTTTGTATGATCATCATTCTAAGCCTCAGGATCTGGTTCTTACTGCCGGGGATAGCAGACGAATTGTTGCATGTGTCTGGCTGCCGAATTCGCAAGTTGTGTTGCAAAACGGTGAGGTAAGGGAAGGGATGATTTTACAGCGGAATGAGGCAGGCGATCTTGACATGCTGGTATCGCCAGAGAAACGAACTGTGGTTAAAAATGAGCAGATTCAGCGTATTAATACTATGCCTCTGGCTGAATTTGCGCGTTCGTTTACGGCCAGTACTGATCTGCCCGATGGCCATTAAGCGGGTGCGCTGGCTTCTCCGCACATGCCTGATTGCGGGTTTTCTGCTTCTGCTTCAGAGTGGGTGCAATAAAGTGCCGGTTGCATTGGGGGGAAGTCGATTCCGGCTGGTTATTGGCAGCAAGGGGCATGACGATGGTCAGTTTAACCGTCCACGTGGAATTACGTTTGATGTTACTCGCGATGAGTTCTTTGTGGTCGATTGGGATGGCCGTGTTCAACATTTTACTCTGGACGGGAAATGGCTGAACAGCTGGTTCATGCCGGAGGTAATCAATGGTAAACCTGAAGAGGTTTTTCTGACCCCTGAAGATACGATCTTGGTGGCAGATACCCATTATAGCCAGATTCTGGAATACAGCCGGGATGGTGAGTTGCTCAATCGCTTTGGCGAGCTGGGGACTGAGCCCGGACAGTTTATTTATCCGGTAGGCGTATGCATGGACCCAGAAGGGTTCGTTTGGGTATCGGAATATGGACAAAATGATCGTGTTCAGAAATTGACCCGTGAAGGAATGCCGATTTTGGTGATTGGGGAAACCGGTTATGATCCGGGACAATTCCAGCGCCCGTCCGGCATCAAAGTAAGTGACGACAGGTTGCTCTATGTGGCAGATGCGGTGAATCATCGGGTGCAGGTTTTTTCACTGGAAGGTGAGTTGGTGCGTGTAATCGGAGAAGAGGGGAGAGGGCCAGGACAATTCCTCTATCCTTATGATCTGGCCATTCGTGAAAACGCCTTGTATGTTCTGGAGTACGGCGGCCAACGTATCCAGAAGCTGACATTGACAGGAGAGTTTCTGGATAGCTATGGGGAACGCGGCAGTGGCGATGGCCAATTTGCAGCACCCTGGCGAATGACTGACTATACCGATGGTCTACTGGTTTCGGATACTAATAACAATCGTGTGATCCTTGTACATTTCTAACTTCACCATTTTGAATATTTCAGACACTGTATGAATGCAAGGCAACAACTCATTACGCTCTATATCATTGCGTTGGCCATGGTTGGAGTGGTTGGTATTGCCTGGTTAGTAGGTGTAGCTGATTTTTTTCAACCTGTCTGGTTGCTGGCTCTATTCAGTCTGCCACTGATTGTACATTTCGGGGTGACCGGGATATGTGGCTTGCCGTCCCGTACAAAGATCATCAGTACATCCCTTCGCTTTCTGGTGTTGATCCTGATAATTATGGCATTGGCTGATCCGCAGAAAGTTCTCAAAAGTCGGGATCTGGCCACTTTTTTCCTTCTGGATCATTCAGCGAGTGTGCCGGTCAGCCTGCACGATGCTCAGCTCGATTATGTGCGCAAAACGACCGCTCTGAAGGAAAAAGATGATATGGCCGGCATTATTGTCTTTGGACGGGATGCCAGCGTGGAAATTGTGAGTAAGACTGCGATTAAGAAGCGCCAGACGAATTCGATAGTAAATGAAGATTATACGGATATTGAAGGCGCTATCCGGCTTGCCTCTGCTGCCATGCCTGATACCACCCGCCGTAAACTGGTGTTGATGACGGATGGTAATCAGAACGAAGGTGACCTGCTTGAAGCGGTTCGGTCTGCTGCCGGTGAAGGTATTATGACCGATATTCTTCCCATCAGCTATGATTATAAGCAGGAAGTGCTGGTGGAGAAGCTTCATCTGCCAGATAAGATCAAGCAGGATGAACCGTTTACCATGCGGGTGCAGGTAAGGGCTTTGCAGTCGAGTCCTGCTAAACTACAGATTTTTCGTGATGGTGCGGAGATTTACAGCGGTGAAGTGCAGTTGAAAGAGGGCTTGAACACTTTTCCTGTTAACGAAATTCTGGATGCCGCAGGCTTTACCACTTATACTGCCCGTATTACTGCTGAAGGAGATCAGGTTTTCAACAACAATACAGCCAGCAATTTTGTCTATATCCAGGGACAATCCCGGCTGTTGTTTGTCGCTCCAACCAGCCATGAAACCCGTTATCTGGAACGGGCTGCACGAGAACAGAAGCTGGAGACGCTTTCCATTACGCCTTCCGAATTTCCTGCTTCCATTACGGATATTTCTGAATTTGACGCCATCGTCTTCTGTAATGTGGCGGTGACCGACCTGCCTGATCCGCAGAACCAAATGACCATGATCCGGTCTGCAGTTCGCGATATGGGTATTGGGTTTGTGATGATTGGGGGGGCTAACAGTTTTGGTGCCGGTAATTATGAAATGACCCCCGTGGAGGAAGTTCTTCCGGTTACTATGGATATTCGCCAGAAGAAAATCATTCCAAAAGGAGCGTTGGCGATCATTCTGCATACCTGTGAATTTGCCCAAGGTAATTACTGGGCTAAGCAGATCACCAAGGCAGCGATCGATAATATCGGCGGACGGGATGAAATCGGGGTCATTTACTATGATTGGCAGGGAGCAGATAAATGGCTTTTTGCTCTACAGGAAGCGGCCAATAAAGGGAAACTGAAAAATATGGTTGATGGGTGTGAGCCTGGTGATATGCCGTCTTTCAGCGCCCCTTTCAAGATTGCATATGAGGGGTTGATCAAGTCCGATGCCATGGCCAAACATATGATCGTGATTTCGGATGGTGATCCCGCTGCTCCCCCTCCGGTGATGATTAAGAATATGGCTGCTGAACAGATCACAGTTTCGACTATCGGTATCAATCCGCATACTCCGAATGATGTTAATGTTTTGCGGTATATTGCCAATGAAACGAAAGGGCGTTTCTATTTTGCTCAAGATGCGAAGGAATTGCCCAGTATTTTTATCAAGGAAGCGCAGGTTGTGAAGCGCAGCTTGATCTTCAACGAGGATTTTCAGCCACAGTTGGTCCTGCAGACTGAGCTTACCCGTGGCATCCTGCCAGATCAGATACCGCCACTCAGTGCATATGTTGCCACCACACCTAAACAACGTGCTCTGGTACCGTTGGTATCCGACAATGAGAATCATGATCCGGTGTTTGCTTACTGGAACTTTGGTCTGGGAAAATCGGTTGCCTTTACCAGTGATGCCACATCCAACTGGGGAACCTATTGGATCGAATGGGAGATGTTTAACAAATTCTGGGGGCAGACGCTACGCTGGGTTGCGAGGAAACGGGAGAAAAGTAATCTCCGTCTCACTACGGAAGTGGACGGAACGACCGGTAAGTTGATCGTAGATGCAATCGACAATGATGGGCAGAGCATCAATTTCCTCAATATGAGCAGTCGACTTATCAGACCGGGCCTTGATGGTCAGGAACTGGATGTCAGACAGGTTGCACCCGGTCGTTATGAAGCGACCTTTCAGGCAGATCAGGTGGGGGTCAATATGATCAGTTTGATTTACCAGGACCCAAGCTCTGGAGAGAAGGGATTTCTGGCCTCTGCGGTTTCTGTCCCATATTCTCCGGAATATCGTGAACTCAGCACCAATCGTTCGCTGTTGCAGCAGGCTGCACAGGCTAGTGGGGGCAGAATCCTTCAAGGAGATCCTGTTGCCGACCGGATTTACGAAAGCGATCAACCACCCGTTACGACTTATCAGCCAGTCTGGCAACTGCTTGTTGTGGCAGCGTTATTATTATTCTTTGCTGATGTTTTTGTCCGTAGGGTGATCATTACCCGTGAAGACCTGGGTAGTATGAGTCGAACTGCACTTGGTTGGGTTACTTTCAAACGTGCTGACAGCAAAGCTGTGGAACGTGAAGCGACGATGTCGGCCCTGCTCAAGGCTAAGGCTAAAGCCAGAGGTGAAGCAGACAGCGCGAGCTTTAAGGAAAAATTGCAGGAGGCTGCTGAAAAAGGTGTTGGCGATCAGCAAGTGACGGGCATGAGTACCGGACTTGACCTTCGACCGTCGGATTCGGGCCAAAGCGAGGTGGGTCGGTCCATGTCTGAGTCAGCCGCGGCTAAAAAGGACAAGCCGAAAACTGAGGAATCAGGGGAAGGCAGCGATTACACGGGGCGCCTCCTTGCTGCCAAACGCCGGGCAAAGAAAAAGGACCCGGACTCCTGACAATCCGAAGGGCATCAGGCTCTTACTCTGTGGTAAGGGATGTGAGGTTCGTTTTGCTCTGAATATAGTTGCTTCAGCAACTATGTTCAGACAATGATGCTGGCCAAAGTGGTCATTGGTCTTGACAGGTAAAATGATGCCAGCTCTGAAGGTGCAATCGAGTATTGAATTCAATCATTGTTAGTCTTTGTGATTCAGTGTCAATTCAAATGATTTTCTGCCTGCCCGTTGGTTTGACCTATCCGTTTGGCTGGTATCATCAAGATTTGGTTTCAGGTGGTAACCGTGGATTTACAGATAAATCGTTAGCTGTCCAGCTCAACGGGGTCGTTATTTAGTTCAGAAGGGGCTATTTTATGCAGGATTTATGGTTATTGTGCCTGACCCCTTCAGATCACGAGTCCAACATATCTTTGTGTATTTACTGACTTTCCCCGACTTACAGCCACCACAGGAGAACCTGACATATGGCAGATTCCAATCTCGAAGCACTTGCTGACGAGTTTCAATCCACCTTTTCCGCTATTCGCGCCGAAATCGGCAAAGTGATTGTGGGCAACCAGGATATCATTGAGAATGTCCTGGTCTGCTTTTTTGCTGGTGGGCATGTTTTGCTGGAAGGTGTTCCCGGGCTTGGAAAAACCATGCTGGTAAAGACCATGGCGGATGTCTGCGACCTGCAATTTTCACGTATACAGTTTACGCCAGACCTGATGCCTGCTGATATCATCGGAACGGATGTGGTGCATGAGGATGAAAGCGGCAACCGCACTTTTGATTTCCGACCCGGTCCGATTCATTCTCAGCTGGTACTGGCCGACGAAATCAATCGTGCGACGCCAAAGACGCAGTCTGCCATGCTTGAAGCCATGCAGGAAGGTCAAGTGACATCCGGTCGACATACATATAAGATGCGCCAGCCTTTTCTGGTTTTGGCAACGCAGAATCCCATTGAGATGGAGGGGACATATCCTCTGCCGGAAGCGCAGCTCGACCGTTTTCAATTGAAGCTGAAGGTGGTTATGGCATCCCGCGAAGAGCTCAAGGAAGTCATTTCCCGCACGACTGGTGATCAAGTCACGGAAGTTGCCAAGATCATGGACGAGGAGAAAGGATTGCGGCTGCGAAACTTCGTCAAGAGCCTTATCGTTGCTGACAATATTCGTGACTTTACTGTGCGCCTGATTCTGGCTACGCATCCAGATAACGACTTTGCCCCATCCTCGGTTCGTAAGTATGTCCGCTTTGGCAGTAGTCCGCGTGGGGCTCAGGCATTGACAAAAGCGGCCAAGGTTTATGCCGCGATGGATGGTCGTTTGCAGGTGGGTTTTGAAGATATCAAACGGGCAGCTCTCCCTGCGTTGCGACACCGGATGATCTTGAACTTTGAAGGTGAAGCAGAGGGTGTTGAAACGGATTCCATTGTCAACGATATTCTCACTGCCACGCCAGACATGCTTCCCTGATTCACGGCACAGGAGTTACGATCCATGGGAAAGAAAAAACACCTATGCAAGCTGGATAAGGATGATATCAAGGATGACCGTAAAGAACTGTTGACTCTGATACTTCCGCCAAAATACATCTGTGCCAAGTGTGCCCGTGTTGCTAATAAAAAGGCCTGTCTCTGCAAAGGAGAGCCCATTGGCACCAAAGAGTGATGCACGTGGTATTCTCCATGCTATCGGTTATCGTATGGGTAAGTAACCATCCGAACCCTGTTTGAAGGAAATCGTCTGTCTGTGGCACGTAAGAACCAGAGCAAGCCTGCGGCTCAAAAGAAGAAGGTGTCGGTGCATGAGGCCGTCAACCTTTACATTGAGAAGCTGAATAAAGAAGTGACCCTTGATGATGCTCTTAAGGCTATTATGAGCAGAGTCACAACGCGGTCTCCTTTTCCAGAAGAATTGATTCAGCAGCAACTGGCATCACGACAGGATTTGCTGCTTTCAGAGGAAGATATCTTTCCAGAGCAGAAGCTGGTGCCAAGGCGCCTTTTTTTTCAGGATGCATTGATCAGGATTGTGCCAACTGATCTTGAGGTGAAGGAGGGCATTCTCTTTCCCGGTCACCGGTTTGTACCCTTTACCTCTCTCAGTATGCCACCTTGCCTGATTGATGCACGGTACAAGGACAAGCCTCTTGAACAGGTGCGGATTAAGCAGGTGGTGGAAGATATTATGATCTACCATACCTTGCTGGGAATGCCCCTGGCACTCGGTTATCTGGGAATGGATAATCTGGGGATACAGTTTGATGATATCCCGGATCTGGACGACATCTCCGATATGATGCTTGATACCATGCCCAGTATGGATACCGAGGTCACACTCACGGTCATCGATATGAAGGATTTTTATCGTGAGCATGGCATAGAAGGTGGGATGCCTTTTCTGGCAAAGGTTAAGGATTATGATCTCGCTGTCGTCGAGCTGATGCCTCAACCAAAATCTGCTACCATTGATTTTTCCCGGGCACATAAATGGTGTACGTCCTTTGAGAAATCCCTAAAAGCCGTTTTTGACCATATGACTGGTCCAAAGGAAATACCGGAGCAACTCGCATATGCCTTTTTCTATGGTGGTGCAGATCTTATAAAAGATCCCGCTATGCATGTGGGTGGTTTTTTGAGTTGGTCCAAGGATATCTGCATCCAGCGCTTTGGAACCATGACCATGCTTTGGGATGCTCATACGAATCCAGGTGAGATCATGTCCAGAGCAGCTTTTGAGCTTGGTGGCCCCATGACTGGGTCCATTGAGTGCCTGGAAGACATTCTTCATGATATTCAGTTTGCTTACTCAGAATCTGAAATCGAAGCAGTCATTCTGAATGAATTTTATCGGGGTCATGTTGAGTTGAGTGCTGATGATCTGCTTAAACGATTGCTGCAGCCAGGTTCGCCTCCGGTTTTCTACAATGATGAGCAAAAAGAAGCTTTTTATGAGTTTCTGAATGAGCGCATTCAGGATCTGGCAAATGAGTACAATCGCTTTGCCGATGAGCGCAATGGTGCATTGCGAGAGCGCATACTGGTGGTGCTGGAGTCTGCCATTGATAGCTTGGTCAAACTGGATGATGAAGCGATACCAGCTGATGATTACCCGCAAGATCCGATGCTGATGCTGGCTGAAATGCGGTCTCATATCAATGGTTTGCTCGATTTTATGGCGGATAATATCAACATGACCAAACCCGAATACGCCCAGACTGAAGGGGCTGTTGAGCTCATCGAAGTAACTTTTCCTCGCCTTATTGAGGACATCCGCAATAATCTGGGTCTATAACCAATCGTAAGCCTGGTTATTCTGCGAATGGCCAGGGAGAGGGGGGCAGGATTGGTTTGTCATCAAGCAGAAAAATAGCAATTCTGCTTGGGCCGCTGTCGAGTCGCCTGGCCAGAGGACTTTTCTGCAATTGATAGTATAAGCCATCGGAGAGTTGGTTGAATCCGGGAATTGGGGCATTAATGAAGACGCAGCGGGAGCCAAAAACGTCTTTGATGGTTTGCACAGGGTCAAGATTCTTGCCAAAGCGCACTGCATCCCAAGTTTCATAAAGCTTCGGATCATGACGATACATGAACATGGGATCAAGGAAAACGAGATAGCGTTGTTCCGGTGCAAGGTGGAAAAGCATGGGAGTGTCACCCCAGTTTGTGGTGAAGACCAATTCTCCCGGTTCCAGATGTTTTCGAATAAGACTGGCGGATTTGGTGTAGAGGGGAAATGGATGATAGTGGCGTTGCAGATCCCAGCCATTGATCACCAGTCCGAATACCACTATCACGCCTGTAAATAACGTCTGTTTTATTTTCAGGGGATTGTGCGATTTTCCGTGATGCAGGGCATAGCCAATGACGGAAAAACCTGCAACTGGAACCATAAATTCAGCAAAGCGCATGCTTTTCAGGCTCATAAGCAAATACAGGAAACTCATTGCCCCAAACACCCAGAGCCAACGCGGGTGGCGTGGACGCACCCTGAAAGTATGATATAAAGCAGCCAGGAGCCCGAGTATCAACAGACCATATTTCCAGGCAAATACTCCCAATGGCATTGGCCTTAACTCGCCTGGGCGCGAGAGATGAACAATATTTTCTTCTCCCCCTTGCCAGGCACCAACCAGGACTTCCACATTTTGAAGCCAGAGCCCACGGATATTGTTGGGAAAGTGTGGATGAATGATGGTGCCGACTGCCAGTGCGCAGGTGGCTACTACTGTCATATTGAATGTTTTTGCAGAGAACCAGTTTCGTGGAGATTTCCAATTGTCACGAAGCTTGCCATCCTCTTCAAAAAGGCCAAAACTGAGATCTGCCAGAAATGCCATGCCGATAACCTGCCATTGGCTGGCATGGCTCAGGCTGTATACAATAATAAGACATGCAGCCAGGGCTTTGCGCCGCTTCACCAGCGCTAATAGACAAAGAAGCGTCAGGCCGACTGCGATGATATGCGGACGGACTACCAGCATACGATTGGCGAAGCCGAATGTCCCCAAAGGAATCAAGAGCAGAAGCCATAGCGAGATGCGTGGCCAAAGCTGGCGTGCGCAGTGGGTCAATGTCCAGGCCAGAAAACCATTGATCAGCAGAATCATTGCAACTGGTGCTGCTCTCAGGTCTATCAGGCTGAGTAGACCGAGAATCAGGTGAAACAACCATTCTTTATCGAAATAGTTGGTGGTCCAGGTAGAGCTGCTTACCCACGGAAAATGCTCGAATAATGGGCCATGGATCATCATCTTCTGACCAACAGTCAAGTGAAACCAGCCATCTACTCCCAGTGGACCTCCCACTAACCATAATCCAAGACCACAGAGCGATACCCAAGCGACCACAAAACCAACCTGAACCCAAGTGGGGCAGCAGGTTTTGCTTGTTACGCTGGAAGCAGTTGTTTCTTGGGGAGCATCCATGGCACGGAATATGAGTCTGACCGGGCGTGAGTCAAGCTAGTCCGTTATGACCTTACACCGTGACTCCAGATACTTCAGAACTGCCTGGTCTCCACCTTCGTCGGTTCCAAACAGCATGATAAAGGAATTCTCTGGAGGATCGGTACGGACATGTATACTGGAATCGTCGACCCAATTGTCTGAAAGCTCAGGCGAGATATCGACCACTTCTTCATAGGTCGCCTGCTCGATGACCATCTCTTCTTGGATTTTCTCAAAAGAGACGAGGCGTTGATTCGTTACTACCGAACCACCTGCTTCATAGTCGAGAAAACCGGTGCTGTAGAAGAAAAGAATCTCTTCTTTTTCCAGTAGAGGTACAATTCCAGAAATGATAGTTCGCTGTTTGTCGGTGAGTTTATTTCCTTTGACGACGACTGTGTCTGGCATGCTCTTGTTTTCGATCATGACACCCAGTACTGCGAAACCACCAATGACCAACACAACGCTAAGGCCAATCATTGATACACATCCAATTAATCCTATCTTCAGACAGGAGGTTGATCCTTCGCTCATAGCACCTTTCCTATATCTGTTAACCGCATCATTTCACATCAAGGTTGTCACTGGACATGCTCAAATCAAGCAGTCATGTCATCTTTCTGTTCGCTACCCCGAGTGATATGGAAATGAACTGGTTATTCTTTTGCCTTTTGGATCGCTGCTTTTGCTCCTGGTGCCAACCGAATGACCAACTGGTTGTCACGAATATCGATGTCGGCAATCGCCAGTTTGAGTTGCTTCTGGATTTGTTGAGCATTTTTTATCTGAAAAGCAGGCATGAGTTGTACCAGGTCCCTGGTCTGGGTTAGTTTCAGCAAAAAGGACCAAAGCGATGGCTCTTTGCCACTCACTTTCATTTCCCTGACTAAGAGTGACGGCCCGGTTTTACCCAAGGTACAGTCAAGTTTCATGGTCGTGTTTAAATATTTATCCTGAGCTTCTAACGCGTTCATGATATCCTTGGAAAGGGGGAGGTCATCCATCAATACAGATGCATGGACAATGATCTGGTTATCCTGAATGTCGATACGAATCTGTTCGGACAGAGACGCAGAAGTGATATTTTCCTTAATCAAGGCATTGAGCACTTCCCGGCTGAAGGCAAGGGTTACCTCATCTCCATGATCCCATGCCGTCAGGAATTGCTTGCTGATCGCTCTCGCATTTGCTTCATCAACAGGATAGATTGGCAACTCTGGAAGTGAAGAGGGGGTTTCTGCCAGCATATTACGTAATTCTTTGCGCAGAACATATTCGAGGATCTGGCTGGCGATTAGGAAAAGGATGACAATGGCAATGATTCCCGCGCCTAGATAAAAAAGGCAGCCGCGTTTCCTGGCTGGTGATTTGGGCATAACTTACAGATTTATTATGAGGAAAAAGGTTTGATTTGACGACCGTCAATCTGATTGAGCAGGTTGAACAGGCTTTCTGAACGGAATGGTTTGCGCAAGATACCGACCAGATTCAGTTCCTGCAAGTTACGCAGGCTTTCCTCGCTGGCAAAGCCAGTGACAATAATAACAGGTAGTTCC
>MDTD01153506.1_pt1 | contig 10820 bp, 8 predicted proteins | sample 811221 | NCBI WGS metagenome assembly MDTD01 (sample SAMN05326646, study PRJNA326480) | marine metagenome | isolation source: seawater | place: Pacific Ocean: South West | collected 2011
GTCTTTGAAAGGGAGGCGTCCGTTGAGGAAGTAGCGATTAAACATGACCATCCTGCTTACCCATAAGGTAATGATTTCGCGAGCGGTTGAAAGCACAGATGTAGGATTATAGAAATCCAATAAACCCTCAGTTTCAGGGAAGTCTTCAGGCCAAGGCCATCCCATCGTTGATAAGGGCCACAGAGCCGAGGAGAACCAGGTATCTAGCACATCCGGATCACGTTCAAACCCTTGATTCTCAAGAAGGTCAATCAAATCAGATTCTGAAATACTTTCAGGTCTTTCTAAGCGCTGTAAGGTGCTTTGAGGGGGCACGCAAATAGATTCTTCTATCAGGCCCTCTTCAGTTCGTCGTATTTTGTGTGCAGCACCTCTTCGTACCCACTCGCTGTCAGCTACTGCAGAATCATCCTCGTATGCTTCGAATTCAGTTTTATTTTCTGGGACTGTTCTTACCCATACTGGTATTTGATGTCCCCACCATAGTTGTCGTGAAATACACCAGTCTCTAATTCCCTCGTGCCATGAGTAATATGTTTTGGCATATCGTTCAGGGAAAAAAGTTAACTCCCCGTCTCCATCATCTTCATCTTTGCTGCGGTCTTCGACACCCTGAGGGAGATTAGGAGCCTGAGAGGGGTCCTGCGCCCGCAAAGCAGAACCGCGTAACTTATCATCTGTGACGGCAACATACCATTGGGAACTCAGCCACGGTTCTATGGGTACGTGGCTTCTATACGAATGCCCAACAGAGTGAGTGTAGGCTTTCACGTCAGCAAGTAGGTTATTTTCGCTAAACCAGTCAATGATCGCGGTACGAGCATCATCTCTGCTGAGACCAATAAACGTTTTAGCTTCTTTTGACGGATCATCCCATCCGTAACTCGCCGATATTGATGCGTCAGGAGCCATAACATTAATAACATCCAAGTTGTGCCTTACACCTATCTCCCAGTCATTGGGATCATGGGCAGGTGTTACTTTGAGAAATCCTGAGGCAAATTGCGCTTTTGGATCGTTGCTATCAGAATCTGCCATGATTACGTAGTCGTCAGCAATAATAGGAATCAATCTTCCAACAATTGGTAGACGAACCATTTTGCCTACAAGTTCTGAGGCACGAGGATCTTTTGGGTTCACCGCCACTGCTGTGTCCCCTAGCATCGTTTCAGGTCGAGTGGTAGCGACAGTCACATATCCTGTGTCGTCTTCCAATGGATACTTGAGATACCACATTGATCCTTCAATTTCTTCCATTTCCACTTCGTCGTCTGCCAAAGCTGTCATTGTCACTGGATCCCAATTAACGAGCCTTTTCCCTCTGTAGATCAATCCATCTTTAAAGAGAGTGAAAAATGCGTGCCTGACGGCTGTTGCGCAGAGATCATCCATCGTGAATCGAGTCCGATTAAAATCGCATGATGCTCCCATTGCGATTAATTGATCAATAATAATTTTCTCGTATTCATTCTTCCATTCTTGGGTTCTTTGAACGAAGGCATCTCTTCCTATTTCAAGACGTGACGTTCCGTCATTAAGTAGTCTTTTCTCAACAACAGTCTGTGTCGCGATTCCGGCATGGTCTGTTCCTGGCATCCACAGCGTTGAATATCCCGCCATGCGATGGTATCTGATGAGAACATCTTGCAACGTGTTATTTAAGGCATGACCTAGATGGAGAGCAGCGGTCACGTTCGGTGGTGGGATGACTATAGAGAAAGCCGTATCGCTGGTTGAACCCACTTGAGCATCAAATGATCCGTTTTGGTTCCATAGGTCACTGATTGCTTCTTCAACATCTGGAGGATTGTAAGATTTCTGAAGTTTCTCTTGGTTAGTCATATCTGCCATTCTTATGGAATGTTAATGGCGAATTTCCATTATCGCGTAGACTTCCAAGAAACAATGAGACGCATATCACTATTTATTTCTGCTTTGGCACCCCTAGAATTAGATTAGATACAAAAGGTAACCAATATGAGTGATTTTTCTTTAAAGTTAAGCGACGATCAGATCGGTATACAAAGTTGGGTGCATGGGTTTGCCGAAGACGTAGTGAGACCAGCGGCAGAAGAATGGGATGAGAGAGAAGAATTTCCTTACCCAATCGTTGAACAGGCGGCTGAGATAGGCCTGTATGGATGGGAATTTATGGCAGAAATGATGTCTAATGACCCCACAGGTCTAACAATGCCGGTCGCAATAGAAGAGCTTTTTTGGGGCGATGCAGGAATTGGAATGGCAATCATGGGGTCAGGTTTAGCAGCTGCGGGAATTCTTGCTTCAGGTTCAAGAGATCAAGTAATAGAGTGGGTCCCGCAATGCTATGGTGACGCCCAAGATCTAAAGATCGGAGCATTTTGTGCTTCGGAGCCAGATGCTGGTTCAGATGTGGGTGGTTACAGACTTTCTGCAAAATACGATGAGGCTTCAGATGAGTGGGTCCTCAATGGGACCAAGGCTTGGATCACTAATGGTGGGATAGCAGATATCCATGTGGTTATCGGAGTTGTGGACCCTGAACTAGGTTCTAAAGGTCATGCCAGTTTCGTCGTTCCCCCGAACACTACCGGACTTTCTCAGGGGCAAAAGTATAAGAAGCACGGTATCCGTGCTAGCCATACGGCTGAGGTTGTGCTTGAGAATGTTAGGGTTCCCGGTAGATGCTTATTAGGCGGTAAAGAAAAACTTGATGAGCGACTAGCGCGAGTAAGAGAAGGTAAACGAGGTAATGCTCAGGCAGCTATGCAAACGTTTGAAGCCACAAGGCCGGCAGTTGCTGCACAGGCTATCGGTGTAGCTCGCGCAGCGTATGAATATTCTCTCGAATATGCCAAAGAGCGTTACGCATTTGGTAGGCCAATAATCCAAAATCAGGGAATTGCTTTTATGCTCGCTGATATGGCAACAGAAATTGATGCAGCAAGGATGTTAGCTTGGCGGGCAGCATGGCTCGGGAAAAATGGGCAATTTGAGAATGCTGAGGGTTCTATGGCTAAATTAAAGGCCGGAAGGGTCGCTACTTGGGTAACCGAACGAGCAATACAAATATTGGGCGGCTATGGCTACACAAGGGAATATCCAGTTGAGAGATGGCACCGAGACGCAAAAATACACGACATTTTTGAAGGGACAGAGCAAATCCAACAACTGGTTGTTAGTAGGGCCATCTCGGGGATGCGTATTGAATAATAGACTTCCGGCAGTTTCGCTCTCCGCTGTACCATCTCGGCGGGGAGCTACGCTTGATCTAGCAGTTGAGATTGAGCAGAGGGGCTTTTCGGGGATTTATTGCCCTAGCTTTGGTGATGCGATGGGTCTATGCCAGAGCATTGCAGAAAATACCAACAGCATTGCGTTTGGAACCTCAATCGTAAATATCTACACACGCCACGCTCAAGATTACGCTGCATCGGCCTCATATATACATGAGATATCGGCTGGACGATTTCGTTTCGGCATCGGGGTCAGCCATGGACCCATGAATGATCGGCTTTCAATTTCAACGGGTAGGCCTCTCGAAGATACCCAAAAATTCATCCGCTCATATAAAGAGGCGAAACGGGTCGGAGAATTACCTCCCATTATTATCGCAGCTATGAGAGATAAAATGATGATGTTAGGTGCCCGAGAATCTGACGGAATTGTATTCGCCAATGCTGCGAGAAGCGCTATCGCGGGGTCCTTGCAGCGAATGAACGAGAATCAAAAACCTCTGAATGATTTCTTTATCGGTGGGATGATTCCAACCTGTATCTCTCCGGATAGAGAAGCGGCAGCGTCAGTAAATCGCAAAACGCTAAGCATGTATGTTGGTCTTCCAAACTATCGAAACTATTGGAAATCAGTTGGCTACGAAAGTGAGATGGAACGGATAGAGGTAGCTTTATCAAAGAAAGATTATGCGTCCCTTCCAAGTTTAATGACAGATAAATGGTTAGAAGATGTATCACTTTTTGGCTCAGTCTCAGAAGTCAGAGAAGGCATAGAAAAGTGGTACGAAACCGGTTTAGAAACCCCAATCTTGGTACCTTCCTCAACCAATGGAGGGCAATTCAAAGCCTTTGAAGAATTATTTGATCTCTTTACTTAGTTAGGGAGCCACCTGCCCACCATTGTTCAAATCTTGGAAGCATTGCTCGGGAAACTAACTCAATAATGGTTCCACTCTGCGGGGCAACATAGGTGTATCCCCCGTAACCTTCTTCCGGAGAGGTAGAGGCTGCAAGCAACGTCCATCCGTCCTTAAGAAAGCGTTCGGTCTCGCTCGCGACATTATCTACCCAAACACCAACATGGTGGACTCCAGAATCTTCGCTCCCGTCCCAAACTGAATTAATTGGCCCTTCAAGGAGTTCTAGATGCTGCGGACCATCACAAGAGTAGACAAATTTAAGCGGAAGCTTTTGTTGCCCTTCAGATGGAGTCCAAACTGATTGTGCTTCTGTATGCACTGGTTCCGCCCAGCTGATACCAAGGGATGAACCCATTTCATCCATAGCTTCCTCAAGCTTAGGAACACGAATCCCTATGTGGTAAATATCTTGAAAGTTGAACATGCACTACCTTTCTAAGTGAGGTTCCAAAACCTGATCCATTAGTAACTCATCAGGAATATTTTGATAACCGATCTTTCGGTCAATTTCCTCGTGTAGATGCCAGATTCTTCGTTCTTGATAACTGATTGGTACTCCAGATAAAGCAGGTGATTTCAAAGACTCCCACATAGGCGCCATATTGTATTTATCTTCGTCCATGATCTGGTTAAATTGTTTTGCTCTCTTCTGCCAGTGCTCAGGTATCGCATTTCCTTCCCAATCATCAGGACCGTAATACCACCATTCAAGAAGCGTGGTTTCAATATCAATAGGCCAAAAGAGAAGTACAGGGTAGCCAAATGAACCAAGAGGAATGATCGTGTTAGGGAAATAGCTAACCGCCGTGCTGGTGCAATCTAACATGTCCAGGTACTCCTGACTTGTCGATTCCATAGTCTTAAAGTCACCGTTGTCCAGCGGTTTCCAGTCATCCCACGCCTGCATTCCACTTAAGTTGACGTGTTGATCTGAATAACCAGTTATCATTCGACTGTGTCCACCGGGATATAGGCCCATTGCTGCCCTTCGGCTATCAAGAGTTGCCCAACCTTCCTTATTCGAATGGATGTGCTTGAAATGGTAAACCTCAAGAAATGCTTCAGCGGTTACCTTCCAGTTGCAAGGAATCACGATGCTTTCACGGTAGACCTCTTTCAAAGATAGATTATCCAATGGCTTTAGCATTTCTGCAGCTGTTCCGAGAGATGTGAGAAGTGGTTCTGCATCGGGGTTTTTATTAACAAAGATAAATCCCTCAAATGTTTCGCAACTAACTTTTGGCAAACACCGTTGCGTTCTGTCCAAATCCACGAAATCATGTTCATCAGGAACGGCTACTAATGAGCCGTCAGTGATGTCATAGCTCCAAGAATGGTATTGACAGCGTAGCCGTTTTGAGGAGCCGGCCTCGTCTCTGACTACTGGTGCGCCTCGGTGTTGACATGTGTTGTAGAAACACCTTATTAATCCGTCCTTTCCTCTAATGAGGAGCATCGGTTCTCCTAGTTTTTTGAAAGTGAAGAAATCCCCTACGCTAGGAATCTGGTCTTCTCGTCCTGCTACAACCCAAGAGTCAGAAAAGACATACCTTTGTTCTAGTTCATAAAATTCTTGTGATGTATATCGACCTTTTGGAATATCGTGAAACTTTGGAAACCCCTCAGGAGGCTTGTTGCGGCTTACTTCATAGTGAATTTTACTTTTGATATCGTTTATTTTTAAAATATCCATAAGAGGGCTTCCTTAAGCTGTAGATCCACCATCAACGACTAGAGTATGTCCGGTAATAAAAGAAGATAAATCTGAAACTAAAAATATTGCAGCTCTAGCAATATAGTCTGGTTGCCCAGCTAATCTAAGTGGATTTGATGCGATTGCGTTCTTAATGTCCAATCCGCCTGCTTTAAGGGGAGCAAGTTGATCTTGCACTCCAGGGGTATCAATAATTCCAGGAGCTATCGCATTGACCCTAATTCCCTTTGGTCCAAGTTCCTGAGCGAAGGACTGAGTAAGTCCAATCACGGCAGCCTTTGATGTACTATATGCACTTATGTTTGCTCCACCTCTAAGAGCTGCAATTGAAGCGACATTAACGATGGAACCTCCTTCACGAAGGTATTTTGAGGCTTCTCTTGAGGCGCTGTATTGTGCTCGAACATTTACCTCAAGCATCCTGCTCACAAATTCGTCAGTCACTTTCTCTATCGGGCCAGTGGTGGGAAAAATTCCAGCGTTGTTAACAATAAAATCAATCTCTTGATCATTCGCTGCTGATGTAATTGCTGAAACAAGGTCAGTCGCGTTTGTAATGTCGCAATATTGAAAGGCCATAAGGTCTGTATCTGAGCAGTCATTTATTGAGGGGTCAGAGTCAGCTATCAAAACTTTCGCTCCGCATTCAACTAAACGTCGCGTGATCGCTTGACCTATGCCTTTGAGTCCTCCGGTTACGAGCCCATGCTTCCCAGATAAATCAATCAATTCAGGTATGCTTTGTAATTTCCCCACAGGGAAAGTTTACAAGAGATAAATCTCAGGCACTAACATAATCTGGTTTCTAAGACTATTCTTTAATAATGGCCCGTCTGAGGAAAAGTACTTTTGGTTCAGCAAAATCTTTCTTTGTGAAGTCATTTCTTTTGCTTCTAGGTTTCATTTTTGTTGGACTCGGTTTTATCGGGATTATTATTCCTGGGATGCCAACTACGGTTTTCATGATTCTAGCAGCGGCTTGCTTTGCGAAATCCAGCCCCAAATTTGAACGTTGGATCCTAGATTTGCCGGGGATAGGACGATTGGTGCAAGACCACAGGGATGGGTTAGGGATGCCTCAAAAATCTAAGGTAATAGCGATAGCGATGATGGTAACAGCCGTTACTCTCAGCATTACTTTTGCAATTACGAATATTCTCATTCAAATTTTAGTTGGTGGTGCTGGGGTTATTGGTGTTTGGTATGTTGGGGTTCGGGTTCCTACCAAAGAGAAAGTTGTAGCCCTGCGCAACAGTGAACAGAAACATTAATTACGTGGGTATTAGATAAAGCTAACTTCGCATTCATTGAGTATGTCTCGAAGAATCCAAACAGAATTCAAGATCTAAACACCGGTATTATTTTATAAGGATATGGATAGCATTTACTTTGGAGGTCACCAATGGGTAATGCTGATCTAGAAATAGCACTTAAAAGTGCCGAAGGCATCGTAAATCAAGGCCTGAATTACTTACGAAAAAAAGACAGTCCCGAACAAGATCAGGTATTCCTATATGAGCTAGCACATGCCCGCTCAGGGCTCTCCATTGCGCAAGCTTTCTCAGAATTTGCTGAGAAAGGAGATAATGAGAAACTTTTAGTTGAATTATTTTGTGCAGACACATTCAAGTCACTTTCTGATATGTGCTTTGGTCGCGAAACTCTATGGGAAATTCCTATTGAGGACATACAGTCGCTAAATCGGTACGTCGCATCTTATGGATCGCCAAAGCAGTATTCTTCAGCGGCGAACCTACCAGTCCAAAATCATCTGACCCAAGAATTGCAGCTCGTGGCTGAGACGTTTCGCCGATTTGGTAAAGAAAACATTGAGCATCTTGCCGAAAGTGTGCATCGCGAAGACCGAGATGTTCCCGAAAGCATTATCTCAGGCCTAGCTGAACTAGGGTGTTTTGGCCTCTCAATACCAGAACTTTACGGTGGAACTGCAACGGGTACCACTCTTGATAATTACGGTATGGTTATTGCAACAGAGGAGCTTTCAAGAGCGTCACTGAGCATTGGGGGTTCTCTTATCACTCGTCCAGAGATATTGGCGAGAGCTATTGAAAACGGTGGAACCGATGATCAGAAGCAACGTCTCTTGCCTTTAATTGCCTCAGGAGAATGTATGTCAGCTGTTGCAGTGACTGAACCAGATTTTGGCAGTGATGTTGCTGGCATTAGCACTAATGCACGACGGCTTCCTAATGGAGACTGGGAAATAAATGGTGTGAAAACTTGGTGCACCTTTGCTGGTAGAGCTGATTTATTGATGGTCTTAGCAAGAACTAACCCCGATGTTTCGGTAGGGCACAGAGGATTGAGTATCTTCGTCGTAGAAAAGGACCGAGCGGAAGGACATAGTTTTAGTTTCCGACAAGACCATGGAGGGAAGCTGGAAGGAAGGGCAATTTCTACCTTGGGATATAGAGGTATGCATAGTTTCGAAATTTCGTTTCAGGATTGGAGAGTTCCTTCTACTGCACTTGTTGGGGGAGAGTCGGGTGAAGGAAAAGGGTTTTATCTGCAAATGGCAGGATTTGAGAATGGAAGATTACAAACAGCTGCCCGCGCAGTTGGGGTTATGCAAAGAGCCTACGATGAAGCTGTTCTCTACAGTCAAGAACGAAACGTCTTTGGAGCGACCTTATTCGATTATGAGCTTACGCAAAGTAAATTGGGGCGGATGTCATCAATAATTCATGCATGCAGACAGTTCACGTATAAGGTCGGTGAGTTGATGTCCAGAGGTGAAGGAACTTTAGAAGCAGCGATGGTAAAAGCCTATGCCTGTAAAGCAGCAGAGTGGGTGACGCGTGAGTCTATGCAAATACATGGGGGTTTTGGGTATGCCGAAGAGTACGTCGTGAGTCGCCTTTTTGTGGATGCCCGAGTGCTCTCAATATTTGAAGGCGCAGACGAAACTCTCTGTTTAAAGCTTATAGGCAGAAGAATCTTGAGCTCTTAGGTTAATCCCTTCCGAGCAGGCGGTAAATCATCAAATTCCGGCTCCTCCCGTTTGGATTGTGCTTCAAATACACTAGCCATATCTTTCGGCTGATACATTCCCGCTTGCCAAGTAGCAATGAAGTTTAAACTGTCAGCAACTGAGTGGTCTCTAGTGTAATTTATGCTCTCTTTTGTTCCCCATATAGCTAATGGTGATTTTGTTGCGATTTCAGAGGCGATATCTAAAACAGCATCAACCATTACCTCGTGGCTCGGGAAGACTTCGTTCACTAACCCCACATCCATAGCACGTTGAGCCGACATTCTCCTTCCGGTGTATGCCAGTTCCCTTGCTACCCCCTCAGGAATAATTTTAGGAAGTCTTTGTAGCGTCCCAACGTCAGCAGTCATTCCTATATTTATTTCCTGAATGCAGAACCATGCATCTTCTGTTGCATATCTCATATCAGCAGCCGTAACCATGTCAACTGCTCCGCCTACGCAACCACCCTGAATAGCAACTAAAACTGGCATTCTAGCTTTTTCAAAACATGTGAAACTTTCTTGGAGGTGAAGTGCAGATTCACGAGTCAATGCATTGCGTCTGCCCCGCTCAGTTTTGCCGCCATCACCCAATCCACCTTCGGTGAATACAGCTAAATCCATGCCTGCACAGAAATGTTTTCCAGTTGAGGAAATCACAATTGCCCTAGCTTTCCCTTCATCACTGATTGCATTTATTATCTCCGGAAGTTCACTCCAAAAGGAGGGAATCATCGTATTGAGATTAGGTCCGCGATCAAGTTTTACATGGGCGACCTTATCCGTGATTGAGACATCAAAACATTCATAAGCCATAATTAGCGACTCCTATCCATCTTTCCAGTTCCATGAACACCGTAATCCAGAAATTTTAACTGGTGCAATTGGGCTACGACATCTATTGAGAAAATCGGGTACATTCTCTTTATGCTTGAAACTAAGAAAACATTCTGTCGTATTTGTCATGCCGCTTGCCCGATGGAGATAGATGTAGAGGATGGCAAAAGAATCGTTTCAGTCCGTGGTGACCGAACAGATCCCTTGTTTGAGGGGTACACCTGTATAAAAGGCCGACAATTAGCTGACCAATTTCACAGTCCAAGCCGTCTTCGTTCACCGCTAAAGAAAACAACAGCAGGAACTTTCGAGGAACTAGAATCTGAGAAGGCCCTTGACGAAATAGCAGAGCAACTACAGGCCATTACGGACAAGTATGGTCCTAGGTCGGTTGCAACGTATATCGGAACAGGAGCCTACCAAAACAGCATAGGTGTACCTGTAGCTTCAGCTTGGCATAAGGGTTTTGACTCGCCATCCTTTTACACTTCGTTAACAATTGACCAACCTGCACATCGAAGTTCATTACTTCGGCTCGGTTCTTGGGAAGCTGGATGGCAGAACTTCACTGATGCTGACGTATTACTTGCGGTAGGATACAATCCTCTAGTTTCAAGCTACGGCCCTGCGAGCGGGCTACAGGGAACCAACCCCTTTATCAAACTCCGAGACGCAAAAAAAAGGGGATTAAAACTTATCGTTATTGATCCAAGGAGAAGCGAGTTAGCAACGCAAGCTGATGTATGGCTTCAAGTAAAGCCAGGCGAAGATCCTACTTTACTCGCCTCAATGATTGGGCATATTTTAAATAACGATCTTCACGATATGAGCTTTTGCGAACAATATGTAGACCAAGCCCAACTTCGTAAGATGAAAGAAGCTTGCTCCGCCTTCACTCTCAACTATGCTGCCGAGCGATGCGAGGTATCATCAAATGATATAAAACTAGCAGCCGAAATGTTTGCATCGGGTCCTAAAGGAACGGCAGGATCTGGAACTGGCCCTAATATGGCTCCACACGGAACGCTAATGGAATCTTTAGTGCTTACTCTAAATGTTCTATGCGGACGCGTTCTCAAAGAGGGTGAAACTCTTGAGAGTCCTTACATGCTTACCCCAGGAGATACAAGACGGGCACAA
>MDTD01028417.1_pt1 | contig 10819 bp, 8 predicted proteins | sample 811221 | NCBI WGS metagenome assembly MDTD01 (sample SAMN05326646, study PRJNA326480) | marine metagenome | isolation source: seawater | place: Pacific Ocean: South West | collected 2011
ATTACCAAGTGGACATTTGCACCAGCTATTAATAACGCGCTGTCTACATAAAAGTATTGGGAGAATAAATTTTCTATTCGTCTAAAAAAAGTAGTGGTAGGCAACAGATATGTTTAACGCATTATCATGTTATAGTATGAAGGCACTTATACTACTATCATTCTTTATTGCCGCTTTATCGGCTCAAGCGCAAAACAAAGCACCTAAAATTACTGCTCAAAATCAAACAGGGTCGTACGGACAACAAGTTTGCTTAGATATAACGACAACAGACGAAGACAATGATTCTGTTGTTGTTTGGTGGGATAAAGGCATTTCGGGTACTTTTACCAGCAACAATCATATTGTAAGATTTGCAAGTGGTCAGGTTTGCGCCACATTAACAAGGGGAACTCAATCCGTTGGAGATAATTTTTTTACTGTTTTTGCTTCTGACGGAAAAGACACTACAACCAAAACATGCAATATCTTGGTGAGAGATTATCCCTACAAGGTTCACCCTGTTATTGTTAAAAAGACATACAATACTTTTGAAATTGACGTAAAGGGAGATACTAACGAGCCTTGGAATAATTATATCGGGTTGACTTATCAAAGTAAAATATTGGATGAGGCAGATAATGTGATACTAACAGACACTAATAGAGTATTTACTTTTACTGCTCCTACCTACCAAAAATATAGGGTATATACAACCTACAAAACAGCTACTCCTGATGCATACGCTTCGGTAGACACCCTTTATCCTGATATGAACGTGGGAATTGACAATGCTGAAAACGCAGGCTTTAGCATTTATCCAAACCCTGCTGTAAATGCGTTGTATTTGCAAAATTTGCCCCAACAAGTTGTTACCCTACAGGTGTATGATATTACAGGAAAGCAAACCAAAATAGCCATACACAACAACACTGCTGATATTAGCCAACTAAGTAACGGCTTGTACTATATAGTTTTGACGGGAAAAGAGGGAGCGGTTTTGGCTAAACAACGGTTTATAAAAAGCCGTTAACCTTCATCAAAAACTACTTTTAGGCGTACCTCGTCCAAGCGAGCACCTTCTTTTTTAAGAATTGTTATTTTAAAATGTTCTAGGCGAAGCACTTCTTCAACCTCGGGTATATCCTCGTGATGGGCAATAATAAAGCCTCCAAGCGTTTCGTATTCGCCTTCGGGTATACTTAGTCCGTAGGCTTCATTTAAGTAGTCTACCTCGTGGCGGGCAGAGAATTCGTATTCATTTTCGCCAATATTTTTTTCAAGCAATTTCTCTACGTCGTGCTCGTCGTCTATATCGCCAATAATCTCCTCAATAATATCTTCAAGTGTAACAATCCCCGCCGTTCCGCCAAATTCATCCAACACCAATGCTATGTTTTTGCGTTCGGCAGTATAGCGTTTCATCAATTCGGTAGCAGGCATACTTTCCGATACCATTATAATGGGTATTAGTATGTGCTTTATCTGCTTAGGCTTTTTAAATATATCGGCTTGGTGTACATAGCCAATAATATTATCAATAGTGCCTTGGTATATCAACACGCGCGAGTGTCCGCTTTCAATAAAAAGTTTATACAGTTCCTCAATATCCTCGTTTAGCTCTATGGCTACCACTTCGGTGCGGGGCACCATACAATCGCGGGCTTTTAGTTTGTCAAAGTCCAATGCGTTTTTAAACATCTCCGCATCCACATCCGCATCCTCATCCAAATCCAATTGTGCACTATCGGTAATATATTGGTCAAGGTCAATCTTAGTAAACGAGTGAGCCACCTGTTTGGGCAAGGGTTTGCGGGTTATAATACGTATTAAGCCTAGTGAAACCAGCTCAGCTATTTTGGTAACGGGCAAAAACAAAAAATAAAATATTCTAAAAGGAATAGCCAGTGCAAACAACATTTGGTCGGGGTTGGCTCTAAAAACTACCTTGGGTAAAAACTCAGCAAACACAAGCACTACCAGTGTAGATATTATGGTTTGAACCAATAATATAGCAACACTGCTTTCATACGCGTCGGGCAATAGCGAGCGCATTCCGCCCTCAATCACCATACCCATATATATACCGTAAATAACTATAACAATATTGTTACCTACTAAAGTGGTGCTTATAAAACGAGAAGGTTCTTTAACGTATTTTGAAAGCAGGCGAGCGATAAAGCTCCCTTGGTTTTTTTTAAGCTCAATACGTAGCTTACTGGCGGTAATAAATGCAATTTCAATTCCTGAAAAGAAGGCCGAGAGTACAAGGGTTATAACAATTATAATCCAACTATAATAGTCCATTTAGGGGGGTGCGGGTATCTACTACAAAGTAAAGGTATTTTTTTTGAATGTTGATTACAGTAAAACAGCATCTTTTGTATAATAATATGTGCTTAACTTGATATGAATTAAACTTCTTTGCAACGAGTAAAACACTCATTGCTTTGAAATTACAGCGCGAAGCGGGACTTTAAGTCCCGCTTCGCGCTGTAATTTTTATAGAATAGGTTTTCAAAACCTATCCTTCCAACATTGGGTTATACATCATTATAGCGTGGTTTTCGGTTACCAACTCCTCCATTTCCGCTCCTGTGTCAGCTTGCTTGGCAGTGCGCATTATTTTGTTGTGGCGCGTGTAGCCTCCCCACCATTGTTGTTTAAAAAAATGTTCTTTTTCAAACACTTCGTAGTGAGTACTCACTTTCTTTTCGCTCAAAATTTCTCCGTGCAGGTGCTCATCGTCCAACCACAGCATAATTTGGAACGTGTTCTCCGTTTCATTTTTCAGTTGCAAGTCAATATAGTTGTACGATAGCGTTGCGCCGCTGCCAAAAGGTATTTTTCGTCCCACATCGGGGAAAACATCGTAGCTGTGTCGCCAACGCTCCACCACCGTAAGCGGCGTGTGCAATGTCATCCAATACAACAGGTTGCCCAGTTGGCACAAACCGCCACCCGTACCCTTGCCTATAGTGCCGTTACTAAGCACCAAACCGTCTTTATAGCCCTTGCTTTTAGTTGGTCGGCCTATCAGCTTCCAAAGCGAAAGGGTTTCATTTGGCCGCAAAACAATACCGTTTACCTTGCCGATAGCAAGCCTAAGATTTTCGGTTTTATTGTGCTGCAAGTACATATCAACGTTTTTTAGCTGTCGCAACAAAAACGATTGATGTGTGATAACACTATGCGCTAAACGCTCGCTTTTCTTTTCCGAAGCATATTTTTTACCTGCAAAAAGCCAATGCCAACGCCTTTTTAGTATAAAATACTCTTTGGCTGCCCATTTTCTAAAAGGGCTGCGTTGTTTGGGTTTTTGTACGGTGTTTTGAAACAAATGCTTGCGTTTTTTACAAAATGATAACGAAAATACTTTAAAAGGTAATATACAAGCATAGCAAAGGCTTTGTATTTTACCACCGTGTATACATCAACACATACTTCTATTACTTTTGTGCATTGGCAAATTTGTTTGATATACTAATATTGGGCGCAGGCCCTGCGGGCAGCAGTGCTGCTTTAACGCTTAAAAACAGTGGGTTAAAGGTGGCTTTGGTAGATAAGGCGCATTTTCCGCGACATAAAACCTGTGGCGATGCCATACCCGGCCCCACACTAAAAGCGCTACGCCAAATAATTCCTGATTTTGATAACGAGCTGCAACAGCTTGAGATGAAGCAGTACGTTAAATACTGCCACATAGTTGCCCCCAACAACAAAGCCATAGCCATACAATGGCAGGCCGAAGCATACAATTCGCCCCGAAAGGATTTTGACGGTTTTCTTTTTTCACAAGTAAAAAAACATACTGAAACTGAGGTTTTTGAAGATTTTGAGGTAGCCGAAATAACCAAAGAAAACAATATATGGCAACTGAAACAGCGCGGTAGTGATAAGGTATTGCAAGCCCGTTTGCTTATTGGTTGCGGCGGAGCAAACTCAGTTTTGGCCAAACACGTTGCACACCATAACCTTAATAGAGAACGGCATTGCACCGCAGTTGCCGCATACTACAAAGGGGTTGATTGTGATAGCCTTACCAATAAATTTTACCTATTTAAAAACTACCTGCCCGGTTATTTTTGGATTTTTCCTTTGGGCGAAAACACCTTTAATGTGGGTTTTGGTATAGTATCAAGCGAAGCAGCAAAACACAATATAAAACTGCGCGAGGTGATGGATGATATTATTACCAACGAGCCTGCCGTAGCACCACTATTTACAGCAGCAACACAAACCAGTGATGTAAAAGGCTTTGGCTTGCCCATTGGCGGGGTTGAAATACCCATAAGCGGCGATGGCTATATGCTGGCAGGAGATGCCGCATCACTTATCGACCCTTTGCAAGGGCATGGTATTGATAAGGCTGCTTACAGTGGGATAATGGCAGCACAAAAAGCCAAATTGTGTTTTACTCAAAATAATTTTACGGCTGATTTTATAAAGAAGTACGACCAAAAAGTATATGCCAAATACGGAGCCGAACTGCGCCGAAACTACCAACTTATGCGACTGCTAAACAAAAACCCTTGGGTGCTTAATATTGCAGCTCGTTTTGCAGGTATATCTTGGGTAAAAAAAGCTGTGCTAAAAAGGTTTTAAACTGTCCGTAAGAAACACAATCAGAGCCAATTAATCAGGCAATACAACAAAAGCCCCCTGCTTTAGTATCTTTGGATTAATGAAACTTATTATTAGTTCAATACTCATTCTACTGTTTGTGGCAGGCCATGCGCAGCAAAGCAACCCTTTGGTGGTTGATGAAAGCCAAACCGATGCTTCGTTTATGGCTTTTAAAGCCCAGCTACACATAGCAGTGCAGAAAAAAGATATTGAACTACTGCTGCCTCTTTTGGCCGATAGTGTACGCGAAAGTAGCAACAACCCTTGCCAATATTGTCCCAAACAATATTTTGTACAGATGGTTTGTGTACCCAATAAGCAACGCCCAAACGACGCTTACTTTTGGCAACAAACCGAGCTATTACTTAAATATGGATTTAAAAAGGGTGATGAACAAAACCCCAGCTATATAGTCAACTACGTGCACGCCAACCAATACTTTACCGCGCCTGCATTTACCATTGTTTTTGATGACTACGATACCCTTTTGGTTTTAGAAGAAACCGTAAAAGTATACAATGCCCCAACTGCTCAAGATTCAGCCATAAGCACCATAAGCTACGGAAAATACGCCACCGTAAACACCAGCGAGAGAAGAGGCAGCCAATACGATTTTTGGGTATATAATGCCGATGAAGATGCCAACTGGGCGCACATAGCATTGCCCAACGGCAAAACGGGCTATGTTTTGGTAGAAAAAACATCAGTAGCATTGTACAAAGAAATGACCGTGGCCAAAATAAACGGGCAATGGAAAATAGTATCGTTTTATCATCCGCCGGGCTGCTAGCTTGTTTACCTTTTGGTTATTATCAAGTATAAAAAGCTGTTTATTTATAAAATTATATATTTTTGATTCAGCTAACTATTATACCTATGCCACGATTTATTAAGCCAACGGTAGCTACTCTTGCTCTGTTTTTTATGGCTTTTGCTGTAACAGCAAAGCCCACTAACGATGCTATTTTTGGAAAAGCTGTTGACGGGTATGATAAGGTGATAAAACTGTATGAGAAATTTTTGGGAAAGGAAAAAGAAAGCAAAAACGAAAAAGCCGAATTGGACGACAGAATAACTCCAGAGCAATATGTACTTCTAAAAAGACAGATTGAAGAGGCTAACGAGCTTTTTGAACAATTTTTGAGGGTAGGCACAGATGACGCACAAAAAAAAGCTGCCCGACTTTACTCGCTGACACTTAAAAAAATAGATATCGCCTGCTTAAACGATTTGTTTAAATATAGTGAGGTGTATCCAATGATAAAAAACCTTGATGCCGAGCTAAACATTGTGAAGGGCTATTACTACCCTATAAAATACAAACTCAGGGGTAAAAACTATATCATAAACTTTTCAAGCCTAAACTCATTAGACAAACAGTTGATGGTTCAGTTTACTGAAGCTAGTGCCTTTACAGCTAAATATAGCGACGCATTTAAGTATTCTAAAAAGGCATACAGCTTTTATAGCTATGGCGATTATAACCTTTGGTGGACTACACAAATTTGGTATTACAGTGCCAACAAGCTAAACAATAGTGATGCGGATATTGTAATGGCTGCCGAAAAGGTAATATATGCGATGAGTGGTTTAAAGCGCAAAGAGATTAAAATGATTAAAGACAGTAACTGGGTAAATTATACCACTGCTTACTATAAACTAAACACACTACTGACAAAAAAACCTGAACTAAGCCGTAATGGCGAAGTTTGGGCAAAAGCAGGCGAAAATTTTGAAAAACTTGACGAAGATAAATGGGCACTAGAATACTATAACAAAGCCTTAAAAGCAGGCTACGGCGATAAAACCTTTTTGCTGAAAATGATGGAAAAAGGAAAGAATAAAAAGAATACCGATTTGGTAAAATCTGCCGTAGAAATATTTGAATCAAAAAATTTGTACAGCACTTGGGATTGTTTAGACTATAGCAAACTAGCAGACTATTATGAATATATAGGCAATACCTCAAAAGCAGATGAATTGCGCAAAAAGAATAAAGACTGTGTAAAAACACAAAACAAAGAGGCGCGCAGGCGTGCAAGGGGCGGCAAGTTTTATGTTTCGTTTGCTCCCTTGGCATTGCTAAGTCAAAACTTACAAGGCAGTGTGCAAATTGGCGGCAACCGCAGGTTGCACGAGTTTGGTATAAAACAAACCAACAGCCAACGCGATTATGGTTGGGATATAGCGGGCATTAAAGATCGCCCAAAAGAGTTTAGGTGGAGCGGCAACAGCTTTTATTACACCTATAAACGCTTTGGCAGAAACGGAAGTGACAGGGGATTGTATACCGGCTTTCAGTTTAGGTATACCCAGCGTGTATACGACGATGTAACAGCGAGGGTAAAAAACAACACCACTTCGGCTACCACATCGTTGGTATTTCAACCCAAAGAAACCCGTTACGATTTCACGCTTCAAATGGGTACAATAGTAACCTCAAGGTTATTTCATTTAGAATATTATATGGGTGTAGGCGCAGGATATTCTACTTTTGACGGCGGGCGTAACGAGTGGAACAACGAAAATTATACCATTACCAACCAAGAAATTTTGAACGGACGAAAAGAAAGTCGTGTTGGACTTACCCTACGTATGGGGTTAATGATAGGTCTAAACTTTATAAACAAAGGCTACTAAACAAACTATGATAAGCGCAAACAGCTACTACGACAGGTATACCAACCTTGTAAACCACACCACTATAGAAAACGCACTAAAAGAAGGGTTTGAAAACATAGAACAATACTTTATTAACCTGCCTAAAGAAAAATGGGGATACCGCTATGCACCCGAGAAGTGGAGCATAAAGGAAGTGGTACAACACCTTATTGATTGCGAACGCATATTTGCCTTTAGAGCACTATGTATGGCGCGTGGCGAAAGCCAAAGTTTACCTGCTTTTGATGAAAACCAATATGCCCACAACAGCATGGCCGATTACCGCACACCACAAGAAATAATAGCCGAATACAAAACCGTGAGGCAAGCCACGCAAAGTTTGTTTAGCAGTTTTTCAGAAGGGCAATTGCAAAAAACAGGCGTAGCCAACAACTCACTGTTTAGTGTGGGGCAGCAAGGTTATATAATTGCAGGGCACGAATTGCACCACTTAAGTGTGCTACAAGAAAGGTATTAAAGCCTATCAACTCGGCAGGCTTACCTTTTCATAATTGTTTAGGTCGGCCAAGTCCATCACCACACGTCCATCATCATCAAGATAAAAAGGGCGGAGGTACTTTGCCCCCCAAACTACTTCATCCCACTTGTACGAGTATCGGGCGTATACCGTTTGGCTAAAAGTGTCATCAAAAGCCTTTATCAGCACCAAAAACTCTACATCGTGGCTTTCAAAAAAATCCTTTCCCTTACCATACAGCGGGCTGTTTTCGTCAATTGGGTGTACAATAGTCCAGTTTAGCGGAAAAAACTTTATAGCATCAATCTCCAACTCCAAATCGGTATAGTTTCGGCTATATCCGTCGCTTGTTTTATCCACCGTCATCATCATCACCGTAGCCGAAGTTTCAATCAACTCGTTTTTGCGCTTATTGGCTACCCTAAACATTATAGCCCTTCCATCACCATTATAAGGGCTTATTAAAGCATTTTCGCTAAACAAAATTTTTGCTGTTGGTTTTATAAACCTGCCATATAGCAAACCGGTAATAAAAGCAAAACTCATTAGGCCAAACAAAGCTTCAAAAGCAGCTGCCACACTGGCACTAATGCCTTTGGGCGAAATACCCCCGTAACCCACCGTAGTAAAGGTTTGTGCACTAAAGAAAAACGAGCTTAAAAACTCATCCATCACACTCTCGTTATTGGCACCGTAAAGATGCTCAACCCCAATATAAAAATAAACAGAAGCGAAAAGCAAGTTGGCAACACCGTAATAGGCCAACACCAAAAGGATAAACTTGCCCCATGTGAGGTGCAGCAAATAGTGGTAAATGTCGTTTAAAAACGAACCGCTACCTATACGCTTCACATTAAAAGAGCCGTCATCATTTATTATTTTTTGGGTAGTACGTTTGCTAAATCTTTGCCCCAAACCGGGGTCATTCACAGGTTTTTGTTTTGCCATATATGTCTATACTAACAATCAAAAATAAAACAAGCCATTAAACATTAAGTAAATAAAGCTGCTTTATCAGTTTTGAGGGAATGAAAATGTTAAAGTTTTATGACAATTCTTTTTAACACAGTGTGTTACTAAAAAGTTAATTTTGATAGATTAACCTAACCTCATTTATGCTGAGAATAACTACCCTTTTACTGGCCGTACTATGTTTTTTGCAAATACAGGCCTCGCATACAATGGGTGGCGATTTTACCTACAAACTACTAAGCACAAGCGGCAACAGTGCCACATACCAGCTTACTTTAAAGGTTTATCGCGATTGTTCAAATACTTCTAACTCAAAGCTGGATAATCAAATAAACATTAAGATTTTCTACGCCCACAACGATCAATTATATCAAACATTAGCAGTAAACCTAATAACTGCTACAAACGTATTGCCCAACTGTATTGATAGCACTGTTGCGTGCATACAAGAAGGTATTTACAGGCGTAATGTAACTCTCTCTACCCCCACAAGTACCGCTTTTTATGGTTTCAACTTGGTGTGGGCACGTTGCTGTCGCAACTCAGGGCTAACCAATATACCCGATAACCAAGGGCAATTGTGGGCCGCTTTTATACCTAGCCACACCTACAAAAACAACTCGGTGCAATACCTTAATATACCTGTGCCTTTTTTGTGCCGCAACCGAGAAAACACATTTAACCTTAACGCCTTCGATCCTGACGGCGATTCGTTGGTGTTTCGTTTGGTGCGCCCCTATCGTGCCGGCAGCACTTTCTGCCCCAGTCCCAATGAGGCCACTTTTCCATGTAATCAAAGCGATTTGGTTCCTCCTTATAGGCTAATAAACTACCGCAATGGATATAGCGAAACCTTGCCGTTTGGAGTTGGTTCTTCCGTCTCTATAAACTCAACAACAGGTGAGATAACGGCATTGGTAAACCAAAACGGAAACTATGTTCTAGCTATTGAGGTTGAGGAGTTTAGAAAAACAAAAACGGGTTATGTATCTATGGGAACTACGCGGCGAGACATACAATATATTGTACGTACTTGCCCTGCAAACGAAGCGCCTTTAATAGACAGTACTTATTCGGCAGGCTTTAATAAACAAGTTAACGCTTTAGAGCAATTGTGCTTTAATATAAGGGCTTACGATATAGAGAACGATTCAGTGTATACCAGTCGTGTAGGAGCTATTTTTGATAATTCACAAGGCTTGCCTGCACCCTATGCAACTTTGCCCGAAAGAGTGCGCAAAGGGGCTGATACTATTCAGTTTTGTTGGCAACCCTCGTGTGAGCACATTAGCGAATCGCCCTATATATTTACCGTTTTTGCCAGTGATGATAAGTGTAATCAACGACAGCGAACCTACTCGGTAAAAGTAATACCTGTACCTGCTCTTGATGCACCTGTTTTTGGCTGTACCGAAATTGTAAATGACTCAGTAGTAAAACTCACTTTTAAAGCCCCGACGGATTCCACGGGCTTAGCATTTTATCGTGTTTATAGGGGTGTTGTAGGCTCAACAGGCTTTGTGCTTGTAGATACTGCATATAGTACCGGTGCAACGCTAAACTATAATGATAAGGGAGTTACCCAAGCCCAAACCAAAGGCTACCAATATTATATAACAGCAGTAAACCGTTGCGGCAAGGATGGGGAAACTAGCGACACAGTAGCAACCCTTTTGGTTGATTTTAACAAAATTACCCCCGGAAAAGGCGATTTGGTATGGAATGCCCCCACAACCACCAGCCCTCAATACCAAGTGAGGCGAAGAAACAGCGGTGTATTTACTGATGTTGATTCTACCCCAACACTTAGCTATTTTTTAAACGAGTGTATAGTAAATACTGACTATAGAATAGAGGTGAAAACACAATACGGGTGTACTATTATATCAAACCCTGTTAATGTTTGGCTCACCCCTTCTGATAGCGTGCCGCCTGCCGCTCCCGAAATAAAATATGCTACCATAAACACCACTGGCGCAATAGAACTGGCATGGCACAAAAGCGATAGCCCTTATGTAAAATATTACGAGATATGGCAAAGCAATAACGGTAGCCCATTTACGTTACAAACCACCCTTGAGTACGATTCTCTTCATACCAAAA
>MDTD01097494.1_pt1 | contig 10818 bp, 11 predicted proteins | sample 811221 | NCBI WGS metagenome assembly MDTD01 (sample SAMN05326646, study PRJNA326480) | marine metagenome | isolation source: seawater | place: Pacific Ocean: South West | collected 2011
CCAGCCTCGGAGCCATGGCGGTCGTCTTCACGGCCGCGCTCATCGTCGTCGTGCGGCCGTTGTCCGTCGCGCTGAGCACGATCGGGACCAGCCTCGGCTGGCGCGAACGCGCGTTCCTTATGGCGATGGCGCCGCGGGGAATCGTCGTCGCCGCTGTGAGCTCGGAGTTCTCGCTGCACCTGGACCACTACAAAGTCGCAGGCGGCCAAGAGGTTCTGGCGCTGGTGTTCCCTGCGATCGTGCTGACGGTCATCGCCTACGGATTCGGCGCGCGACCATTCGCGCGCTGGATCGGCGCAGCCCAAGCTGACCCGCAGGGCGCGGTCATCGTTGGCGCTGACTTGCTCGGGCGGGAGATCGGGCGAGCGCTCCAAGAGCAGGGCTTTGACGTGCTGCTCGTCGACACAAACGTCACGCACACGACCACAGCGCGAACGTCGGGGCTGCCGACGTTCCAAGGCAGCGTGCTGTCCCACCGATTTGCCGAGGAGGCCACCCTCGACGGCATCGGGAACATGCTGGCGCTCACGACGAGCGACGAGGTGAACCTGCTCGCGGTCGAGCAGTTCGTGCCGACGTTCGGTCGCTCCCACCTCTACCGCGCGGCTTCGGCCGACCCCAAGCGCCACCAGCAAGCGCATCCAGGTCGCGCGCTGTTCGGCGCCGAACTCGACGTAGACACGCTCCGCAGCAAACTCCACCGCGGCGGACGCATCCGCGCGACCAAGCTGACGGAGAAGTTCGGCGCAGGCGACTATCGCGACCGTTACGGCGATCGCGCCCACCCGCTCTTCGTCGTCAGCGCCGACGAGAAGCTGCAGATCGTGACGGCGGGTGGAGAGCCCACCCTGAAGGCTGGGCAGACGGTGCTCGCGTTGATCGAGGAGGATGATCGCGCGCGAGGCCCCGCGGATCCGCAGGCGGAACCGATCTAAACGAAGGCAACGCGCCGCCCGCGTCCTGAATGCTTGGTTCAGACCGGCGGCGCTCCTAGACTTCTCGCCCCGATGCAGACTACAGCCCTCGAATCCGTCCACGTCGCCGCCGGCGCCCGCATGGTGCCGTTCGCCGGCTGGAACATGCCAGTCCAGTATCGCGGCATCCTTGAGGAGGCCAAGACCGTCCGCGAGCGAGCAGGGCTGTTCGACCTAGGTCACATGGGGCGAGTCAAGGTCTATGGCCCCGAAGCTGAAGCGTTCCTGCAACGCCTGCAGACCAACGACGCAGCCTCGATCAAGCCGGGGCGCATCCGATACGCCTTGATCCTCGACGAAGACGGGCTCACGCAGGACGATATCTTGCTCTATCGCAACCCGGCGGATGACGGGTTCTTCGTCGTCATCAACGCCGGCAACGCGCAGCGCGACCTTGAGCGGATGCGCGCTGTCGCTGCGGACTTCGACTGCACGGTCGAGGACTGCACGCAGTCTCTTGGCATGATCGCCATCCAAGGACCGCGATCCGAAGACATCACCCAACAGCTCTGCTCAGGTGACCTCGCGTCGCTCGGCTACTACGCGTGGATGCAGACCGACGTCTGCGGCGTACCGATGACGCTGTCCCGGACCGGCTACACCGGAGAAGACGGCTTCGAGGCCTATGTCCCTTCTGGGCACGAGACCAAGGTCTGGAACGCGTTTCTAGAGGCCGGGGCTGCGCACGAGCTGACGCCCATCGGGCTGGGCGCGCGCGACACCCTGCGACACGAGGCGGGGATGCCGCTCTACGGACACGAGATCGACGAGACGACCAACCCGCTAGAGGCAAACCTGGGCTGGGCGGTCAAGATGAACCACGACTTCATCGGCAAGGGCGCCCTCGAGCGCGTGACGGCCGCAGGCGGCACAGGCCGCAAACTTGTCGGCCTCACAACCCATACCAAGCGGTGCCCAAGGCAGGGCTACCCGATCGCGGCAGGCGACCAAACCGTCGGCGCCGTATGCTCGGGCAGCATCTCGCCGACGCTCTCTGCAGCCGGACAAGCGACCAACATCGCGACCGCGTATGTGCAAGATGCCTTTACCGAAGTCGGCACCGAACTCTCGTTCGTGGTGCGCGGCAAGGCTGAGCCCTGCGTCGTCACTCCGCTCCCGTTCTACAAGCGCGCGCGCTGATCTGAGCCGCCGACCATTCCTTCCAACTCCCCCCCACTTTCAGAAACGAAAGACATGCGTCCCGAAGACCTCAAATATCAACAAACCCACGAGTGGGTGAAGATCGAAGGCGACACAGCCACTATCGGCATCACCGACCACGCCGTGTCCCACCTCAGCGACCTCGTGTTCCTCGACCTGCCAGCAGTTGGCTCATCTGTGACGATGGGCGAGAGCTTCGGGGAGATCGAGTCGGTGAAGGCTGTAAGCCCCCTCATCTCGCCTGTCTCGGGCGAGGTCCTCGAGAGCAACGAGACGCTCTCCGACAGCCTGGAGTGGCTTTCGGAAGAGCCGTTCGGCAAGGCATGGATGATCAAGGTCAAGCTGACCGACACGTCCGGGGACCTGATGGACGCCGCGGCTTACGACGCGCACTGCACCGCAGAGGGCTAGACCTACGGCCACCCTGCGTGTCCTCGTCGACGGCCCGAGCGGGCCGGCCTGGAACATGGCGGTCGACGGCGCGCTTCTAGCGGCCGCCCAAACGCCGACGCTACGGCTCTACTCATGGCGTCCGCACGCAGTGTCTCTGGGTTACTTCCAGTCGATCTCGGACTTCGAGGACCTGCCCGAAGACACCCCGCTGGTGCGAAGAACGACGGGCGGCGGCGCGATCTTTCACGGCGACGAATTGACGTACTCGCTCGCGCTCCAAGCCGATCGCCTGCCTTCAGACCTCGCCGCGAGCTACGTCCTCGTCCACGACGCGTTGGTGCGCGCGCTCACAGCCGTTGGGGTGACGTGTGTGCGGGCGCGCGAAGGCCGCGTCTCCGCGCGGCCGCAAGACCGCTGGTGCTTCGCCCACCCAGTGCAGGGTGACTTGATGACGGACCGCGGCAAACTCTGCGGATCGGCACAACGTCGCGAGCGTGGTCGCGTCCTGCACCACGGCTCACTCGTCGTCCGTCGACCTTCACAGACGCCATTCGTCGCCGCGATCGCGGACCAGGTCGAGCCGACCGCAAAGGTGCGTAGGGGACTTCACCGAGCAGTCACGGACGAGCTGGCTGCAGCGCTATCGCTGCGACCGTGCCAAGGCCAGCTGGACGACCACGAACGAAACCTCGCCGCGAGGCTCGAACGTGACGTGTTCGGCGCCGATAGCCACATCGCGCGACGCTGAACCAACGATCGTCAAGTCGGGCGCGCGCCGAGACGAATAAGCGTGCGAGGCAGGGGTCACACATGTCGACCGCCGCGCCGTATGCCTAATCATGACCACGACCTCCGACGCGCTCGACGACCTGATCGAACAGACGATCGGGATCCCAACCACACCGACGGTCCTGACCGAGATCACCTCAGTCCTCGAATCACCGCATGGATCGGCTAGGGACGCCGCGTCCGTGATCGAGAAGGACCCCGCCAGCGCGGCCCGCGTGCTCCGCCTCGTCAACAGCTCGTTCTACGGGCTGAAGAACCCGGTCTCGGACATCAACCTCGGCTGCTCAATCCTGGGTCTCCAGGTCATCAAGAACCTCGTCGTCCAAGCGACCGTCCTGCAAACGTTCGACCAAGGAGCAGACGAAGGCTTCAACGCGAATTGGCTGTGGGACCACAGCTTTAAGACAGCGGTCGCCTGTCGACTGCTGGCTCAGGCGACCACGCTCGCGCGCGGACTAGACAAGGAAGACGCCTACACCTGTGGGCTGCTGCATGACGTCGGCAAGCTGATCTTGCTCCAATCGCATGCTGACCGCTTCTTCAGCGCTGTGCGGATGGCGAAGACTGCTTCAATGCCGCTCGCGCTCGCTGAGACGCACGTGTTCGGCTTCCATCACGCGCACGTGGGCGGCCTCTTGGCCGAGCGCTGGAACCTCGCCGACGGTGTGCAGCAGGCCGTCCGACACCACCACGACGAACTAGAAGACGCTTCACGTTCTCCCAACGGCCTGATCGTGAAGGTCGCGAACTCTTACGCCCACCTCGCCTCGGATCCACGCGGAGGCTGGGGCGGAGACGTCTTCACGAACGACAGGCTGAGACGACTGGGCATCGACCGAGATCTCCACCGTGCGATCTTGCGCGTAACCAGGATGACGGCTTCGAGCTAGCCGTGGAATGCAGCGGCAGGAGTTCTACGGTCTGGGCATGCAGATCGACGAACACCTCGATCGCCCGGGATTGTCGCCCGCGCTACGCGTGCTGGTCGCCGTCGCTGCGACGACGTGGCGCGCAGATTGGTCGCGGTTGAAAGACTGGACGACGCGCGCCGCCGCGCTCGAGCACGACCGCGCGGGCTTCGAGGAGGCGCTGCTGATGTGCGTACTCTTCTGCGGCTTTCCACGGGCCATCACGGCCTGGGGTCACGTGTCGTCGGCGTGGCCCGCCAAACAGGCGCCGCGCGGCGGCGGGCTGCCCGCTGAAGAGCAACTGGCGGCGGGCAGCGCGCTGTTCGCCGACATCTACGGCAAGAACGACGCCCAAGTCCGCGACATGCTCCGCAGCTTTCACGGTGAACTACACGACTTCGTGCTGGAAGCCGCCTACGGCCGCATCCTGACGCGGCCGGGGCTGTCTGCCCAGTCGCGCGAGCTCATCGCCGTCGGCGTGCTCGCGGCGCAGGACCAACCGAGGCAATTCCTCGGCCACGCCAAGGGCGCCCGGCGACTCGGCGCGACGCGCGAGCAGCTCGCGGAGGTCCTTATCACGACCTTTGACGGCGACGAGGCGCGCGCGCACGGCTGGGTGGCGCAGCTCCCGTCGGCCTGACGACAAAAAAGAAGACCCCCCACCTCGCCCCCGGAAGTCAGGCAACGTGCCCGAACATCCTCGGTGGGGGGTCTCGTCGTTCGCCGCGGCGCACGGCTCACACCGAACCCGCGGACATGGGGATCTACCGTCGACGAAGGCGCGGGTTTCGCGCCCGGGACAGAAAAAGTCCGCGCGAGCGTCGGGGTTCAGCGCCGCCTAGAAGCCGACAGCCTGCGCCAGAGCCGTTGACGCGCGCGCCGATCAAACCCGAGGCCGCGCAGGAACCGCATGGTCTCCGCGCGGGTCGGCGCCGCTGGGAGAGACGCGCGGTGCTTGCGGATGTAGCGCTGCATTCGCGCCAACATCTCGTCGCGGCTCCGGTCAGAGAGCGGCGGCGCCAGCCGCGAACGATCCAGGTCGACCAGCGTCGCCTGCACCTCTCCGCTGGCCTGCGAGCACAGGATGTTGTCGACGTGCAGGTCAGGGTGACGAAGCCCAGCGTCAAACGCGCCGCGAACGACGCCAGCGACGCGCTCCACGGAGGCGCGCCGCGCCCCGGGGAAATCTGCCATAAACTGCGGAAGCGGCCGGGCCCCCTGCAGCAGCTCCGTGCAGAGGCGCAAGCGCCAGACCGCGCCGTGACGCCGCGCCACGGCCGCGACAGGCGCGACCGCCGCTACCCCCTGTTGACGGAGCGCGCAGAGCACTTCGAGCTCGGCCAGCGCCCGCGCCGGCGAGGCGTAACGGTCACCCAAGAGGCGGGCCATCGCCCCACCCCTGCGATACGGACGAACGACAAGCTCGACGCCGCCGACCTGGAGCCGCCCGACTCCGCCGCGTCCTTTCGCCCCTGCCATCGGCGCCAACTCCGCCCAGAACGGATCTAACCCAAGCTCCGCGAGATCCTCTCGCACCCAACCCACCTGGCGGCTCGTGCGCGTCTCGACAAACGAATCCGGGCTGGTCACGGCCGCATGGTAGCGCTGACCGCGGCGACAGCGACACGAACCGCTGGAAGTCAGCCGCACGATGAAGAATGCTTCACGGGATGACGGAGGTCACAGCCAGCCCACGACAAGCTGCAGCGCTGCCAGGCGAAGACCTGCTGCCGCGAGGAGGCCGCGTCCTGGTCATCCGGCTCTCGGCTCTGGGCGACGTGCTCTTCGCGCTCGAGACCGTGGCGGCGATCCGGCGCGACCGCCCCGACGTCACCATCGACTTCCTCGTGGAGGACCGCTTCGTGCGGCTGCTCGACGGTCACCCCGAGATCGACCGGGTGATCGTATATCCGCGCACGCAGCGGCTGCGCATCCCGGGCTCCTTGCTCAAGCTGCGGCGGACCCGCTACGACGTCGCCCTGGACCTGCACGGGATCCAGAAGAGCGCGCTCCACATGCTCTTCTGCCGCGCGCGCACCAAGGTCGGCCCGGGCGCGCCGGCCTCTCGAGAGGGCGCGGCCATGAGCTACAACCTGACCGTACCGATGCCGGACCCCCCGCCCCACCGGGCAGCGGTCGGTCACAAGCTGCTCGCGGCGATTGGACTGCCTGGGACTCCTTGCGCCCCCGCTCTCGGCACCAAGGCGCCGCCTCCAGAGCTGCTCGAGGGTCTTCCGCGACGACGCGTCCTGCTCCATCCCGGCACGTCGTCGTTCGCGGCGTTCAAGCGCTGGCCCAGCGAGTGCTTCGCCGCGTTGGCGCAGCGCCTCGAAGAGCGCGGCGTAGGGGTGGTCATCGGCTTCGGACCGGGCGAACGAGACCTCGCGGCGCCCGCGCTCGAAGCCGCGCCTGGGAGCCGCGCCGCCGACGGCGCGCAGTTGGGACTCACGGGCCTCGCTGGCGTCATGCGACAGTGCTGCGTGGTCGTCGCGGCCGACACCGGTCCGTTGCACCTCGGCGCGGCCGTTGGCGCGCGTTGCGTCGCGCTGTTCGGCCCGAAAGATCACAACCGCTACGGTCCGCGCGCCCACGGCGACGTCCGGCACGAGATCATCCGCCATGAGGTGCCGTGCCGACCTTGCCGCCGCCGCACCTGCGCCTCGCCTCAATGCGTCTTGGGCGTGAGCGTCAGCCAGGTCGAACAGGCCGTCCTCAGGCTCCTCGAGGACGCGCCGTCGTGACGGTGGTCCCCACGACGGTGATCCGTCACCCGAAGGAGCGGATCCGAAAGTGCTCGCTACGGTTCCTGCACGAGCGACCGGAGATGACGTTCCTGCGAGGGAAGCCGGGGCTGCGGTTCGACGCGACTGGCTTCCTGCTGCTCGCGGTCGACGCGCCGCCATTATCGACGGCGGACCAGGGGGCGCCGCTGCTCCTGCTGGACTCAACGTGGCGCCGGCTCACGCAGCTGGAAGAGTGCGTCATCGGCGCGCCGATCCGCAGGTCTATTCCCGGCGGGATCCGGACGGCATACCCGCGCGTCAGCAAGGTGTTCGACGACCCAGCCGACGGACTAGCCTCTGTCGAAGCGCTCTACGTCGCAAGAAAACTGCTGGGAGACGACGACCCCGAACTGCTGGCGGGTTACCACTGGCAGCAAGAGTTCCTGGAGCTCGTCGCGACCGCCGGCCTGTGAACCGTCCGCGCGCTGCGCTGGCTCCCGACGCATCGCTGGGATAGCGTCTTCGTCGCGTGCGCCCGTAGCTCAGCTGGATAGAGCATCGGCCTTCTAAGCCGGCGGTCCCAGGTTCGAATCCTGGCGGGCGCGCCACCTCGCAGCGCCGCTTCTACCGCGTCAGGCGTCCGCCGCGCCGCCGCCCGCGCGCTCGTCATCCGAAGGCTGCGTGCGATACCGATCGTGAATCCACACGTATTGCTCTGGCGCGCGTCGGATCATCCGCTCGAGCCGGTCGTTAATCTCGACGACAGCGCGGTGTAGGTCGGCAGCCTTGTCACCCGTACGCTCCGGAGTGAACGTTGGCTCAACGATCAACTCAAAGCGAAATCCGATGCCCTTGCGAACGGCCGCCGTGAACACAAGCGGGTAGCCGCGCCGAATCGCGAGACTCGCGGCCGCTCGCTCACAGCTCGCGACCTTGCCGAAGAACGGCGCGAAGACACCGCGAAGGCGCTGGTTCTGATCGACGACCTGCAGCCCCACGTCGCCGCCGTCCATCGCGCGCGCGAGGTCTCGAAAGCCGCCGCGGCGCGGATAGATATTCAGCCCTACGGCGGCGCGCGTCCTGGCCAACCAACCGTTCAACAGCGGGTTCTTGGTGATGCGCGCGATGCCGTGCGCTGGGCCCGCAAGCGCCGCGACGGCGGCCGCGCAGACCTCCCAACCGCCGAGGTGACCCGACAAAGCGAAGAAAGGCCGCGGCACGTTGTCGATCTCTCGATCGAGCGCGCTGCAGTCGACGACGTCCCGGAGGTCGCCCCCGCGCGCGAGCAGGCGAGTAAGACGCGCCATGTCGAGCGGAACCTTGAACAGGCTCGCGGTCGCCGCGCGGCCGAGACGCAGGTGCTCGCGCTCGCCCAGGTTCGGATAGGCCTCGCGCAAGAAACTGAGCGCGTAGCGCTGCCTGCGGCCATCCATCCGGAACCAGATGTGGCCGAGCATGGCCGCGACGCGATAGCCGAGCCACTCGGGCACGCTGGCGGTGACTCCGATCACGAGGCGGGCGGCGACGTAGATGATCCGGTCGCGGATACGTATACGACGAGATTCGCTCACAGCATCAGCTCCGAAGGTTGAGGAGGCGCGTCGACGAACTGCAGGTCGATCCGCACCACGTGGCGATCGAGCCCGGCGTCGTCGATGCGGGCATCGTCCTTCTCAGTCGTCAACAACAGCGCGTCGGCGTCGCGCGCTGTCGCCGCAGCGAGCGCGAGCTCGTCCGCGCGAAAGCGGTGGTGATCACGATGCACGAGCTCCGCGGCGACGACGCACCCGAGACGCTCGACCGTCGCCCGGAAGCTCTGCGGACGCGCGATCGCAGACAACAACACCACGCGACGTCCCCGGAGTTCGTCGAGAGGGAGCTCTTCGCCGGAGGGCCGGGCGACGCAGCTCGTCGGCGCGTGGACGCAGGCGTAGACGCCGATCGCCGGATTCGCGCTGATTTGCCGGATGCGCTGCACGCGACGCGCGAACTGCTCACGATCGAGGTCGCCCGCGCGGGTTAGCAGCACCAACCCCGCGCGCCGCAAGCCGGAGCGGAACTCGCGCAGGTCACCCGCTGGCAGGCAGTGACCGTTGCCGAACGGCATCGTTGCGTCGAGACAGACGATGTCGAGGTCACGGTGCAGGCGTCGGTGCTGAAAGCCATCGTCCAGCACCACGAAGTCGGCGCCGCGCTGCACGAGGCGGCGACCGGCGGCGACCCGGTCGGGGTCCTGCTCCTGAAGAAGCCAAGGCAGGCGACGCTGCAGCAACACGCCCTCATCATTAAGGGAGGCGCCGTCGGCGCGGCCATAGCCGCGCGCCAAGACGCCCGGCGTGCGGCCGGCGTCCTTGGCCAGCTTGCACAACCAGGCCGTGGTCGGCGTCTTGCCGGTGCCACCCACAGACAAGTTACCGATCGAGACGACCGGCACCTCGAGGCGGTGAACCTTCTTCCATCCGAGGGCGAACAGCCCGTTCCGCGCGGCGGCCACACCGCCGTATAGCAGCGCCAACGGCCACAACGCCTGCCGCAGCGACTGCGGCAGCGGATTAGCGCCGCGGTCCGCGCTCACGCCTGCAGTGCGGCGATCTCGTCCGCGGTCGTCGCTGCGACGGTCTCAACGCCCTCGACGCCGGCAGCGCTGGCGATCCGCTTAACCATGTTGACCAGAGTCGGCTTGGGTCCGCACTCAAGGAAGTAGCGAACCCCGCCGGCGAGCATGCCCTGCACGGTCGGCAACCACAGGACCGCGCCCGCGAACTGGCGTTTCAGCGCGTCACGGGCGGCATCCGCAGTGGTGACCGGCTGTCCGTCGACGTTGCTCCAGATCGGGAACGCAGGATCATTCATCGCGACATCGTCGAGCACCGCCGCGAACTCGGAGGCCGCGTCCGAGAGCAGCGAGCAGTGAAACGGAACGCTCACAGCGAGCTTCATCGCCTTGCGCGGCGGCGCCAGCTCGACGAGCTGGTCCATCGCCTCCATCGCGCCAGAGACGACCGTTTGCTGCGGTTCGTTCCTGTTGGCGATCTCGCAGACGCCCGTGTCGACCTTCGCGACGAGCGCCTCCACGTCTTCGACCCCCATCTTGCGCAGCACGACCATGCCGCCGGTCCCGATCGGCACGGCGTTCTGCATAAAGGTGGCGCGCTTGCGCACCAGCCTGACCGCGTCTCCCAGGGAGAAGGTCCCGGCAGCCACGTGGGCCGCGTATTCGCCCAGGCTGTGGCCCGCGGCGAGGTCCGGCGTCATTCCGAGCGCGCGGTAGGCGGCCACTGCGACGGTCAACGTCGCAGGCTGGGTGTTCTCAGTCAGCTGCAGGCGATCATCTGGCCCTTCGAAGCACAACTGGGTGACAGACTCACCCAGCGCTTCGTCTGCTTCGGCGAAGGCCTCGCGAGCGCCGTCGAAGCGCTCGACCAGCTGCTTGCCCATCCCCGTGAACTGCGATCCCTGACCCGTGAACAGAAAGGCGCGTTGCATGCGCCCCAGCATTCCGCCCGACCCCCAGGCGGATCAAGCGCGTTCTCTCAGTTACCACGACCACGCCGCCGAGCGTGCTCAATGCGCCGGCGGTCGCGCTTCGTCGCGGGCTGCTTCGCCGCCGAGACGTCGGGGGCGATGCCGTGATGCTGACACGCCCGCAGCCACTCCGAGAACTGCGCGACGAACTCGATCTCCGAGGCGCTGGGTTTGGCTCCGACGACGACTAGGCGCCGTGAGATCTCGTCTTTGCGCGCGGCGTTCCATCCCATTTTCGGGGGGAACTTGCGCAGCAGCTCGGACCAGACCAGCTGCTGCTGTGCGTTCGCGACCGCGCGGTCGGCCTCGGCGGCGCCGTCGGGTTGATTGACGGGTCTCACCTCG
>MDTD01177234.1_pt1 | contig 10818 bp, 11 predicted proteins | sample 811221 | NCBI WGS metagenome assembly MDTD01 (sample SAMN05326646, study PRJNA326480) | marine metagenome | isolation source: seawater | place: Pacific Ocean: South West | collected 2011
AAGCGACAACTGTTCACCCGGAATCATTTCAGATCGGGTGATGGGATCTCCTTAACAAGAGAGGAATCATGAAAAAGGGATGGATCAAGTCAATGCTGCGGACCGCAGCCGGTGCTGCACTTGCGCTGACAGTTACTGCAGCGCCAAGCCAGAAGGCTCAAGCCCAAAGTCTCACTCTTTGCTGGGCAGCGTGGGACCCTGCAAACGCTCTGGTCGAGATGTCCAAGGACTTCACAGCCCAGAGCGGAATTGAAATGAATTTTGAGTTTGTGCCCTGGCCAAATTATGCTGACCGAATGTTAAACGAACTGAACTCCGGTGGTAAACTTTGTGATCTGCTGATTGGAGACAGTCAGTGGATAGGTGGCTCTGCCGAGAACGGGCATTACGTCAAGCTAAACAGCTTTTTCGATAAGGAAGGCATTTCGATGGATGACTTCCTGCCTGCAACCGTTTATGCCTACTCAACCTGGCCGAAAGGAAGCCCAAACTACTGGGCTTTACCAGCAATGGGCGATGCCAATGGCTGGGTCTACCGCAAGGATTGGTTTTCAAGGCCAGCACTGCGTTCAGAATTTAAGTCCAAGTACGGACGTGATTTGGAGCCGCCAAAGACCTGGACCGAGATGAAAGACATTGGTGAGTTCTTCCAGGGGCGAGATATTGATGGGAAGCGTGTCTATGGTGCTGCGATCTTCACCGAGCGTGGATCTGAGGGAATCACCATGGGCGCGACTGGTGCTCTATACTCTTGGGGTTTCCAGTACCAGAATCCTAACAAGCCTTATGACATGGAAGGTTTTGTCAATTCTCCGGATGCTGTAGCAGCATTGGAATTCTATAAGGAACTCTACAAATGTTGTACTCCTCCAGGTTATACCGATAGCTATATGGAAGAGGGACTAGATGCTTTCAAATCAGGGCAAGTTGCCATGATGATGAACTGGTTTGCCTTCTTCCCTGGGCTCCACAAGGATCCCGTGGTCGGTGGTGATAAGATTGGATTTTTTGTGAATCCAGGTCAAAAAGTAGAAGCTTCTACATTGGGTGGACAGGGGATCTCCGTAGTTTCCTACTCCGAAAAGAAAGATCAGGCATTGGAGTACGTCAAGTGGTTCGCTTCTCCTAAAGTTCAGAAAAAGTGGTGGTCATTGGGTGGGTATTCCTGCCACAAGTCTGTTCTTTTGGATCCCGGTTTTGCCAACACACAGCCGTTTGCTGCAGACTTCCTGAAGGCGATGGATGGAGTTCAGGATTTCTGGCAGGAGCCTGCTTATGCAGAACTGCTGCTGGCGATGCAGAAACGTGTGCATGACTTTGTGGTAGCTGATCAAGGAACCGCTCAGGAAGCACTCGACAAGCTTATTGAAGACTGGACAGAGACCTTCGAAGACGAAGGCAAGCTCTAAATTGAATTCACAGGATTTCACTGTCACTGACAGTCGAATTCCTGTGACCAGTTTTATTTAAACGGAGCCCGATGTCTCGTCCTTCCATACTCCAAAAAATTACCACCTCCGTAGCTGTCGCAACACCTGCACCCGTCGCAAGAAAGGTGAGAGGGCTATCAGACCGAGCCATTACCTGGCTCTTCGTAACTCCAACTATTCTACTGCTGTTGGTTATCAACATTTTCCCGTTGATCTGGACCATTCAATTATCCTTCACTAATTACAAAGCTAACCGTGCAGCACGTGGTGAGAAGTTCATTGGGCTAAGAAACTACGAGCGTGTGCTGGGTGATGCAGATATCTGGATCACCCTGCAAACGACTGCACATTTTCTGATTTGGACGATGCTGCTACAGGTGCTCCTTGGCTTTGGTCTGGCTTGGCTGTTGAACAAACAATTCAAAGGACACTCTTTCTGGACCACGCTGATCCTATTGCCGATGATGCTTTCACCAGCTGTAGTGGGCAATTTCTGGCGTTTCCTCTATCAACCTCAGATTGGGCTTTTCAACTATATCATCGCCTTCTTCACAGGTGCAGACCCCTCCTCATTCCAGATGCTTGGAGATGTTAATTTGGCGCCCTGGTCCATAGTAATCGTTGATACCTGGATGTGGACGCCATACATCATGCTGATTTGCTTGGCTGGATTGCGATCAATTCCCGATTACATCTATGAGGCGGCTGAGGTCGATCGAGCCTCAAAGTGGCGTCAATTCTGGTCGATTACAGTTCCAATGGTTTTGCCTTTCTTGATGTTGGCTGTGTTGTTTCGAGCCATTGAGAACTTCAAGATGTTTGACCTTGTGGTGGAATTGACCAACGGTGGTCCTGGATCAGTAACTGAACTAGCTTCAATCAACTTGAAGCGGGAAGCCTTTGAGAAGTGGCGGACTGGCTATTCTTCCGCTTTTGCCATTATTCTTTTTGTGACAGTCTTTGGCGTGGCCAATATCTATGTCAAAGCTCTTAATGCGGTGAAGCAACGATGAGTTCCGTACTTCCACACGAAAAGCCTTGGGGGAAGCGACTAGCTGCTGGGTTAGTCATTGTGTATGCATTGGTCAGTATCATTCCGCTGATTTGGATCTTCCTAACTGGCTTCAAGTCACCACAGGATTCGATCAGCTACCCTCCAAAGATGCTGTTCTCCCCAACCATGGAAGGCTATGTTAACGTCTTCACCACTCGTACTCGGCAAACTCCAGAGTACATGGAAACATTGCCGCCTCCGGAAACTTGGTACGATGAGTTGGTTCGTTCGCGAAGTATGGTGATCGCAGGACCTTCCAAGTTTGGGCAACGCTTTTTGAATTCCATTATCATCGGCTTCGGTTCTACATTTCTTTCGGTCTTTTTGGGAACCCTAGCGGCCTATGCCTTCTCGCGATTTAGGATTCCGCTTAAAGACGACCTGATGTTTTTCATCCTTTCCACCCGGATGATGCCTCCAATTGCTGTGGCTATTCCCATTTTCCTGATGTACCGCGAGCTAGGCTTGGCAGATACACACTTAGGAATGATACTACTCTATACGGCTGTCAACATCTCCTTGGCAGTCTGGCTTCTGAAGGGCTTCATTGATGAGATTCCCCGGGAATATGAAGAAGCCGCAATGATTGATGGTTACTCTCGTTTCCAGTCCTTCCGCAAAGTGGTCTTGCCCCAGGCAACTACGGGTATAGCATCAACCGCGATCTTCTGTTTGATCTTCAGTTGGAATGAATATGCGTTTGCACTGTTACTAACCTCTGGCACCGCCCAAACGGCACCACCTTTTATTCCAACTATCATTGGGGAAGGGGGACTAGATTGGCCCGCAGTAGCAGCTGGCGCAACACTTTTCCTAGTACCCATCGTGTTTTTCACGATCATGCTCCGCAAGCATCTGCTGCGTGGAATCACTTTTGGCGCAGTCCGTAAATAAAGAGAGTCTGATGTCAGAGAACACAACACCCAACCTTCAGCGCTACTTTCGGAGAAATTTTTGGGAGTGGATTGCTACAGTAATCATTCTGCTTGGGGTGGTGATGTTGATGCAGCCCTTCCTGCTCGTGCTTTATACTTACTCCTTCGCGGTGATCCTCACAGGCACCGTTTTGTTCATCATCGTGAGTCACTTCCCGGAATAGCAAATGGCCGAGATCCAAGTCAGTCGACTGAAAAAATCTTTTGGGGAGTTCGTTGCGGTCCAAGACTCCAGCTTCACCATTGAAAACAGTGAGTTCTTTGTAATTTTGGGTCCCTCTGGATGTGGAAAAACAACGACGTTGCGTATAATTGCTGGACTAGAGTTGCCAACTTCTGGTGAGATTTGGCTAGACCAGGAGGAGGTTACCTTCCTGCCAGCATCTCAACGAGACATTGCTTTTGTCTTCCAGTTGTTTGCACTCTACCCACACATGAATGTGCGGAAGAATCTGGCTTTTCCATTGAAGTGTATTGGGACACCTTCTGCAGAAGTCAAGCAGAGAGTTGAAGAAGCTGCTCGTCTACTGAGAATTGATCATCTACTCAATCGTTCTGTCTCCGGGTTATCTGGAGGTGACCGCCAACGGGTTGCTCTTGGAAGGGCTATTATTCGTCGACCAAAAGCCTTTCTGATGGATGAACCTCTCGGTGCTCTTGATGCCGAATTCCGTAATTTGATGTGCCAGGAACTGAAAGGATTGCATGACCGCATTGAGGCAACGACGGTTTACGTCACACATGACCAATTGGAAGCGATGGCAATGGCTGACCGGATTGCTGTGATGAACCATGGCATGATTGAGCAGTTGGGGACACCAAGCGAGATCTACAATAAGCCAGCAACTATATATGTCGCTGATTTTATAGGATCTCCACCAATGAACCTGCTCACGTTGCCCAATGCATTGGAGCCTGGAAAAACGGAAATCAATCTGCCAGATGATGGCTGTGGAACGCTTCGGTGTCCGAACCCAGCACAGGGAGTTCAAGCTGGCAACCTAGTCTTGGGTGTTCGTCCGGAATACTTACTTCCAGAGCAGGAAGGTCCTTTGCCGGGAAAAATCAGTGCTGTGGAGTACCTGGGAACCACTCAGATCCTGACTATCCAAACTCCTTATGGACAAGTACTTTCTCGAGTACTTAGCACTTATTCATTTGGGAAAGGACAATCAGTGCGATTGAATTTTGTTTCTCAGAGAGCCTCTTTGTTTGACAAGAGTGATGGAAAAGCGCTGTCCACTGAGGTGACTTATGGCTGAGATATCTCTCCAAGGTATACAGAAACGTTTTGGGGATTCACTTGCGATCAACAACCTCGAGTTGACCATTAGCGATGGAGAGCTGGTTGTTTTGTTGGGACCGTCGGGAGCTGGTAAGACAACCACTCTCCGTTTGATTGCTGGATTGGAAGAGGCAGATTCTGGGAGTATTCGAATTAATGGTCTGGACATGACAAAGTCTCAACCTGCTGAGCGAGACGTTGCGTTTGTTTTCCAGGAATACTCTCTGTATCCACACCTGACGGTTCGGGATAACCTGAGCTTCCCGCTTCGCTCACCAGTATCCAGACTTTCTGAAGAAGCCGTTACCAGTCGGGTTGAAGAAATTGCGAAAATGGTGCGGATTAATCACAAGCTAGAAAACAAGTCAACGGCTTTATCCGGCGGTGAAATGCAGCGTGTTGCGATAGGACGGGCACTGGTACGAAAGCCAACTATCTATCTGATGGATGAGCCGCTTTCCTCCCTTGATGCAAAGTTACGAACGGAACTGCGAGTGGAGTTGAAGCACATTCAACAGAACCTCGGGGCGACGATCCTTTATGTGACCCATGATCAGGTAGAAGCAATGACTCTGGCCGATCGCATTGGGGTGCTCAGGGAGGGAGAACTGGTACAACTGGGTACGCCCAAGGAAATCTTTGAACAGCCGAACAACACCTATGTGGCCGAGCGACTGGGACAACCCTCGATCAATCTGTTGCCATTGATCAGTGAATGGCCCGTACAGGCTCCTGCCAACGCGACACAGCTTGGATTACGTACAGACCATGTTCAGTTACATTCTGCAGATACAAAGGCACAATCCACTGTGCCAGCCCAAGTTCAGCGTGTCGAATATCTTGGTGACCAGACATACCTGCATCTGCTCTGTGTAGGCCAAGATCTCACCTTGCTGGCCGATCCAGCAACATTACTGAAGGAAGGTGACAAGGTGGCACTTGAGATGGTGCAACCTCTTTTCTTTGATCAATCCGGAAACCGTTTGTCTGCTTGAGGGCAAGGCAACTCGAGAGAGAAGTTATGATGACTCCAGACTTACTTAGATCGTTACTTCAAGGAATTGCAGAAGCGGTGATTGCCCAAGCAGAACACCTCACTGTTTTGGATCAAGCTATTGGTGATGGTGATCATGGTATCAATATGAAGAGAGGCCTGGAGAACGTGCTCGCAGATTTGGACAATATCACTGCCAAACCACCAGCTGAGATCCTCAAAGCGGTGGGGATGACCATGGTGATGAAAGTTGGGGGAGCCTCTGGTCCACTGTTTGGCACCCTGGCAATGACGCTGGGTAAGGAATGGCCCACCGAAGATGAGCTGGATTCGGCAAAATTGGGTCTGATGTTAGCGGCATCCATCGAAGCTTTGAAGAAACGAGGCAAAGCAGACCTTGGAGCCAAGACCATGTTGGATGTGCTAGCTCCAGTCCAGCAAGCCTTAAAAGCAAATAAATCAATTGCAGAGATTTCTGCGATTGCCCAGCAAGCCGCAGAAGCCACAATTCCAATGAAAGCAACTCGTGGACGCGCTTCTTTCTTGGGTGATCGTTCCATCGGGCACATGGACCCTGGGGCATTTTCCTCTGCATTGATGATTAAAACTATCTGTCAACTGCTGGAAGAGAAATCATGAGTAACGTGGGCATTGTGATCGTTTCGCATTCCAAGGAAGTAGCTATGGGTACAGCTGAAATGGTGCTGCAGATGGTGGGAGATGAAGTGCCTCTTGCTTGGTGTGGTGGCAACCCTGACGGTGGTTTAGGAACAAATCTGGATGCAATTATGGAAGCGATCTCCCGAGCCTGGTCAGACGCTGGGGTAGCCGTAATGGTTGATCTTGGCGGAGCTGAAACCAATAGTGAGATGGCTATTGAAATGCTGCCAGCCGAACGACAAAAAAAGATAGTGATTTGCAATGCGCCAATTGTTGAAGGAAGCGTAATCGCAGCTACAGAAGCATCCGGCGGTGCAAGCTTGGAAGAGGTTAAAAGCTCAGCAGAGGAAATGTGAGGATGCATGACTGAAGAAAACACTTGGAATTCTGAGGGTACGGTAGAAATCACTCATGATGTAGGTCTCCATGCTCGGCCCTCTGTCAAGTTGACCAAGCTTGCCAAACGCTTCTCGGCACGGATTGAAATTGCTGCTGATCCCGAAGGACCTTGGATCGATGCCAAAAGTATTGTCAAGGTGATGGGTGCTAAGATACCACAGGGGACTATTCTGCAGTTGCGAGCTATTGGAACAGATGCTCAACTCGCTATTGAGGCTTTGATTGATTTGGTCAATCAGAATTTTGAGGAATCTCAGGATGCCCAGTCAGCCTGAACTCAAAGGAATCAGTGCAGCTCCTGGCCTTGCCCAGGGTGGCGCATTCTGGGTAGAGGCAGCTGCCATAGTAAATTCTGTAGACTCTTTAAAAGCCAAGATTGATTTACCAGAAGCACTGGCATTGGCTAGTAGCCAGTTGGTAGAATTGATTGATCGAGTCGAAGGAGAAGATGCGGACATCCTAGAGTTCCAGCTTGCGATGCTCGAAGATGAAACCCTCAATGACCCTGTACGTAAGGCTTTTGAAGCAGGTACAACATTGATCGAAGCTTGGCAACAGGCGTTGAATAAACATGTCACGGACTACGAGCAAAGTGAGGACGAGTACTTTCAGGCACGAGCTAGTGACCTACGTGATATTCGTGACCGAGTCCTAAGGATCCTACGTGGAGAAACAGAAGTCGAGATCCCTGAGGGAGCGATCCTGCTCGCAACAGATCTTACTCCTAGTCGCTTTCTGGGCTTAAATTGGAACAAGGGTGGGGGAGTGGTCTTGCAGGGAGGTAGCCCTTCCAGTCATGTGGCCATGTTAGCACGTTCCCGTGGAGTGCCGATGCTAGTTGGAATCGAAAACCTATCACTTGGAGCTTTCCCAGATCAAACTAGACTGTTGCTGGATGCTGATCGAGGTGTACTGCAAGTAGATCCTTCTGCAGAGCAAATTCAAGACTTTGAGCATAAGCTTCGAATAGCTACTGAGGAAGCAGAACAAATAGCTCTTATATCAGATCAACCCGCACAAACCGCAAATGGAACAGCGGTTCAGGTGCTGATCAATGTAGCTCTGCCAGAAGAATTGGCAAAGTTCAATTCAGTTCATTGTGATGGAATCGGCCTGATGCGCTCAGAGTTTCTGTTTCATCATGGGCTACCTAGCGAAGAATCACAGTACCGATCCTATCGAAAACTTTTGGAATGGGCTGGAGGAAAGCCAGTAACGATTCGCACTCTCGATGCTGGTGGTGACAAGCCTTTGCCTGGGCTAGAGCAACCAACTGAAAGTAACCCGTTTCTTGGTTTACGAGGACTCCGACTCTCTTTAAGACAACCAGAAGTCTTCCGTACTCAATTGCGCGCACTGTGCAGGGCTGCTGTTCATGGGAATCTCAAAGTAATGGTGCCGATGGTCACCGTTCCTGACGAATTACACTCCGCCCAAGAATTGTTGGGAGGTGTCTGTGCTGAACTTGCTACAGAAGGCACCGAATTCTGTAAGCCAGTTCTTGGAATGATGATAGAAGTGCCAGCTGCTGCTTTGGCTCCTGAGCTGTTTACTGATGCTGCGTTCTTTTCGATTGGTAGTAATGATCTGGTTCAATACCTAACGGCAAGTGCCCGTGACCTTCATCATGTCGCAGATCTGGCTGATCCTGGCCATCCAGCAGTCTTGCGAGTCATCAAAGAATTGGCAGAGCATTGCGATCGTTCCGGTCAAGAGCTGAGTCTTTGTGGAGACATGGGTAGTGATCCAAACTTCATTGCACAGTTGCTGGGAGCAGGCTTGCGTAATTTATCAGTTGCCCCGGCGCGCTTGGGGAAGACCAAGTGGACAATTCGTGAAACTAATCTGGAGGGAGTGTGACGGCTGATTTAAAAGCTCAGTTGGTTGCTCAGTATAAGCAGATCCTTGCAGAGATGCTGAGTAATCGCCCTTCTGGAACCCGGCAGCGACTGGCAACAATGCTGCGCAAGAATCGTAGTTTTATCTCCCAGATTTCCAATCCTAGCTACGCCACACCGATCCCTGCCCGTCATCTAGAGATCATCTTCGAAGTTTGTCATTTCTCTGAAAAAGCTCGTCGGGACTTCTTGAACTGCTACGACCAGGCACATCCTAGCCGAAGACAGGGTTCAAATTACCAGCACCATGATGCGCATCGGGAGGGAATGCGATTTCGTCGGATGACCGTCTATTTACCAGACCTTGGCAGCGATGATGCCAACAAAGAACTTGACGACTTGATTCTGGAAACCGCCCGTCGGTTAAGCCACCTGCTACAGATTTCTGAGCGCTCCTGAAAGCGTGCTAATCTGTTCTCCATCTTTATTTCTTCAGTGGGAGAGTCCATGAAAAAACTAATTAATGCGACCGATCAAGTACTTACTGAAAGCCTGAATGGTTTTGTCTCCGCACATTCTGATTTACTGGAACTCGGTGCTGAGGGAAAATTTGTACGCCGTAAGCAGATCAAACCTGGTAAGACAGTTCTGATTTCTGGGGGAGGTTCTGGTCACGAACCTCTCCATGGTGGTTTTGTCGGGCATGGAATGCTTGATGCGGCCTGTCCTGGACAGGTTTTCACATCACCAACTCCGGATCAAATGCTGGAAGCAATACAAGCCACTGAACGTGGTGGTGGAGTGCTACTGATCGTTAAGAACTACGAAGGTGACGTGATGAACTTCGAGATGGCTGCTGAGATGGCAGAATGTGCGGTCGCTACAGTCCTGACCGATGACGACGTGGCTGTGGAAAGTTCAACCCATTCGACAGGTCGACGGGGTGTTGCAGGAACTATGATCGTGGAGAAGATCGTTGGTGCTGCAGCAGAGCAAGGCAGTGACTTGGCTACCCTGAAGGCTCTCGGGGATCGTGTCAATCAACAGACCCGATCAATGGGTGTTGCTCTAACAAGCTGTACAGTTCCAGCCGCTGGTAGTCCAACTTTCCAGATTGGTGAAAATGAAATGGAGATGGGGGTTGGGATTCATGGTGAACCAGGAAGAAAACGAGTTGTTCTTTCTGAAGCCAAGGATATTGTTACAGAGATGATTGGGGCCATCCGGAAGGATTTTGGAGATCAGGCCAAGGGCAATGCCATTTTGTTGGTTAATGGATTTGGGGGAACTCCATTGATGGAACTCTACCTGATACATCACTGTATTGAAGGGGAGTTGGCTGGAAGTGGAATAACTATTGCCCGCTCACTGGTTGGCAATTATGTGACTGCCTTGGAAATGGCCGGATGCTCCGCCACGCTGAGTTTGGTTGATGACGAATTGCTGGCTTATTGGGATGCACCTGTTCACACGGCAGGGCTACGCTGGGGCATGTAAGCTGACCTGATAAGGTTGTGCTCTGAGGAGAGATCGTGCAAATCTAAGCAAAATAGTCTACTACTAATTTTGATAAATACCGGAACACTTTCGCTGAATTCGAAGATTGACTTCAAAAAGCAAAACCCAAAGCCTCGGCGAAGAGATTGCCAACAGCATTACCCACGGGATTGGAACTGCTCTAAGCGTTGCGGCCCTTACACTTCTGGTCACTTTGGCTTCCCAACAAGGGAATGTCTGGCAAATTGTCAGCGTTAGTGTTTATGGCAGTTCGCTGATTCTTCTGTATCTCGCATCTACCCTCTATCATGGCCTGCAAAATCAGCGAGCCAAACGCATTTTCAAAATCCTCGATCACTCTGCGATTTTCCTGTTGATCGCGGGAACTTACACACCTTTTCTCCTTGATAACCTGCGCGGCACTTGGGGCTGGAGCCTCTTTGGGGTGATCTGGAGCTTGGCCCTGCTAGGGATTGTCTTCAAGGTCTTTTTTGTAGGCAAACTTCCTAAAGCCTCGACTGCGACGTATCTGGCGATGGGCTGGCTCTGTATCATTGCCCTCCCACAAATGTGGGAGACCATCGAGACCTCTGGCCTGATTCTGCTATTTGTAGGTGGGATTTCCTACAGTGTAGGTGTGATTTTCTATTCCTGGCGTCAGCTTCCCTATCATCATGCCATCTGGCACCTTTTCGTCCTCGGAGGTAGTACGGCTCATTTCTTTGC
>MDTD01001480.1_pt1 | contig 10817 bp, 20 predicted proteins | sample 811221 | NCBI WGS metagenome assembly MDTD01 (sample SAMN05326646, study PRJNA326480) | marine metagenome | isolation source: seawater | place: Pacific Ocean: South West | collected 2011
ATTGAGTTCTTTGACCTCTAACAGGTAATTTTTTTTTATGTCTAGTTCCTCTATAACAAGCTAAATCGACTAGTCTTTTTATATTAACTGAAACTTCTCTTCTAAGGTCTCCTTCTACTTTATGGTTTGCATCTATAAATTCTCTTATTTTTAAAACCTCTTCTTCAGATAGCTCATTTACTCTTTTAGTCGATGAAATATTTAATTTTTTGCATATTTTTTTAGATGAAAACGGTCCTATGCCGTGAATGTAAGTTAATGCGATACTTACTACTTTGTTTTGTGGAATGTTAATTCCTGCTATACGAGCCATATTTAATGAGTTTAAGTTTCCTGCGTATTTATATTGTGTAATTACTTAAAGTCAACCCTTGATAGTTTCAATTAAGCCGCTAATTTCACCATTAATTTCAGTTATCGATGCCTCACCATTAATAACTTTAAGTAAATTTGATTGCCTATAATACTCAATAACTGGCGAAATCGACCTTTCATAATTTTTGTATCTTTTGACAGCTATTTTTTCATTATCATCTGCTCTATTCTCTTGATTTTGTCTTTCTGAAATTCTTTTTTTTATAGTTTCTAAATTTACTGATAATTTTAAAACTACATCTATTTTTTGATTATACTTATTTAATAAATTATCTAAATTTTTAGCTTGATTTAAATTTCTGGGATAACCATCAAAAATTAGCCTGTTTTTATATACCTCTTTGGAAATAAATTTTTCAATTAAATTACTCACAATATGATCAGAAACAAGCTCGCCAGCATTTATAATTGATGAAATTTGTGATCCTAATTCTGTTTTATCTGTTATTTCTTTTCTTAATAACTCACCTGTAGAAAGTTGATGTAAGTCATATTTACTGGATATAAATTTTGACTGAGTTCCTTTACCTGCGCCTGGAGGACCAAAAATTACTAAATTCATTAAATAAATTATTTACCAAATTTCGTTTTTCTAATCAGAGACTCGTATTGCGAGCTCATTAATCTTGTTTGTACTTGGGTTACAGTATCCATTGCTACTACAACAACAATTAGAATTGACGTTCCTCCTAAATAAAATGGAATTGGATATTTTGCTATTAGAAATTCAGGCATTAAGCAAACAAATGTTAAATACAATGAGCCGACAGTGGTCAGTCTTGTTAAAATTGTTTCGATATACTCAGCTGTTCTTTCTCCTGGTCTTATGCCAGGAATATATCCGCCATACTTTCTTAAATTTTCTGCAGTTTCTTTGGGATTGAAAACAATAGATGTATAAAAAAAAGAGAAAAATATTATTCCTGATGCATATAATAACATATAGAGTGGTTGTCCTTGAGTGAACATTGAAGAAATCTTTATAAAGGCATCAGACTCAGCAAAACCAAAATTTGAAATAGTAACTGGCAATAAAAGCAAAGCTGAAGCAAAAATTGCTGGTATTACTCCAGCGGTATTAATTTTTAAAGGTAGATGAGATGACTCGCCGCCATACATTTTGTTACCAACTTGTCTTTTTGGATAGTTTATTAAAATCTTTCTCATTGCTCTTTCAAAAAAAACAATAAAAAGAACAGTTAAAATAACTAATATAAAAATACCTACAATCATTAAAGCAGATAAAGCACCAGTTCTTCCTAGCTCAAAAGTCGATGCTAAAGCTCTAGGAATTTCAGCAACAATTCCAGAAAAAATAATTAGAGATATTCCATTTCCGACTCCTCTTAAAGTTATCTGCTCACCTAGCCACATTAAAAAAGTAGTACCAGCAACTAATGATATTGTAGTTATTATTCGAAAAGACATTCCAGGCTCGATTACTAGGTTCCCCGCATTTTCTAAACCAACCGATACGCCGTAACCTTGTAAGCAAGCAATTAATACTGTCCCATATCGAGTTAATTGGGTAATTTTTTTTCTTCCTATTTCACCTTGCTCTTTTAAATTTTTAAAATAATCAGATACGCCTGTTAATAATTGAACAATAATTGCGGACGAAATATACGGCATTATTCCGAGTGCAAATATAGCCATTCTAGTAACAGCACCTCCAGAAAACATATTAAACATTCCTAATAGGCCTTTTTGACTGGAGGCCATTATTTCTTTTAAAGCTAGTGGATCAATTCCAGCTAATGGCACATAAGTTCCAAGTCTATAAATTATTAAAATTAGAATTGTGAAAAAAATTCTATTTTTTAAATCTTTTGCCTGACTAAATGCGCCGGCTGGATTTATTGTTTCGCTAGACATATAGATTATTTTTTAATTATGTTTAGTTTTCCCCCTGCCTTTTGGACCTTTTCGAGGGCTTGTTTTGATGCAAAATGAGCTGAAATTTCTAAGCTTGTTTTTATTTCACCAGAACCAAGTATTTTAAGCTTAGAAAAATCTTTCTTTATTAATTTTTTTTCCTTTAAAATTTTAAGATCGAAATTATTTTTTAAGTCATGTTTATTTTTATCAAGAATATTTTGTATTTTAGACAGGTTTAAAATTGCTATTTTTTTCTTTTTAATAACTTTAAAACCTCTTTTAGGTAATCTTCTATATAGTGGCATTTGACCACCTTCAAAACTCTTTATAGCTACACCTGACCTAGATTTTTGTCCTTTGTGACCTCTAGTAGATGTTTTTCCCCTTCCAGAACCTATGCCGCGACCGACTCTAACTTTTTTTTTATTATTTTTTAATAAACTATTTAATTTCATTATTTAGTCTCTCTTTTTGAAACAATATCAGATATCTTTTTCCCTCTAATAATTGATAAGTTTTTGGGTGAATTTTGAGATTTCAGACCATTAATGCAGGCCTTTAATACGTTATGAGGGTTAGCAGATCCTAATGATTTTGCCACAACATCTTGAATTCCTAATACTTCACACACTGATCGTATCGGACCTCCAGCTATGATTCCAGTACCAGCTGGCGCAGTTCTTAAAAAAACTTTTCCTGATCCATTCTTTCCATTCACATCATGATGTAAGGTTCTTCCTTCTTTTAATGGGATTTTTATTAAACTTTTTTTTGCTACATCAGTCGCTTTTTTAATTGCATCAGGAACTTGTTTAGATTTACCTTGACCAATACCTATTGAACCCTTTTGATTTCCAACAACAACTAGAGCGGCAAATCCAAACCTTCTACCACCTTTAACCACTTTTGTGATCCGGTTTATCGCAACTAGTTTTTCTTTAATTTCATTATTTATTTTTACAGATTCATTCATATTAAAATTTTAACCCATTTTTTCTTAGTGTTTCGGCAAAAGCTTTAATTCTTCCATGGTACTTATACTCACCTCTATCGAAATACACCTCATTAATGTTTTTATCTTTTGCTCTTTTTGCTAAAATTTCACCAATTAAATTAGATTTCTCAATTTTTTTTACTTTTTTACTTTTTATTTCTTTTTCAATAGAGGATGCAGCGACCAAAGTTTTTCTAAGTTTATCATCAATAATTTGTGCTGAAAGATTATTTAGTGACTTAGAAACACTTATTCTATATCTGTTTATATTTACTTTTTTAAGTTTATTTCTATTTCTTAATTTTCTTTTATTTTTTCTATTAAGTTTAACCATTACTTTTTTTTACCTTCTTTCCTTAAAACAAACTGACCTTTTTCTTTAATTCCTTTAGCTTTGTATGGTTCAACAGGTTTTAAATTTTTAATATCTGCGGCTATTTTTGAAACTAATTCTTTATCAACACCATTTATTTTTATAATCGTTTGTTTTTCTACGACAACTTTAATATCTTTTGGTATTTTAAAATTTATATCATGGCTAAAACCTAATTGTAAATTAAGGCTTTCACCTTTTAAATTTGCCCGAAAACCTACCCCATTGAGCTCAAGTATTTTTTCATGTCCTTTTGATACACCCAAAACTGCATTATTCACTAAACTCCTATAAGTACCCCATAAAATAGATATTTTTTTATCAATTTTTTTATCTATCGGTAATATTTGAAATTGGCTATCTAAAAACTTTGAGGAAAAAATTTTATCATCAATGGTTAATTTCTTAGTTCCTTTGGGGCCTGTGATAGTTAAACTTGAACCTTCTATCTTTATTGAAGACTCTTTTGGAACAATAATATTTTTTTTTCCTATTTTTGACATTAAAATACCTTACAAATCACCTCTCCACCTAAATTATTTTTTTTAGCTTCAGTATCGCTCATAACTCCTTTTGGAGTTGACAAAATAGCTAAGCCTAAACCGTTCATTACTTTTGGTATACTTGTAGCTCTTGAATAAACTCTTCTTCCAGGTTTTGAAATTCTTTTTATTTCCTTTATCACAGGATCACCTTCATAATATTTTAGCGATACTTTTAAACTTGTTTTGTTATTTTCTGTTTTTTCAATAAAATAATCTTTTATATATCCCTCATTTTTTAATATTTCTAAAATATTTTTTCTAAAATTTGATGAAGGTATCACAACTGAGTTCAAAGATCTCATTTGACCGTTTCTTATTCTAGAAAACATATCACCAATCGGGTCTGTTAATGTCATATTCCTCCTACCAACTTGACTTTGTTAATCCTGGAATTTTACCAGAAGACGCCATGTCTCTCAGTGCAATCCTTGATATTTTTAATTTTCTGTAAACACCATGCGGTCTTCCAGATACCTCACATCTATTTCTAACTCTAATCTTAGATGAATTTTTTGGTAATTTATTTAACTTTAATTGAGCCTCAAATCTTTCAGATAATTCCAATTTCTTATTGTTAATTATCTTTTTTAAAGCTGCTCTTTTTTTTGCATATTTTTTAACCATCTTTATTCTTTTTAAGTTTTTTTGTATTGCGCTTGTTTTTGCCATAGCTTCCTTAGTTTTTTTTATTATTTATTGGAAAATTAAACTCTTTTAGTAGTTCTAAAGTTCCTTCTTTATTTTTACTAGTTGTAACAATTGTAACATCTAGACCTCTTATTTTATCTACTTTATCAAAATTCACTTCAGGAAATACGATATGTTCTTTAATACCAAATGAGTAATTATTAGAACTATCAATTCCTTTAGCAGATAAACCTCTAAAATCTTTAATTCTTGGTAAAGCAATATTTACTAAACGATCTACAAATTCGTACATTTTATATGATCTTAATGTAACCTTAACTCCTGCATTTGAACCTTTTCTTGTTTTGAAATTTGAAATTGATTTTTTAAACTTAGTTATTATAGGTTTCTGACCAGATATAAGCGCCATATCGTCTACACATGCTTTTAGTTTTTTGCCATCTGACGCATCTTCACCTAAGCCCATATTTAAAATTATCTTTTCTATTTTGGGCACGTTGTGTCTATTTTTAAGTGATAGCTTATTCATTAACTTATCTACTATTTCTTTATCGTAAGTATTTTTTAATCTTGGTGTCATTTTTTACCTAATGCCTTTTTATCTTTTTTCTTTTCGTCAATATTTTTAATATTAGAAGTATGGATAAAATTTTCTTTTGTAATAATTCCACCTTTATTTTCTTTGGTAGGTTTTAAGTGTTTTTTTATCATATTTATCGATTTAACTTTTACTCTACTTTGTTTCCTGTTTATTTCTAAAATTTCACCAGTTTTACCCTTATCTTTACCCGAAATAATTTTTACTTGTATACCTTTCTTTACAATCATATTAAAGCACCTCAGGAGCCAGAGAAATTATTTTTGTATGGCCTTTTGTTCTTAGTTCTCTTGTTACTGGGCCAAATATTCTAGTTCCTATTGGCTCACCTTTGTCATCAGTTAAAACAACAGCATTAGTATCGAATTGAACTTTAGATCCATCGTTTCGATAAATTTCTTTTCTAGTTCGTACTACAACAGCCTTATGGACTGCACCTTTTTTTACTTTTCCTTTAGGGATAGCATCTTTTACGCTTATAACTATTATGTCTCCAACTGATGCATATCTTCTTTTAGAACCGCCAAGCACTTTAATACATTCGACTCTTTTCGCTCCTGTATTATCTGCTACCATTAATTCTGTTTGAATTTGTATCATTAATCTTTTACCTGCCAAGTTTTTTTCTTTGAAATTGGTTTGCATTCAATAATCGAGACTTCTTGCCCTTCTTTAAACTTATTTTTTTCATCATGTGCATGATATTTTTTTGTTCTTTTGATCACTTTTTCATAAAAAGGATGTTTAAATTTTCTAGTTACTTCAACCACAATCGTTTTGTTGTTTTTAGCACTTGTTACAGTTCCTTTTAAAATCTTCTTAGTCATTTTTCACCTTTTATACTTGTATATAATCTTGCTATATTTTTTTTAATTTCATTATATTGAGCTGGATTTGCTATTTGATTATTTATTTTTTTAAATCTCAGATTAAAAAGATCTTTCTTCAATGCTAAAATCTTTTTCTCAGCTTGGTCTTTAGTGAGTTTTTTATCAATTTTCTTTTTGTTCATGTTTATCTCTTTATAAATTTAGTTTTTATAGGTAATTTTGCTGATGCTTTATATAAAGCTTCTCTTGCTGTTTCTTCTGTCACTCCATCAACTTCAAATATAATTCTACCAGGTTTTACTCTACATGCGTAATATTCTGGAGAGCCTTTTCCTTTACCCATTCTCACTTCAGTAGGTTTTTTTGAAACAGGTATATTTGGAAAAATCCTAGTCCACACTTTACCTGTTCTTTTCATATACCTTGTTAAAGCAACTCTTGCAGCTTCAATTTGTTTTCCTATAACTCTGTCAGGCTCAATAGCTTTCAGACCAAACTGTCCGTAGTTAAGTTTTACTGCTCTTGAAGCATTCCCATGGATTCTACCTTTGAAGGCTTTCCTATATTTAGTTCTTACTGGTTGTAGCATTTTTTACTCTTTCCTTTTTTTCTTTTTCTACGTCTTTTGCCATTAGTTCTCCTTTATAAATCCAAACTTTAACTCCAATTATTCCATATGTTGTTAAAGCCTCGGCAAAACCATAATCGATATCAGCTCTTAATGTATGTGATGGTATGCTTCCTTCTCTTAACCACTCCGTACGTGCGATTTCATTTCCTGCAAGTCTACCACTTAACATAACTTTTATGCCTCTAGCATTTAATCTCATCGCAGATTGCATGGCTCTTTTCATTGCTCTTCTATAAGCAACTCTTTTTACTAATTGTTGCGCAATATTTTCAGCAACTAAATTTGAATTCAATTCTGGTTTTTTAATCTCTTTAATATTTACGTTTACGTCTCCATCTGTAATCTTCATTATATTTTTTTTAATTTTCTCAATATCAGCACCCTTCTTACCAATTACAAATCCAGGCCTTGAAGTGTGTATGGAAACAGTACATTTCTTTGATGATCTCTCAATAATTATTTCTGATACTCCTGAATTTACAATATTTTTTTTAATATAATTTCTAATCTTAAAGTCTTCTATTAAATATCTACCAAAATCTCTTTTTTTAGCAAACCAAGTTGAGTCCCAACCTCTATTAATTCCTAATCTTAAGCCAATTGGATTTATTTTTTGTCCCATTATTTACTCTCTTTCATTATTTTTTTTTCCTCAAGAACAATTGTAATTCTGCTAAAAGGTTTTTTTATTGGACTAGCTCTTCCTTTAGCTCTTGGTCTGTATCTTTTCATCACTAATGATTTTCCAACAAAGGCTTCTTTAACAAATAAATTATCAATATCATATTGATAATTGTTTTCAGCGTTAGATATTGCAGATTTTACTGTTTTACTAACTTCTTTAGCGATTTTTTTTCTAGTAAATTCAAGATCTCTAAGTGCTATATCGGCTTTTTTACCTTTAATAAAATTACAAACCAGTGCAAGTTTTCTTGGACTAGTTCTAACGTTTTTGTTTATTGCTTTTACTAAATTGTTGTTTTTTTCCATTATTTTTTATCTCCAGCTTGTGGTTTTTCAGGTGATGCTGCTGCAGCTTTTTTATCTGCGGGTGTATGTCCTTTAAATGTTCTTGTTGGTGCAAACTCCCCAAGTTTATGACCGACCATCTCCTCCGAAATAGTTATAGGAATAAAATTTTTACCGTTATGTATCATGAAACTATGTCCAACAAAATCTGGAATTATGGTAGAGTTTCTTGACCAGGTTTTTATTGGCTTTTTGTTAGGCGTACCTTTCAGTTTATCTATTTTTTTCAATAAACTTGGGTGAACGAATGGTCCTTTCCAAATAGATCTTGTCATTATTTATTTCTCTTCTTTCTTCTTGTTATGATTAATTTATCGCTTCTTTTTGGTCTTCTTGTTTTTAATCCTTTTGCTGATTGACCCCAAGGAGACACTGGACTTCTTCCACCTGAAGTTTTACCTTCTCCACCTCCATGAGGGTGATCAACTGGGTTCATTGCTACCCCTCTAGTCTGAGGTCTTTTACCTCTCCATCTGTTTCTTCCTGCTTTACCAATTTTAATATTTTTTTGATCAGGATTAGATACTGTTCCAATAGTGGCAGTGCAAGAACTACTCACCTTTCTAGTCTCTCCCGATGAAAGCTTTAGGATAGCATAATCGCCATCATATCCTGACAAAGTCACCGATGATCCTGCTGATCTTGCTAATTTAGCACCATTACCAGGTATAAGCTCAACATTATGTAAAGATGTACCAGGCGGTATGTCTTTGAGCTCTAACGAATTTCCGACTTTAATATCTACATTTTTTCCCGATTCTACCGTATCACCTTTTTTAAGACCTTGAGGGCATATTATGTACGATTTTTCATTGTCCTTATAATTAATCAAAGCTATATACGCGGTCCTGTTAGGATCATATTCAATTCTTTCAACAGTAGCAGGAACATTTTTCTTTTTTCTATAAAAATCAATTACTCGATATTTGTGTTTGGAACCGCCTCCGATATGTCTTGAAGTAATCCTACCATTATTATTTCTTCCGCCAGTAAAATTTTGACCCCTTGTTAATGGTTTGTATGGAGCTCCCTTCCAAAGATTGCTTTTGTCTATTACAACAGTTCCTCTTGTTGATTTTGTATAAGGTTTGAACGTTTTTAAAGCCATAATTTTAAATTCCGGTTGTTAAATCAATACTTTGACCTTTTTTAAGTGTAATAATAGCTTTTTTATATCCACTTTTATAAGATCGTCTTCCTTGTCTAATTTTTACTTTTGTTTTTTGATTAATAATATTAACCTTGACAACTTTAACATTAAATAATTTCTCAATATTTTTTTTTATAGTTTTTTTATTTGCTTTTTCATGAACCTTAAACACAGTTTTATTTTGTTCTGATAAAATTGTAGCTTTTTCAGTAACTATCGGACTTCTTATTGAGTCAATATAATTAATTTTTTTCATTTAGTATTCTATCCTGTATTTTTTTTACTGACGATGATGTAATAATTACATTTTTATATTTGAACATGTCAAAAATGTTTGCTCCATCATCTTTAATTATTTTTATATCTTTTATATTTCTAGCCGATTTATTAATATTTTTAATCGAGTCATTATCAGAAATAATTAATGCGTTACTTAAATTATTCTTTTTCAAAAATAAATTAAATTCTTTTGTCTTTTTAATTTCTTTCTTTACGTCTGCCAAAACGTACAAATTTTTATCTAAGTTTTTCTTTGAGAAAGTTTGCGCTAATGCTAGCTTTCTCACTTTTTTATTTATTTTCTTTACTTTATAAACTGAACCTTTTGGACCATGAGCTACTCCTCCTCCTACAAATAATGGAGCTTTTTTACTCGCATGTCTTGCTCCGCCACTTCCTTTTTGTGCGACAATTTTTTTTGTAGATCCTCTTATCTGATTTCTTTGTTTAGTTTTTGCAGTTCTTGGTTTTGCATGATTTAATTGCCAATCAATTACAAACTTAATCAACTTGTGATTCACTTTCAATTTTACTAATTTATCTGACAGCTCGATTGAAGATGACTTCGTACCATCAATTTGTAAAAGAGGAAATTTCATTTACTTTTTTCCTTTCTTTGCGGCTGCTTCTTTAGTTTTTGCCTCGTGTTTCTCTTTTATAGTTTTCCTGCTAATATTTTTTACTGACTCCCTTAATAAAACTGTAGTATTTTTTGATCCAGGAATAGAACCTTTTAAATATATTAAATTATTTTCTAAGTCAGACTTTATAATTTCTAGATTAAGCATCGTTCTTAGTTTATCTCCCATATGACCCGCCATCTTTTTACCCTTAAAAACTTTTCCTGGGTCTTGTCTTTGACCAGTTGATCCATGGGATCTATGTGAGACAGAAACTCCATGAGATGCTCTTAAGCCACCAAAATTCCATCTTTTCATTACACCTGCAAAACCTTTTCCAATAGTTTTTGATCTTACGTCTAAAAATTTTTTATCTTTAAAAATTTCTAAACCGAGTTCATTACCTTCTTTATAAATTTCATTATTTTCAACTCTAAATTCTTTTAAAATTTTTTTCGGCTCTGTGTTTTTTTTAGCAAAATAACCCTTCATTTGTTTAGTTAATTTTGAATTTTTCAATTTAAAAAAACCAATTTTAACTGCACTATAACCTCTTTTTTCTTTTGTAATAACGTCAAGCACTCTACCTTTTTCCACTTTAATGACTGTTACTGGAACAGACTGACCTGTCTCCATGAACTCTCTAGTCATACCAATTTTTTTTCCAATTAATCCTATACTCATATTTCTAAATCTTTATTTCTATATCTACTCCAGAAGCAAGATCTAATTTCATCAATGCCTCTACGGTCTGGGGTGTTGGTTCAATAATATCAATCAGTCTTTTGTGAGTTCTTGACTCAAATTGTTCTCTGCTTTTTTTATCAATATGTGGTGATCTTAAAACTGTATATCTTTCAATTCTGG
>MDTD01030872.1_pt1 | contig 10817 bp, 8 predicted proteins | sample 811221 | NCBI WGS metagenome assembly MDTD01 (sample SAMN05326646, study PRJNA326480) | marine metagenome | isolation source: seawater | place: Pacific Ocean: South West | collected 2011
ATGGCGTCTATTTTTAAATTCTTCCAAAGCTTTGTCGCTAATAAGTCTCTCCAAAAACTAGTTTTCCCTATAATCAACGCCGTTACAAATCTATCATCTTCTTCTTTTATTTTTTTTATAATACGGGAACTAAAGCTCGAAATTACAATATTATCTATTAGGTTGTATTTCTTAAGCTGCCTAATCGTTTCTTTTACCACGCTATCTTCTCTGTCTTTTTGATGCTTAATTTCTATGTTAATATTTGTTTTGTGCCCTATTGAACTTAGAACTTGTTTAAGGCTTGGTGTTCTAGGCTTTTGTTTTACTATCTCTCTATGATAGATATCGCATATGTTTTTTGAACCGTCTCTGGTCTTCATAAACAAGTCATGATGTATAATCAACTTTTGGTCTTTTGTTTCAACAACATCAAGCTCTATTCCTGTAAAATTCAGCTCAATGGCTTTCATAAAAGACTCCATTGTGTTCTCTGGCAATAAATTGGGAACACCTCTGTGTCCAAAAACTATAAAATTATTATCATAAAAATGACTCTGCCCTCTTTTTTCCATTTTTAAATATAATAATAAAACATAATTTATCTTATATGTTAATAATAATGTGGATAAGGTTATGAGCGACACTATGCAAGAAGAATGGCTAAAAGCCTTGTCTTACATACGGTCTCGCGTAGAAGATACCGCCTTTCAAACTTGGTTTGATTGCGTTAAGCTTAATACTGTTGAAGATGAGTCTATAACTCTTATTGTTCCAAACCGGTTTCATTATGAATGGCTTGAATCAAAGTATAGACATCTGATCAACGATGCTATAAAAGAAGCATTTAAAAAGCCTTTAATAGTAAATTATAGCGTTATCTTGACAGAGAGAACATCCGACAGCATCCCAAAATTTAAGGAATCTGGAAGAAGAGCGATTCCGCCAGGATATCATAGGCCCTCAAATCTTAACGATAGGTATGTTTTTGAGAACTTTATTGAAGGGAAGGGAAATCAGTTCGCTAGGGCAGCAGCAATTTCTGTAACTGATAAGCCTGGACAAACGTACTTTAATCCTTTGCTAATTTATAGTTCTCCTGGCTTGGGAAAAACCCATCTACTACAAGCTGCTGGAAACAGGATGCTAAGAAAAAATCGAGCTTTAAAGGTTCTATATATTACTGGTGAAAAGTTTATGCTCGACTTTATCGGCTCCTTACAACAAAACAAGTCTTCAGAATTTACTAAGTTTTATAGGAATGTAGATATGCTTCTTTTAGATGATGTTCAATTTTTTGTTGGGAAAGAACAAACTCAAGAACAATTTTTTCATCTTTTTAATGATTTATATCAAAAAGGGAAACAAATTATCCTTACAACTGACAGGCACCCCAGAAAACTAATTGGATTGCAAGAACGACTGATTTCACGGTTTCAATCAGGCTTAATAACTGACATAAACCCTCCAGACCTAGAAACTAGAATCGCAATAATTATGAATGAGGCAAAACATACAGGCCTCGATCTGGAGTACTCGATTGTTGAGTTTGTTGCTAGAAGTATAAGCGGCGACATTAGAGTAATGAAGAGTCTTTTGGTTAGGCTACAAGCCCTTTCAACTCTTAAAAATATTGATATAGATATTAATCTTTGCCGAGACGTAATTAGAGAAAACATAGGGGAAAGCAACCTTCAAAGTATTACCTATTTACAAATTCTAAACTACATCTCAAAAGATCTTAAAGTATCAAAAAAACTTCTTTTGGGTAAGTCAAGAAGTCAAGATGTTGCCTCAGCGAGACAAATTATAATGTTTTTAACAAGGAAGTTAACTAATTTATCGCTTAAGAATATTGGAAAAGAGCTTGGAGGCAGGGACCACTCGACTGTTATTCATGCCTGCAAGCTAGTTGATGAGCGCGTGAAAGATGATGTGTCTTTTTCTAAAATGATTAAAAAATATATCACAGACTTAAGTAGGTTTGGAAACTAGGAGATTAAATGTCTAAAATAATGGTGATTGACGATGATGTAAAACTTTCTACTCTTATAAAAGATTTTTTAGAGCCACATAAATATCAGGTTATTTGCTATAATAATCCTGTGGTGGCTTTAAAAAAAATTAAACCCACAAAGCCCGACCTTATTATACTCGATATTATGATGCCTGAAATGGATGGGTTTCAGGTTCTACGCAAAGTCAGAGAGCTTTTACAAACACCTGTTATAATGTTAACTGCTAGAGGTGAGGTGTCTGATAGGATTGTCGGCCTTGAGCTTGGTGCGGACGACTATCTGTCTAAACCTTTCGAGCCGAGGGAGCTTCTTGCAAGAATTCAGTCAGTATTTCGAAGAACCCAATCTCCCGGTCAGCTTGTAGACACTCTATTGTTTGATAATCTTTTAATCAACAAGCTTAAACAAGAAGTTGTATTAGGAGGCGAGTCTGTTGTTTTATCCACAACAGAATATGAAGCTCTTTTATTGTTTGCTGAAAATCCTGGTAGAGAGCTTGATAGGGACTTTTTAGTTGAAAATTTGCGAGGTATTAGGTGGCAGTCTTATGATAGGTCTATTGATGTTTTGGTAAGCAGGCTGCGCCTCAAGCTAGGAGACACTCCTGCTAAAACCAACTATATTAAAACCGTTCACGGAGTAGGATACATGTTTATTGGAGAGCCTAAAAATAAAAAGTAACTTTTTATTTAAGTATAAGAAAAATATCTTTTTCAAGCTTGGGGTGGGGTTTGTTCTTTTCTCTGTCGCCCTAATCTTCACCATAACTTTATATACAAGCATTGCATCTCAGCGCTCTACCGCACTGGCTTTTGAAGCTAGCTATACTGAACAAGATATGCGCTATGACTTAAACTACTTAGCTTATTCTGGATTTTTAATAAGCTATCAAAACAGTCATGATGAGTTTTTAAAAGACGTTAAGTCCTTGGGTTTGGATTTAAATGTTATAATTGTTCGCGAAGACTCTGTTATTAATAAGTACCCAGAACAGTTTTTTGACTTGCCTGATAGCGTTTACTACACTATTTCAGAAGACTTGCTTCATCCGTATCAGTCTGAAAGCGACTTCACAAGCCTTTCAAGCAGTCTTGGGCTTAATTTGAGCGAGCCTGGCCTCCCAAATATAAAAGCCTCCTCTTTTGGTCGCTGGCAAGACACTTATTATGCTGACTTAATTGAAACAACCGATGGTTACCGTTATTATATAATTGACAACTTTTTGATTAATGACGAACAGAAAATATCTTCTGGAGGAACACTGGTTTTTACTTGGGGGCTTATCATTGGCGTCGTTTTTATTTTAATTTTTGTTGCTCTGACTTATAATTACATCAGGCTTCGATTAAAACCCGTCCAGCTTATGAAAAAAAGACTCTTAGATTTAGAAAAAGGAGACCTCGAGTCTAAAATAAAAATTATGGGAACAGACGAGCTGGCTGAACTTTCAGTTTCTTTTAACAAGCTAATATCAGACATAAAAGACCTGATAAACCAAAAGCATCGTCTTTTATTAGATGTGAGCCATGAGCTTAAAAGTCCCCTTGCGAGAATGCTTCTCCTAATTGAGATGATCCCTGCTGAAAGCAAGCACATAGATAGTCTTCGCGAAGAAATTTCTTTTCTTAATGATATGATTTCTAATTTACTATTAACTGACAAATTAGATATTCCATATTCTCAATTAAACTTAGAAGAGATTGCCGCCTCTGATTTACTAAATAAAATTGTCGGCTTTTTTAATCAAGAGCAGCAAAAAAAAATTCATATTAATCCTGTGGTTCGTAATGCAGGCCTTATTAAGGTAGATTTAACAAAAATGATAATCTGCATTAAAAATATATTGCACAACGGTTTTAACTATGCGGATACTGACAAAGGGCTTGTAATCTCTGTTTTACAAAAAAATGAAGGACATACAATTATTATTCAAGATTTTGGGCCCGGAATATCTATTACAGAGCAAAAACATATTTTTGAGTCATTTTACAGAGCAGAGTCTTCAAAAACAACCTCTGGTTTTGGACTTGGACTATCTATATCAAAAAAAATAATTAAGGCTCATAGGGGATCTATTGAGCTAGAATCGGAAATAAACAGTGGCACTAAGTTTACTTTATTTCTTCCAAGGAGCGTAAATGATAAATAAAAAAAGCATTAATAAAGTGATTTTGATTGGACATACGGGCAATCTGCCAGATGTTAGATATACAAAAGAAGGCTTAATTGTTGTTAGCTTTTCTTTAGCAACGCACGAGATTCAAAAAGAAAAAGAGCATACAGAGTGGCACAATATTGTTGCGTGGGGTAGCCTTGGCTCTTTTGTTGAAGAGCACGTTAAAAAGGGTCAGCTTGTTTGTGTTGAGGGTCGCTTAAAAACAAGAAAGTGGGAGTCTAAAGAAGGCACTTTGCTTTCTAAAACAGAAATTCTTGCGAGTAGCATTGTCCCATTAGAATGGAAAAAATAGCTCCTGGGTTTGACATTGTCTGTTTTTTGTTGTATATTTAATTAGAATGAAAAATTACCTGACATATATTTGTTTTGTTCTAGCTTTTTCTTTTGGGGCTGCCAAGGGTGACGCTATTACATCTTCTTCTTTTTCTTCGGCTATTGAACAACTAAAGCCTTCTGATGACGATAGAAACACCATAGACCGAAGAAAGCGTGCACATAAAAGAAAAAGGCAGATTAGGCCTCGCAGAAACGGCTTTTAGCCTTAATCTTTTTCGTACAAAGTACTTTTTAATTTTTTTCCCTTTTTATAATTTACATTATGTCTGATTTGCCTACATATAAAGATTTAGATGTGGTTAACAATGAATATAGCGATAGGGACTATAATATAAACGTTGAAGTCCCTGAGTTTAATTGTGTTTGCCCTAAAACAGGCCTGCCTGATTTTGCTAATATCAAAATTAACTATATTCCTCATAAAAACATTGTTGAGCTTAAATCATTAAAGCTTTATATGGTTAAGTTTAGAAATATAGGAATCTACCATGAGCATGTAACTAACCAAATTTTAAATGACTTGGTTCGTGTTCTAAATCCTAAAAAAATACGTGTGGTTGGAGACTTTCATCCGCGTGGCGGTGTTAAAACTGCTGTTGAAGCTGTTTGGGAAAAATAGTTTTGATTTTAAATTATTTTACATAAATTGTCTTCCCGACATATCGGTTAATAAAAATGAAAATAACAGTTAAAATATCAAATCGTAAAAGAAAAAATAAGCACGGATTTAGAAAAAGAAACTCTTCCAAGTCTGGCAAGGCGATGCTCGCCAGAAGACGTAGTAGGGGAAGAAAAAGACTATCAGCTTAATTGATTGACTCCGCTTCTTCTAAAGATTTTCAACTTTTATACAGGGCTTCAAGGCTTGTTACTACAAATACAATACATTACCGTATTTCTAAAAATGAAAGGTATTGTATAGGTTTCATTATTCCTCGGTCTCTTGGGCCTGCTTTTAAAAGAAACTTATTTAAGCGAAGGCTAAGAAGTCTTTGTTGCAAATTTATTAGAAACCAAAATATTAAATTTTCACTAATTATAACCCCAAAAACAATTAACTTAACGTGGTGTCAAATTTTAAATTCTTTTGAATTAGTTAAAAATGAACTACATAATGTCTAAAATACTTATTTATACAATCTCTTTTTATCAAAGATGCATCTCTCCTTTGACATGGGCTTCTTGTAGATATTATCCAACGTGTTCTGAATATTCTAAAATACATTTGTGTAAATATGGCTTTTTTAGCTCATTTATTCCTATTTTGAGTAGATTTTTATCTTGTCATCCTTTTTCTAAACGAAATCCTTGGGACCCTGTTAGATGAAAGAGTCTCAAAGAGTTTTGCTTGCTGGTTTTTTAATGGTCTCGGTTTATGTTCTTTGGTCTATTTTTTTTGCACCTCCTATTTTGCAAGAACCTGCTAATCCACAAGCAGACTTTTCTCAAAAAGATGAATCGCTTGACGCTTTCTTTAAGACAGATGTTTCTAGTGAGGATCCAAGTTTATTTAGCTCTTCAGATAATTTTATTTCTTTTTCTGTAAAGGGTGATAATTTTAATGCTGTTCTATCTTCTAGATCCGGCGGAACTTTTGAGCAATATTTTCTCAATGATCATTTAGGGTCTTATTCTGCTTCAGCTCAAACACGAAGAGGTGGAGTAGGGTACGACAGTTCTTCTAATTATGGATTCTTGTTTGACGATTCTAATGGCTTTTCTAATGATATGCTGGGGTGCAATCCTTGTGTTGAAGGAGTGTCTCCTAGCAATGTTTCTGTTTTCTTTAATGGAAATTTGGTTGAACCCGATGAAGAGCTTATTTTAAGGGATAATGTTGGGGTGCTTACTTTTGAGTGGTTTGAAGAAGATGGTCTAAAGTCTCAACATATTATAACTTTTTATAATGACCGTTCAGAAGTTGATCATTCTTATTTAAATCTACCAGATATTCCTCATGTTGTTATGTGGAAAAATGGGATAGCGCCTGCGGAAAGATTTTCTTGGGAAGACGACAATAATTTTTGTTCTGGCTTTGTGAATGTAAGCGGAGACGAATTTTGGAATGAACAAAATAAAGAGCATAGTGTTCTTTCCTCTTCACAGATTCCGGTTGAGTGGGTAGGGGTGAGGAATAAGTTTTTTGTATCTGCCATCATTCCTATTACTAAAAATGTTGGTGCCTCTATTCATCCTGTCAACGATCATCCTTTTTCAATAAAAAATAAGTATGTCGGTTTGTATGGAAGAACTAAAGCTCCTGCTCTAACAGATATAAAAATAAAATTCGAAAGGAGTTCTGATATAAGCTTTCAAAGCCTGATGGCTCCTCTCGACTACTCGCTTCTTAGTTCGTATGAAAAGCGTATTTCTGGTATCAATAAAGACAGATCTCTCAATATTACCAAAATAATGACTATGGGGTTTTGGCCGTTGAGTGAAATTTCTAAATTAATTTCTTCTACAATACTTTTTTTTCATCAGTATCTTTACGGTATAAGCTATGGTTTCATTTTAATCTTATTTGCTTTTGTGGTTAGGCTTCTTTCTGGACCTCTAACAAAAAGAAGCATGCAGGCAACACAAAAAATGCAACTTGTTCAGCCTCTCATAAAAAAAGCTCAAGATAAACACAAATCAGATCCTAAAAAAATGCAGCTAGAGATAATGAGTATTTATAAAAAGAATGGCGTTAATCCTCTTTCTGGATGCCTGCTTATGTTTTTGCAGTGGCCTATTATGATTCCTCCTTTTATTGTTTTTAGATCTGCTGTTGAATTGAGAGGTCAAAGTTTCTTATGGATAGAAGATCTCTCTCAGCCTGACTATCTTCTTTATTTACCACTAGATATTCCATTTATCGGTACTGGAGAAGGGTGGACAGGCGTTGGGATTCTTCCTTTTTTGATGGGAATAACTCTGTTTCTTACAATGAAAAAGACAATGGCGTCTGCAGATGGTCAAAATAAGGCTATGTTGTATGGTATGAATGGTATGTTTGTGCTGCTTTTCAATAGTTTTCCTTCTGGCCTTAATCTCTATTATGTTTTCTATAATTTATTGAACTACCTGCATCAAAGTAGAAGCTCTGACAAATCTTCTTCTGTTTTTTCATTTATTGGTTCAAAGTTTAAAAAAAAACCTAAATGAGCCAGTATAACAAGGACTCTATTGTTGCCCTTGCTACTGCGCGGGGTGTTGGAGCCCTATCTGTTGTAAGGGTTTCAGGAGATCTTTCCTCTAATGTTTTTAAATCATTAACAGGCATCAAAAACATTAGTTCAAGGTATGCTTATTATTCTATTATAAAATCAAAAAAGGGTGTTGTTTTAGATGATGCTATTGCTATTTTTTACGATGGCCCTAAATCCTTCACGGGTGAAGATTCTTTTGAAATTACTTGTCATGGAGGGGACGTTGTTGCAAACAATATTATTAATGAAATTCTTCATCATGGCTGCAGATATGCGAACCCTGGAGAGTTTTCCAAAAGGGCGGTTTTAAATGGCAAAATATCTCTTGAAAGGGCCGAAGCCTTAAATAGCTCTATAAAAGCAACATCACGTCTTTCTGCAGAAAAAGGACTTATGGGGCTTAATGGTGGGGCGAAAAAACTTTTACAAGATGCTCGCAATAAAATAATTCGTCTTCTTGCTATTCTTGAGCACGAGCTTGATTTTATGGAAGGCGAGATTGATGAGACTTCTAATATCTCCTTTATTAAAATTCTTAATGAGGCTATTGCTCCCCTGAAAGAGGTGTCGGCTGGTACTTTAATTGGCAATAAGCTTAAGTCTGGTTTTCGTACCGCCTTAATTGGGCCTCCTAATGTTGGGAAGTCTACACTCTTTAATGCTCTTTTGGGTTATGACAGGTCTTTAATTTCTTCTATAAAAGGAACAACACGTGACTCATTGGAAGTTTTTGTTGAGATAAAAGGAATTCCTGTTGAGCTTATTGATACCGCTGGCTATTGGGATGTTCGCAATGAGCTTGATGCTCTTGGCGTTAAAAAGACACAGTCTATTATTGAGACTTCTGATATTTTAATAATTGTTGATGAAGATAATCCTGTTCTTTTTTCAAAAAAACTAGATTTATTTGACAAGCCGTGTCTTTTTGTAAAATCTAAGTGTGATCAAATAAGTGAGCATAAAGATTTTAACAAAACAATCAAAGTCTCTTCACATAAAAGAATTAACCTGGATATTTTACTAACTGCTTTGTCAACACTAATAAAAACGTCTTTTTTAAACGAAAGTGTTTTTGTTTGTTCCTCAAGGCAGGCTACCTTGATAAAAAAAACCCTTTTATCTCTTAATGAATTAATAGACAGTTCTAGGTCTCTTGATCTGGTTCAAAGGGTTTCTGCTCTTCGAAACGTATCAGAAAGCCTATTTGATGTTTATGGAGAAATTTCAAATGACGACGTTTTAAATAATGTTTTTCAAAGCTTTTGTGTGGGTAAGTGAAGGCTCCTATTTTTATTGTTGGTGGTGGTCATGCTGGCATTGAAGCAGCGCTAGCTGTAAGCAGGCTTGATAAAAAATGTGTCATTGTTACAATGGATAAAATGGCGCTTGGAAGAATGTCTTGTAATCCGGCAATAGGTGGTCTCGCCAAAAGTCATCTTGTTCATGAAATTGATGCACTTGGTGGTATAATGTCAGTGGCCGCCGATGCTTGCGGTCTTCAATATAAAACTCTTAATTTGTCTAAAGGTAGAGCTGTTAGATCTCTTAGAATACAAACAGATAAAAAAAAATATCCTACCTTTGTTCGCAATAGCATCCTTGCGGATAAAAACATCAGTATTTTGGAGGGAGAAGTCGTTTCTTTCAATGCGTCTAAATCTAAAGTTTCTTCCGTCGATCTTCGCTCAGGCGAAACCTATAAATGTTCTTCACTAATAATAACCTCTGGAACTTTTTTAAACGGACTTATCCACATTGGAGAAAGGTCTTTCAGCGCAGGCAGGTTTGGGGAAACGTCTGCGGTGGGCCTTACTGAAGCTCTTTCGTCTTTTGGATTTAGTGTTGGAAGGCTTAAAACCGGAACGCCTCCCAGAATTCTAAAATCTTCAATTGACTGGAACAAAGCATCTGTTGTTCAGGGAGACTTGAGCCCTACTCCTTTTTCGCTTTTTAGATCTTCTTTTGAAATCAAAAATAACGACCCGTCACATTCCATCTCGACAAATAAATTTGTTCACGAAGTGTTGGCTAATAATATAAGCAAGTCCCCCATGTATTCTGGAAAAATAGATGCAGCCGGCCCTAGATATTGTCCAAGCGTTGAAGATAAGGTCATAAGGTTTTCTAGCCAAGGAAGCCACTCTCTGTTCTTGGAGCCTGAATGGAGCGGTTCAGATCAGATTTATTTAGGTGGTTTTTCTACAAGCATGCCAAAATCAATACAGCTGAAAGCGCTAAAGCTCATTCCTGGCTTAGAAAGCGTAGAGCTAATTAGACCAGGCTATGCGATAGAGTATGATTTTATTCCTACGTATCAGTTAAAGTCAACGCTTGAGTCAAAATCTATTGGGAATTTATATTTTGCAGGCCAAATCAATGGCACATCAGGTTATGAAGAGGCCGCAGCCCAAGGTTTAATAGCTGGTGCAAACGCAGCCCTCAAAGAGGAAGACAAAAATCCCTTGATAATTTCTAGAATGGAAGGGTATATTGGCGTCTTGATTGATGACCTTGTAACCAAATCTATAAGCGAACCCTACAGAATGTTTACCTCGAGATCAGAATACCGCTTATCATTGAGGCCTGACAATGTTTATGAAAGGCTAAGTAAAAAAGCTTTTGCTTCAGGTCTTATTTCTAAGTCTCTTTACAACAAGACTTTAGAGTATTATAATCTTAAAAAAAGTAGCCTTTCTTTGTTTAAAGAAACTACTATACAGGACCAAGGGAAAAAGCGTTCTCTGTTTTCGATTATTAAGAGGCCTGAAATTGATGTTTTTAACTATGTCTCACCAAAAACACCGCTAGAAAAACATTCTTTATACGCAGCAGAAACCGAAATTAAATATGAAGGCTATGTTAATATTGAAAAAAAGCGCGCTGAAAGAGTGCAAGGATTAGAAGGTCAAAGTCTCCCCTCCTCCTTTGATTATAGCAGAATATCAAACCTTAGTAACGAAGCTCTTGAAAAGCTTAAGCTCGTTAGGCCGGAAACTGTTGCCCAGGCAAGTCGTTTAGATGGGGTTTCTCGCTCTGACATATCTTCCATTTGCCTTTATTTATCATCAAAAGGATACTTTGTTTCACGTGAAACCTAATCCTCTTTTTTTAGAG
>MDTD01069419.1_pt1 | contig 10817 bp, 11 predicted proteins | sample 811221 | NCBI WGS metagenome assembly MDTD01 (sample SAMN05326646, study PRJNA326480) | marine metagenome | isolation source: seawater | place: Pacific Ocean: South West | collected 2011
CTCACCGTTCTCTGCATCAGCCGTACGTGATGCGTCCGGGGCCGGACCTTTGTGCTGGCTCTTGCACCCGCACGCCCGTCATCCTGACCGGCGCTGCTTCACGTACCCCTGTATTGGAGAACTCTGATGAAGATTCGTACCGCGGCAACCGCCGCACTCACCCTCGCCGCTGCGCTCACTCTCGCGGGCTGCGCCGGCGACTCCGGCTCAGAGTCCATGCCTGGCATGGACCACGGCAGCTCGGCCCCGTCGTCCTCCTCGTCTGCCGCGACGGCGGACTTCAATGACGCGGATGTGATGTTCGCGCAGATGATGATCCCGCACCACGAACAGGCCGTCGAGATGTCGGACATGGTCCTGGACAAGGAAGGCATCGACCCGGGTGTCCTCACCCTGGCCTCCGATATTAAAGCCGCCCAGCAGCCCGAGATCGACCAGCTGCAATCATGGCTGGAAGAGTGGGGTGCCGATAGCGACACCGGCTCCATGGAAGGCATGGACCACGGCGGCGGCATGATGAGCGGCGACGACATGGCGGCGCTGGAAGCGGCTACCGGAGCGGAGGCGTCGCGGCTGTTCCTCGAACAGATGACGATGCACCACGAAGGCGCCATCACTATGGCGCAGGATGAAGTCGATAACGGGCAGAATCCGGACGCGATCGCGATGGCGCAGACCATCATCGACACGCAGACCGCGGAGATCGCCACCATGCAGGAGCTGCTCGCGCAGCTCTGACCGCACCCGGTGAGGACGCCCCACCCGAGGGCGTCCTCACCCTGGACTCGAAAGGGTGCGTATGCGCATGCCCCTTCGCGCGACAACGAGTCTTGTCGCGCTTTCTGCTCTGACTCTCACCGGCTGTGCAGCTGCTGCACCGCCCTCCACCGGTGCCGAACACGCCCAGGTTGTTGCCCACGTGCACGCCATCGTTCCCGCACCTGACGGGGACGGGTTCCTCCTCGGCACCCACGAAGGCATCTTCACTGCCACCGCGGACGGCGAGATCGGTCCTCGTGTCGGCGGTAACGACTTCGACGCGATGGGGCTCACCGCGCTGAATGGGGATCTGATCGCTTCCGGCCCCCCCGGCCGCAACACACCCGCCGAGCTGGGGGAGAGGAACCTCGGCATCATCCGCAGCCAAGACGGCGGCGAGACCTGGGAGCCGGTCGCGTTCACCGGAGAGAAAGACTTCCACGCCCTCACCGCCGGCCCGGACGGCACCCTTTATGGGCAAGACGCCGGAGACGGCGCCGTGCTCATCAGCACGGACGGCGGTGTCTCGTGGTCGCCCACCGGTAGCACCCTGCTCGCCTTCGGTCTGGAGGTGGATGCAGTCGGTCGGATCATCGCGGTCACTCCTGACGGCCCGCAGGTCAGCACGGACCGCGGTGAGAGCTTCGCGGCTCTCACCGACGCACCCAACCTGTTCCTCATGGCAGCCTCCCCGGACCGCCAGCGGTTGGTCGGCGTTGATGCCAACGACACGATCTGGACCGTCACGGGGGCTGGGTCATGGCAGGAGGTCGGCACCGTACACGGCACTGCCCAAGCCATCACGATCACCGACGAGGGCGACGTGCTCGTCGTCGACGACAGCGGACTCAGCCTGCTGCCCTCACCGCGTCAGTGAGGCACGCGGTCGTCTCATGGACAACTCAAGCCGGAGAGTGGAGGCGAATCGGCGGCCATCTGTCGCTGTAAATCCATCCCCGACACGGGCCACATGGACATCTTCCAGCGGTTCCTACAATAGGTCCGGGGTCTTTCGGCTGCGAGTCGGTAGCTCTGACGTATCCGGGCAGAACTTGGCCCATCGCTTCCCGCTATTGTTTCGCGGCGCAGATCGCTGACTCCCTCTTGCCTCGCCTCGAATCGATTCGATAAACTGAGCAACGGTGCCCTCAACGACACCGTCTTCCCCATCTCCGACGCAAGACTCGAGGGCACGAATGGCGCGCAGCCTGATCACCGGGCACCCGTGGCGGGTGATCCTTCTCTTTTCGGTGCCGCTGCTCATCGGCAACGTGGTGCAGCAGCTCTACCAGTTCGTCGATGCGATCGTTGTCGGGCGCCAGCTCGGCGTTGACGCGCTCGCGGCGGTCGGGGCGACGGGCAGCCTGCTGTTCCTCTTGCTCGGCTTTGCGTGGGGCATGACGACGGGGTTCGCGATCCCGACGGCGCAGGCGTTCGGCGCGCACGACGGCGCTGCAGTGCGCCGGTCCGTAGCTGTCGGGACGGTGCTCACGGCGGCAGCATCCGTTGTCCTGACCGTTGTCGCACCACTGGTCGCCGAACCGCTCCTCGTGCTGATGCAGACGCCCCCCGCTCTGATTCCGCAAGCAACGGTGTTCGCGCAGGTGAGCTTCCTCGGGTCGGGCGCGATCATGTTCTTCAACTACCTCTCGGCGATCATCCGGGCGATCGGCGATTCCCGCACGCCCCTGGTGTTCCTGAGCATCGCGTGCGCGCTCAACGTCGCCTTCGTCATCGTCACCGTCGGACCCCTCCAGTGGGGAGTCGCCGGAGCCGCGGCATCCACCGTCATCGCCCAGGCTCTCTCAGTGATCTGGTGCCTGGACTACGTGCGCCGGCGGGCTCCTGCTCTGCATGTGCACCGCGCCGACTGGCGACTTCGCCGCGCGGAGGTGCTCAACCACCTGCGGCTCGGTTTGCCGATGGGCTTCCAGGCGTCGATCATCGCGATCGGCACCCTGACGGTGCAGGTGCGCCTGAACGAGCTGGGCACCGCCGAAGTCGCCGCCTACACCGCTGCCTCGCGGGTCGATGGCCTCGCGGTGGCTCTTCTCCAGTCGCTAGGTCTCGCCGTGTCGATGTACGTCGCCCAGAACTTCGGCGCTCGGCGACCGGATCGCATCCTACGCGGCGTCAGGCAATCTCTGGTGATCTCGACGATCGCGTCTGTCGTGCTCGGCGTCGCGCTCGTCGCCTTCGGGAGGCAGATCATCGAGCTCTTCGTGGGCCGCGGGGTCGAGAACGTCGTCTCGATGGCCGCCACGATGCTCGTCGTCAACGCCTTCAGCTATGCCGCGCTCGGCATCCTGTTCGTGCTCCGCGGCGCCTTGCAGGGCCTGGGCCACGCCCTGATCCCGACCATCACGGGGATCGTCGAACTCGCCATGCGCGTGGGCGCAGCTATCGTGCTGGGCGCGATGTTCGGGTTCATCGGCATCGTCTGGAGCAACCCGCTCGCCTGGATCGGTGCCACGCTCGTGCTCGTGCCCGCGTACCTTTACGCACGGCGCGCACTCCTGCGGATGCCGGTCTCGCCGCTCGCACCGACCCCGACCACGCCCATCCCGATCGTCGGACCGACAAACGGATCACTGGCGGTTGATGCGATCGTGACTGCTCCTGTCCCGGTCGTCGTCCCCGAGCAGCGTCGGCGGCTGCTCGGGCGTCTTCCCTCGATACGCCCGCGTCGTCGGCGGATGCGTCGTTGACCACCGCTCGTAACTAGCGCCAGGTGCTAAGCGCGGCCGGCGTTCTTGCGCCGCCGGAGCTCGAACAGCTCGCCGGTCCGCACGATGCGCAGGAGCGTGACGAGCAAGACGCCGCCAGCCAGGTTCAGGAGGAGAACCGGCAGGAACCAGAGCAGCCAGTCGAGGTACGTGATCGGTGCTCCGCTGATGATCGCTCCGAAGGCGAACAGCGAGTCGAGGATCGAGTGGAACAGCTGGAAGCCGGCGAGGACGAAGCCGCCTGCCACGGCCGCCGCGATCTTCGCGGGCACGGATTCGGTGCCCGTCTGCATCCGCGTCATAAGAGTGATGACGGCACCGCCGAGAATTGCGAGGGCCGCAAACTCGAGGGTGAGAGGCGCCTCGATGAAGTGTTCGGCGGTCTCGGCGAGGACCGGGTGCCAGTCAGGAAAGGCGAGAACGATGATCGCCATGATCAGCCAGCCGCCGAGCAGATTGGATAGCAGCGTGCCTCCCCAGAGCTTGGCCAGGTCGAGCCATGTGCCTTCCCGCGCCACGAGCGCGGCGATCGGCAGCAGGAAGTTCTCGGTGAACAGCTCGCTGTGGGCGAGCAGGAGCGCGATCAGACCGATGCTGAATCCGAGGCCCGCGAGAAGCTGATCACCCGTCTGGTACAGGATGCCGAGGTAGACCAGCACCCCGATGCCGACTTCGACACCGCCCAGAAAGCCCGTGACCAGAGTCGCGCGAAGCGTACGGTGGAGCCGCTCGGCACCCTCGCCGACGACCTCTTCAAACTCGATCTCGATCTCTTCCTCGACGGCCTCGTCATTGGGGCCGTCCTGGCGCCGCTGCTCTGCCCGTGCTTCGCGCGAATCGCTCATCGTGCCATCCTCGCAGCCGGGAGCGCCATCGGGGCGGCTACGTCGAAAACCCCAGCTCCCAGCCCCTTCCCAGAAACAGGAACTGCGATTCCGGTATCGTCGCGCGTAACCAAGGGGAGTACTCCACCACGGTCGGCTCGTCATTACGGACGCTCTCGCGTCCCGGGTCACCGGTTCTCGGCAACGGGGATGGAGAAGACCTTGGCGTAGATCTGATCATCAACGCCAAGGCAGGAGTCCCTTGTGAACGTCACCCTGACGCTCTGGCTCATCACGATCGCGGTCACGATCGCGTTCTTCGTGTACGAGTTCTACGCGCACGTCCGCAAGCCCCACGAGCCGACCCTGGGCGAATCCGCCCGATGGTCGGCCTTCTACATCGGCCTCGCGCTGCTGTTCGGCGTCGGAATCGGGCTCGTCTCGGGGTGGGACTTCGGCGGCGAGTACTTCGCCGGCTACCTCACCGAGAAGGCTCTGTCAGTCGATAACCTGTTCGTCTTCCTCATCGTCATGACGGGGTTCGCGGTGCCGAAGATCTACCAGCAGAAAGTGCTGATGATCGGCATCGTCATCGCGCTCATCATGCGCGGCATCTTCATCGCGGTGGGCGCCGCCCTGATCGAGAACTTCTCGTGGATCTTCTGGGTCTTCGGCGCGCTGCTCCTCTACCTCGCCTACCGCCAAGCGTTCACCCACGGTGAGTCCGACCCAGCCAATGGCCGGTTCATGCGCTTCATGCGACGCATCCTGCCCGTGAGCAACGAGTACAACGGCGACAGGCTGACGGTGAAGAAAGACGGACGCCGCTTCGTCACCCCGATGCTGCTCGTCATCATCGCCATCGGGTTCATCGACCTCATCTTCGCCGTCGACTCGATTCCCGCGATCTATGGGCTCACGCAAGAGGCCTACATCGTCTTCACCGCGAACGCCTTTGCCCTGATGGGTCTGCGTCAGCTCTACTTCCTCATCGGAGGTCTCCTGGAACGCCTCGTTTACCTCGCGCAGGGACTCGCGGTCATCCTCGCCTTTATCGGGGTCAAGCTCCTCATCCACGCCCTGCACAAGAACGAGTTGCCGTTCCTCAACGGCGGCGAGCCGATCACGGTGATCCCCGAGATCCCGATCTGGGTCTCGCTCCTGTTCATCGCGGGCACGATCGCTGTGGCCACGGTCGCGAGCCTCGCGAAGACCCGCAAGGACCGTCGCGCCAGCGCTATCGCCGAGAAGGCGGACGATGCGGATGCCGCAGCCGACGCGATCTCCGAGGCGCGCAGCGACGCCCGGGACCGCTCGTGAACGCATCCGGCACCGACGCGCTCGGCGATAGACCCGGCGCCCGGGTGACCCTGGGCGGCAAGAACAGGACCGCGCGCGACGGGGTGACCCGCTGATGGCCGACCTGTGGTGGAACATCGCCCTGGTCGTGGTGTTCGTGCTCATCGGCGGCGTGTTCGCCGCGACCGAGATGGCGCTTGTAACTCTGCGCGAGAGCCAGCTCAACGCGATCGCCGCACGCGGGCGCCGCGGCGCGAAGGTCGCCGCGCTCGCACGGAACCCGAACACGTTCCTCTCCGCGGTCCAGATCGGCGTGACGGTCGCCGGCTTCGCCTCGGCCGCGTATGGCGCGGCATCCATCGCCCCCTCGGTGACGCCGCTGCTTACCCGTCTTGGTCTTGCGGAGCCGGTCGCGGCGACCATGGCGACGATCGGGCTGACGCTGGTGATCGCATACCTCTCGCTCGTGCTCGGGGAACTCGTTCCCAAGCGCCTCGCGATCCAGCGCAACGCACAGTTCGCCTATGCCGTCGCTCCCGTGCTCGACGGGTTCGCGGTGCTGATGCGACCGGTCATCTGGCTGCTGTCGGTGTCGACGAACGCGCTGGTGCGGCTTCTCGGCGGCGACCCGAACAAGACAGCCGACGAGCTCAGCGATGAGGAGATCCGTGACATCGTCACGTCCCATCAAGGCCTGCCCGAGGATGAGCGCCGCATCCTGGATGACGTGCTGTCGTTACGTGGCCGGCAGGTGAGTGAGGTCATGCGGCCGCGACCCGAGGTCGTGGCTCTGGATGACGGCATCACGGTGGCTGAGGCCGTGGAGCGCATCCGCGACCTGCCCTACTCCCGCTACCCCGTCGCCGACACCTCCATCGACGACATCGTCGGCTTCGTGCACGTGCGCGACCTGTTCGATGCCGCCAGCGACGACGCCGGTAAGCCCGTTGCGCGTCTCGTGCGCGACATCCCGTACGTACCCGCTACCGCTCGAGTCCTGCCGACACTCACGAGCCTGCGTGCCCGCGGGCACCACATCGCGGTCGTCGTCGACGAGTACGGCGGAACCGACGGCATCGTGACTTTGGAAGACCTTGTCGAAGAGGTCGTGGGTGAGATCTTCGACGAGTACGACACCGCCGAGACCGTGGTGGTCGGAAGCGACACGATCGACGGCCGGTTGAACCTTCAGGAGTTCGAGGAGCGCACCGGAATCGAGTTGCCTCGCGGAAGCTCAGACACGATCGCCGGATATGTCATCGAGCAGCTCGGCCGCCTCGCCGTCGTCGGCGACACCGTCGACATCCCTGGCGCGACACTGCAGGTCACGTCGCTGGATCGACGCAGGATTGCGACGGTCCGACTTCTTGCCCGCGCCGAGGATGAAGCTGGGCAAGTGCGTTGACGACGGATGCGTGATGCGTGATGCTTGATGCATGCGCACGACCCTCACGATCGACGACGACGTTCTCGCCGCGGCGAAGCAGTTCGCCGACGCCCGGGGAATCACGCTCGGAGAGGCGGTTTCGCAGCTCGCTCGCGCCACTTTGACCGAACGCCGGCGCTTCGACAAGCGCAACGGCATCGTTCTGCTGCCGACCACGCCTGCGGCGGGTCGCGCGACCCTTGACGATGTCAACGCACTGCGAGATGACAACCAGTGACGCGCCATCTGCTGGACGTCAACGCGATCATCGCTCTGATCGACCCGTTGCACGTCCATCACGAACGCGCGCACGCCTGGTTCGCGGCGCGAGTGGTGCGGGACGGCGACGGCGCGTGGCACACGTGCCCGATCGTGCAGAACGGCGTCGTGCGGGTGGTCAGTCACCCGAAGTATCCGAACACTCAGCCGGTTCCTGTCGTGCTCGCGAGCCTCGCGAGCCTGACCGCGCGAGAGGACCACGTCTTTCTCGCTGATTCGGTGAGCCTGCTCGACACGTCGATTCACACCGAGCGACTGCTCGCCAGCTCACAGGTAACGGATACCTACCTGCTGCACCTCGCTGCGTCCCACGACGCGCTGCTGGCCACCTTCGACACCCGCCTCGTGACGGCCGCGGTTCCGGGCGGCAAGGCAGTGCTGTGCCCGATACCCTGACTCCCGTCGCCCGCATCGTCGCGTCGGCACTGTCTTGAGAGGTTCGCCCATGTCGTCATCCGCCCCCACCCTTGTTCTGGTCCATGGCGCCTGGGGAGGCGGCTGGGTCTGGCGGCGCGTGCTGGCGCCGCTGCGGGATGCCGGGTTCGAGGTCCACACCGTGACCCTGACCGGCGACGGCGAGCGGGCACACCTGCGCCGACCCGACATCGACCTGCACACGCACATCGCCGATGTCATCGGCCTGGTCGAGATGGAAGAGCTCGAGAACGTCGTGCTGGTCGGGCACAGCTACGGCGGCATGGTCATCACGGGCGCCGCCGTCGAACTCCAGCAGCGGCATCCGGGCGTGCTCTCGGGCCTGGTCTACGTCGACGCGATGTTCCCGCGCCCCGGAGACGGGTGGGGTGTTGCCCATTCGCCCGAGGTCGCCTCGGCGCGGCTGGCGGCAGCTGCAGAGAACGACAACTCGCTCCCGGCGCCCAACGCCGAATCAGGCTTCGACCTCACTCCCGAGGATGCAGCGTGGCTGAACCGCCGGCACGTGCCGCATCCGTTCGGGATGTACCGGCAGCCGCTCGACTACGACGCAGCCCTGCTCGAGGCGGTCCCACGCCTGTTCATTGACTGCACGGATCCCGCCTATCCGACGATCGAGCCGGTGCGGCGCCTCGTGCGCGAAGAGCCCGGATGGCAGGTCGTCGAGATCGCGACGGGGCACTTCCCGATGGTCACGACGCCGACCGAACTGATCGCCCACGTGCGCGGGTTCGCCGAGTCCTTGCGCTCTTGAGCGGCAGTCGCTGCCCTCCTGAGCGGGAGCCGCGGTGGCGGAGCACAATAGGACCATGACCGACTCACTGCCGAGCCTCGACACCCCGTGGACGCGACTTGACGCGGCATCCGTCGCTGACCTGCTCGCCGACACCGAGGCGCGCTGGTGGCTCTCGGGCGGGAGCGCCTATGACCAGTGGCGCGGCGAACCCCTGCGGGAGCGCGACCGCACCACGATCAGCACGGTGTACACCCAGCTCGATGACATCGTCGGCTCGCTCCCCGACGGGATGAGCTGCTGGGCGCGGATCGGCGACGAGCTCGTCCGGTGGTCCGACCTGCCCGATGGTGCCGACATTCCGTCGGCCTGGATCTTCGACGCGGCGATGGATGCCTGGGTCCTGCAGATCAACCTCGAAGACGGAACCGCCGACCGCTGGGTCTACCGGCGCGATCCTCGCCTACAGCTCCCGTGGGAGAAGGCAGTCCTCGACATCGATGACATCCCCACCGGCGCGCCCGAGGTGCAGCTGGTCTGGAAGGCACTGCGGCCCTACCCCGACGACGAAGCCGACAAGGACGTCATCCTTCCCGCGCTTCCCGAAGAGGCGCGGACCTGGTGGGAGAAGGCGATCCTGTCGATTCACCCACATTCGACGTGGTCGATCCACGTCCGCAGCCCGTTCGCACCCGCCAAAGCGAGCTGGAACCGCACCCGGCGCAGCTGAAACAAAGGGGCTTGTTTTCGGTCGCGCCTAAGTGTGGGTCTGCGCCGGGTGAGCCCGCATCAAGGCGCGACTGAACGGAGGGCCGGGCTAGATCTCGGTGCCGGGCTCGACGACCGCGCCGTGGACGAGCCGTCGGAACCAGCGCTGTGCCGGTGTGAGGCTCGACTCGCGCCGTGTGAAGATCGCTACCGGGGTGCTCTGGCCCGGCCAGGGCAGGTCCGCGATGCGGAGCGCCGGGAACCAGCCGCAGAACACTTCAGCAACGTGACGGGGCAAGAACGTCACCAGATCGGTGTCTTGCAGCACCGCCGGGAGCGTGCCGTACTCCTCGACAGTCAGCGCGACCTGCGGCATGAGTCCGTGCTCGAGCAGCAGCTGCAGCGGGTAGGTGTGGCCGCCGCGGGATGACACGCGCACGAACCCGCGTCCGTTGAACATGTCAGGCCCCGGTGGGGGTAACGGATGCCGTCGCGAGGTGAGCGCCACGTACTCCACAGCGCGCACCGGCGTGCGCCAGAGGCGCGCGGCATCCATGAGTGCGACGGTGATGGCGAGGTCGAGGTGTCCCCGCACGAGCTCTTCCTCCACCTCGTCGGCATCCAACCGCTTCACCGCGAGGCGCGCGGTCGATCGCTCGCGCGCGAGGGCCGCCATGATCGGCGGCAGGAACGTCTGCTCACCGATCGAGGTCAGCCCGAGGGAGAGCTCTCCGGTGAATGCCGACGGATCAAAGGATGCCGTCTCGCTCACCGTCGACTCGATCTGCGCGAGTGCTTCGTGCAGCGGGCCGAACAGCTGGGTCGCGCGGGTCGTGGGCACCATGACGTGCCCCTCGCGCCGGAACAGATCGTCGCCGAAGCGCTCTCTCAGACGCGCGAGCGTGTAGCTCACCGTGGGCTGCGTGACATGCAGGAACTCCGCGGTCGCCGTGAGGCTGCGCAGTTCGTAGAGCACGACAAAGGTGCGCAGTTGGTTCAGATCCGGGATGGCCATGCATCGACTCCGTCTATGGAGAGGGACTCCGGAATCTATTGGACCATACCGAAGCCCCGACTTACTCTCGAAACAAGCACCCCTCGCGACAGCGCCAGTGACAGCGCCAATCCAGTGACAAGGACGACACTCGGTGATCATCGACATCCACGGCCACTACACCACCGCACCGGCCCAGCTCGGAGCGTGGCGTGACCTGCAGATTGCCTTCGCGAACGGCCAGGGCGAAGCCCCCGATCCCGCCGCGTTGCACATCAGCGACGACGACATCCGCGAAACCATAGAAGCCAACCAGCTGAAGCTCATGAATGAGCGTGGCTCCGACCTCACGGTCTTCAGCCCGCGGGCATCCTTCATGGCCCACCACATCGGCGACCTCGCGGTCAGCCAGACCTGGGCGCGCATCTGCAACGACCTCGTCGCGCGGGTCAGTGAGCTCTTCCCCGACCGCTTCATCATGGGCGCGATGCTCCCCCAATCGCCGGGAGAAGACCCCGCCACATCGGTGCCGGAACTCGTGCGTGCGGTCGAAGAACTCGGCGCGGTCGAGATCAACCTCAACCCCGACCCGTCCGGTGGCCTGTGGACTGCACCCGCGCTCACCGACCGCTCC
>MDTD01170542.1_pt1 | contig 10817 bp, 10 predicted proteins | sample 811221 | NCBI WGS metagenome assembly MDTD01 (sample SAMN05326646, study PRJNA326480) | marine metagenome | isolation source: seawater | place: Pacific Ocean: South West | collected 2011
TAGAGATAAGTTTAAAATTTTGATTTTATTATTTTCTTCATCAGCAATAAAATGATTTATATTAAGATATTGTTTATCACTAAGTTCGCCTTTAATTTTTAAGCGTAAGTTGGTTCCTTTTTTTTTTTTATAATTAATATTGTCGATTTTAAAATTTGTTTTATTTAAGTATAATTCTGTATTAAAATTTATCTTATTTGCTTTTTTTTCAAAATAATAATTTACCTCTTCAAAATCTTTTTCGATTTTGATCTTACCTGTGCCTGAAAATGATAAATCTTTATTATTATAATTTATTTTTAACATTTGGCTTTTAAAATTGATTTTATTTCTTATTTGTGGAAAAAATATTTTAAAATAATCTTTTCTTTTAAGATTTATATTATTTACTATTAATTCACTTTTCACATTAAAATCTCGATCTTTTTTTTTTATCAAATATTTGATTTGGTTAGTGCCATTCCCAAGCTCCGCTTCCCCTTCACCTTTAATAGATAAATTTTTTTCGCTGTAATTTAATTTAAATTTATGATTTTTAAATAAAATTACATCATTTATATCTGAAAGATAATTATCTATTATATCTGGCTTTTTATATTTAAACTCATCAACACTTATATCTGAATTTAAAAAAAAATTTTTAGCATCAAACTGCTTATTAACTTCAAAAGAAAATTTAGTTTTTGAAGTAAAATTTACATCTTCTAAGATTAAATTTTCAGAATTTAAATTTAATAATTTTACTATATTTTCGTTTATTTTGGATTGGTTATTTTTAACAGTTCCATTAAGTAAAAAGCTTTCATTTTTTTTTTGTATTTGTAATTTGTCCGAGATAAATTTTACTTTTTCAAATTTAAATTTTATGTCATTAAACTTATATAAATTCTGACTAAGGATAAAATTAAAATTTAAATTTTCTAATTTAGATTTATTAAAAAAACTAATATTTGCATCTTTTATTAGACCTTTAATTTCGTAATCATTTTTAATTGTTCCAGTTTCATCAAAATTTAAACTTAAATCTATTATTATATGACCTTTTTTTATAGTTTTTTCTAATATAAATAACTCAGTTTTATTATTAGTTGCTCTTAAAAATTTAATTAAATCCGTTAACAGCATTGACCTTGATGCGATTTCAACATTTGATGAAATTATTTTATTATTTATTATTGATCTTATTGAAACTTTAGTTTTAATATATTCGAGTGGAAGTGGCCTGTTTAAATAAAACAATGTTGCTCCAACTGTTTTTGCATTAATTTGTAAATTAAAAGGATCTAATATTAATTTTATTTTTTTTAAATCTAAATTTAAATTTTTGTTTTTTTCAATAATTTTTTTTTTAATTTGATTATTAAATGAGTCTGTCTCTATTCCTATAGTACTTAAATAAATTACCAAAATGGATAAAAAAGATATTATTAGTATGAAATATTTTAAAATATTTTTTTTCATTTAAATTTATAAAGTGACTGCTCTAAAAATTCGTCAATATCTCCACCTAATACTTTATCAGGACTTGTACTTTCAAAATTAGATCTATTATCTTTTACAAGCTGATAGGGTTGTAAAACGTATGACCTAATTTGATGACCCCAACCTATTTCAGATTTTGATGTTTCAATATTTTCATTTTCTTGTTCTCTTTTCTTAATCTCATAATCATATAATCTTGCTTTTAACATGTTCATACATGTTTCTTTATTTTTATGTTGAGACCTTTCATTTTGACATTGAACTACAATTTTCGACGGAATGTGAGTTATTCTAACAGCACTATCAGTTGTATTTACATGTTGCCCTCCTGCCCCACTAGATCTATAGGTATCTATTCTTAAATCTTTTTCAGAAATCTCGATATTTATATTCTCATCTACAACTGGATAAACCCATACACTAGCAAAACTAGTATGTCGTCTAGCACCAGAATCAAAAGGTGATATTCTAACTAGTCTGTGTATTCCAGACTCTTTTTTTAACCAACCAAAAACAAATTCACCATCTAATCTAATTGTTGCTGATTTTATACCTGCTTCTTCACCCCTATGCTCACTGATTAAACTTGATTTGAATTTTTTTTTATCAGACCATTTTAAATACATTCTTCTCAGCATATCGGCCCAATCTTGACTTTCGGTACCTCCTGCACCCGCGTGTATTTCAATATAGCAATCTAATGAGTCGGCTTCGTTAGATAAAAAACATTTAATTTCATTTTTCTTTACATCCTTATTTAAATTTTTAATATTTTGCAAAACCTCGTCTTTTACTGTTAAATTTTCTTCTTCTAAAGCCAATTCAAATAAATCGTCTAAATCTTTTAATTTTTTAATTGAGCTATCATATGAATTAGCCAGTTCCTCATAAAGTTTTTTCTCTTTAATTACTTTTTGAGAATTAATTTTGTCTTGCCAAAAATCGGCTTTTAACATTTGTGAATTTAAAGATTGAATTTTCGATTTGATTTGATTTTTTTCAAAGATACTCCTTAATCCTTAAATTAATCTTTTCTATTTCTTCTTTAAAATTCTGATAATTATTATCCATTAGTAAAACATTAATATATTATTACTATCTAATCTATCTGTATTTGAATAAAGAACTTTTCCATCAATAATATTTTCTTTTTTGAAAACCTCTATTATTGAATTTTTTGTAGAAAATTTTGCTTTTTGTCCGGTATTTGGGTCAACTACCATCATTACTGTGTTTTTGGCAGCTTTAAAAGGTCTCGCATCTGATTTTTTTACCGAATCTTTTATAAAATTCTTAAAAATTGGTAAAGCAGTTTTAGATCCTGTTTCATATTTTCCTAATGGAGTCGGGTTATCTGATCCTACATAAACTCCTACGAGTAAGTTTGACGTATATCCAATAAACCATGTATCGGTATTTTTGTTGGTAGTACCAGTTTTGCCAGCTATATTTAATTTTAGATCTTTTAATTTTTTTGCTGTACCTCTTTGTACTACACCCTCTAAAATAGATGTTATTTGATAAGCGGTCTCAGATGAAAAAACTTTTTTATAATTGTTTTTTATTTCTGGATAATCATTACTTAAATATGAAATTTTTTCACAATTATCACATTTTCTTTTATCATTGTTGTAAATAGTATTTCCTTCACTATCTTGAATTCTATCAATCATTATTGGGTCAACGAGCATTCCTCCATTAACAAATACTGAATAAGCAGATGTAAGTTTTAGCAAGGTTGTTTCAGCCGAACCTAAAGATATAGACAAAAGTTCTTCTGGATTTTCATAGATTTTGAGCTCTTTAGAAAAATTAATAATTTTTTGTAAACCTAGATCTTTTGCGATTCTAACAGTCATTAGATTTCTTGATTTTTCAAGACCAACTCTTAGCGTTGAAGGACCATAAAATTTTTTTCCATAATTTTCTGGCTTCCACATTTTCAAATCTTCCCCTTGATCTAAAACTAAAGGTGCATCTAATATTAGAGAAGTTGGAGTAAAATTATTCTCTAAAGCCAGGGCATATACAAAAGGCTTAAAAGCTGAACCTGGTTGTCTTTCTGCCTGTGTTGCTCTATTAAATTCACTCTCTTTAAAACTAAATCCTCCACTTAACGCCAAAACTCTTCCAGTGAAAGGATCCATTACTACAATGCCACCATTTACTTTTGGTAGTTGCTTTAGACTATAAATATTATCTTTAATTTTTTTAACATAAATTAGATCACCTACACTTAACAATGAATTGAATTCCTTTTTGGTCCATGAAACATCTTTATATTCGATTATACCAATTAATTTATCTTCGGTTTCTATCTCAACTGAAAATTTATTTATTTTTTTTACTATAGCTATTTTCCAATTTAAAGATTTTTCCAAATTAAATTTATTCAAACCTTTGTTCCAGTTTGAACTATAAATTTTATTTGCTAAGGGCCCTCTCCACCCTTTTCTTTTATCATATAAAACTAAGCCATCTCTTAAAGATTTTGTTGCTATCTTTTGTAAATCTAAATCTATAGGAGTATTTATATTAAAACCTTGTTTATAAACTTTGTCATAAGTCAAAGTTTCAATCACATGCTTTCTAACATCTTCTATATAATACTGCGCATCCTCTAAAAAAATTCTTTTATTTTTTTTTAATTGTATTTTTTTATTTTTTAATTTTTTATACCATTCTGATGTCAAATAATTATTTTCTAGTAAATTTTTTAATACTAGATCACGTCTGAATTTAGCAATTTCTGGATTTCTATAGGGGTTATATCTACTTGGAGCTTTTGGTAAAGCAGCTAATAAAGCTGCTTCTGAATAATTTAAATCTCTGATAGATTTATCAAAATATTCTAAACTAGCTGCTGCCACACCGTATGCACCACTTCCTAAATAAATTTGATTTAAATATAATTCTAAAATTCTCTCCTTTGATAAAGCTCTTTCTATTCTAAAAGCTAAAATTGCCTCTTTAATTTTCCTATTCAAACTTATCTCATTCGTTAATAAGAAATTTTTTGCAACCTGTTGAGTGATTGTAGAAGCTCCTTCTAGTCTTTTTGATGAAATTATATTTGAAATATTATTTATTGTAGCTCTAAGAACACCTCTCGCATCTACACCAGGATGTGAAAAAAAATTTTTGTCTTCAGCAGATAAAAAAGCATTAATCACATTTTTGGGTATGGAATTAAATGGTACAAATACCCTTTTTTCTTTTGAAAAATCTGCTACTAGTTCCCCGTTGCCAGAGTAAACTTTGCTAGAAACAGGAGGTTTATAATTCTTCAAAAACTTATAGTCAGGAAGTTCATTTGAATAAGTCCACAATATAGCTATTAATAATACAATAGATAAAACAATAATAGATAACAGCAAAATAAAGATATTCTTGAAAAATTTATTCATTTTAATTCCATTATATCGTGGAATTTGTTAAAGATAAGGCAAGATAGTTAAACAAAATTTTAAATAAAATAAATTATTAATGAATATAAAAATTACAAAATTATGGAAAAGAATTTATACATTGATGCTTCGCATCCAAATGAAACTAGGGTTGTTCTTAAATCTGGTGAAAATATTGAAGATTACGAGTACGAAGGCCTAAAAAACAATTTAATTAAAAATAATATTTATCTTGGCAAAGTAAGCAGAATAGAACCCTCCTTGCAAGCAGCATTTATAGATTTTGGAAGAGAAAAACATGGATTTTTATCATTTAACGATATTCAGTCTGATTATTATCAAATCCCAAAAGCTGACTTAGAAAAAATAAAGGAAGAGGAAGAAAAAGCTAGGGAAGAACTATCAAAGCAAGTTGAAGCAAAAGAGGACGAAAATATTGCTGAAGGAAAATTAGAAATAGACGATCCTATTGAAAAAGATGATGAACACAACTTAGAAGAAAATATAGAAGATAAAGTTGCTGCTAACGGAAAAGAAAATTCAGAGCAATCAAAAGATAAGAAAAAAGATTATAAATTTAAATTTAAGAGATATAAAATTCAAGAAGTCATAAAACCAAATCAAGTAATTCTTGTTCAGGTTATTAAAGATGAAAGAGGTCAGAAAGGAGCGGCTTTAAGCACTTTTATTTCTATTGCAGGAAAATATATTGTTTTGATGCCAAATACTCCAAAAGGAGGAGGAATTTCGAGAAAAATTTTTAATCCTGCAGAAAGAAAAAAAATAAGATCAATACTTAACGAAATTGAAATACCTAGAGAAATGGGCTTAATAGTTAGGACCGCTGGAAGCAACAAAACAAAAAATGAAATAAGTAATGATTTAACTACTTTAATTAATACTTGGGGACAAATAAAAGATAACGCAATTAATTCAATTGCTCCATCTTTAATCCACCAAGAAAGTGAGATAATTAAAAGAACTTTGAGGGATATGTTTGATGATAATACAAAAAATATTATTGTTGAAGGAAATGAAGGTTACAAAAAAGCTCAATCATTCATGAAAACAATGATGGCATCTAATGTAAAAAAAGTAAAAAAATATAGAGGCAAAATACCTTTATATATTCAAGAAAATATAGAACAAAAATTAAATCAAATTTTCGACTCCGAGGTCAAATTAAAATCGGGAGGCTATTTGGTTATAAATCCAACAGAAGCTCTTGTATCAATTGACATTAATTCTGGTAGCTCAATTAAAGGTAAAAATGTTGAGAGCACAGCCCTTGATACAAATATTGAAGCTGCTGAAGAAATTGCTAGACAAATTAAAATTAGAGATCTTTCGGGTTTAATTATTATTGATTTTATCGATATGCTTAGCTACGGAAATAGAAGATTGGTTGAAAAAAAACTTAAAGAAAAATGTAGATCTGACAGAGCAAGAATTCAAATAGGAAGAATTAGTAATTTTGGTCTTTTAGAAATGTCAAGGCAGAGATTAAGAGAAAGTGCAATTAAATGGAAGGTTACCTTGACTGATGAGTCATTTGCTCAAAAGTTGCTTAAAATTGTTGAATTAAAAGCAATAATTAATAAAGCTAAATTTGTTGAATTGAGAGTATGTGAAAAAATTTCAGACTTTCTTAAAGAAAATTTTGTTAATGATTTAACTTATTTTGAAAAAAAAAATAAACTTACATTAGACATAATAAGTGATAACTCACTTATAATACCTGAGTATATAATTAAAATTCAAAATAAATCAAAAAAAACTATCGAATTAATTGAAAACTATGAAAAATTAAAAAATCTAAAACTACAAGAAAAAGATAATAAAGTTACAGAAAAAAAAGAGATCAAAAAAATTAATAAAAAAACTAATAAAAAAAGAAGATTTTATAAAAAAACTAAATAATTCCTTTTAATGGGGATGATGGATTTCCCATTAAAATTTTATCTATTCTACCGGATTTATAAGACTGTCTTCCTGCTATGACTGCATTTTTAAATGCAAGAGCCATTTCAAATGGTTTTTTTGCTTTAGCAATTGCTGTATTTACTAAAACTCCATCACAACCTAATTCCATTGCTATAGTTGCATCAGACGCCTGGCCTAAACCAGCATCTATAATTAAAGGTAGTTTCGTTTGTTGGCGTATTATTTGTATATTTACCTTATTTTGTATACCGAGACCTGATCCTATTGGAGCTGCTAATGGCATAATTGCTTCAGCTCCACAATTTTCCAGCCTTTTTGCCATTAAAGGATCATCGTTACAATAAACCATTACTTTAAATCCCTCTTTAGATAGAACCTCAGTAGATTTTAAAGTTTCAACCATATCAGGAAATAAATTTTTCTTATCTCCAAGAACCTCTAATTTTACTAATTTCCAACCACCTATTTCTCTCGCAAGCCTTAGGGTTCTAAGCGCTTCTATAGAATTAAAACAACCAGCTGTATTAGGTAAATAAGTAATTTTTTTTGGATCTATGTAATCCATCAACAAAGGTTTTTTTTTATCAGAAATATTAACTCTTCTTACTGCAACTGTAACAATTTCAGCTCCTGAAAGTTTAACTGCTTTAGCGCATTCTGGCATACTTTTATATTTTCCTGTGCCAACAATTAATCTTGATTTAAATTTTTTTTTTGCAATTATAAAATTATCTTTTTTCAAATTAACCACCTCCGATAAAATGAACTATTTCAATTTTATCATTTTGCTTCAATTTTATTTTATCAATTTTTTTTTTGTCTATTATTTCCTCATTCATTTCAATAGCTACTTTATTTATTGGAATTTTTAAACGTTTTAACATATCTGAGAGTATATAATCCCCAATAAATGATTTCATTTTGCCATTTACTTTAATTTTTATTTTTTTTACTTTTTTCATCGTATATAAATGCTGAATGAATAATAAAATTATAATTATTAATGGTCCAAATATTAATCTATTAGGTGAAAGAGAACAATCACAATATGGATCAACTACTTTTGATCAATTGAAAGAAAAATGCTTACAAAAAGGACGGGAAATTGGCATCAGTGTGGAGTTTATACAATCAAATATTGAAGGCGAGTTGGTAAATATAATTCAGAATGCCAGAAAACAATACGACGGTATAATAATAAATGCTGCTGCTTTTACTCACACATCTGTAGCAATTAGGGATGCAATTGAGTTATTTAAAAAACCAATAATTGAACTACACATCTCCAATATTTATAAAAGAGAAGAATTTAGACAAAAATCTCTTATTAGTGATGTTGTTACTGGCGGTATATTTGGGTTAGGTGTAGAAGGATATATTTTGGCCATAATTTCATTACAAAAGACTCTTCTAAATGAAAATTGATAAAAAAATAATTAAAGAATTAAGCGATTACTTAACCGAGTTTAATTTAAATGAAATTGAAATAACAGAAAAAGATACAAAAATTAAAGTATCAAAAAATACTAAATCCATTGAAAATCATTCTAATTTAATAACAACCAACGTACCAACCAACAATACAAAACCTTCTCAAATTACAAATATAGGAACTGAAATTAGCTCACCAATAATTGGAACCGCCTATCTTGCTCCTGAACCAGGTGCAAAGAAATTTATTGAAATAGGAAAAAAAATCAAAAAAGGTGAAACAATAATGATTGTCGAGGCTATGAAAACAATGAATCATGTTCCCTCAACAGCTGATGGAGTTGTAAAAGAAATATGTGTTCAGGACGGTCAGCCTGTCGAATTTGGACAAACTCTTATTATCTTAGAATAAACAATGTTTAAAAAAATTTTAATTGCAAACCGTGGGGAAATTGCAGTTAGAATAATTAGAGCATGTAAAGAATGGGGTATATCGACTGTTGCTGTTCATTCTGATGTTGATAGGGAAAGCATGCATGTGAGAATGGCTGACGAAAGTGTATGTATAGGTTCTCATCAGCCTGCAAATAGCTATTTAAATATACCTGCTTTAATGTCAGCAATAGAGCTGACAAACGCCGATGCGGTGCATCCTGGATATGGTTTTTTATCTGAGAATTCAAATTTTGCCAGGATTCTTGAGGAAAATAAAATTAGTTTTATTGGTGCCTCATCAAAGCATATTGAAATGATGGGTGATAAAATTCAAGCAAAAAAAATTGCAAAAGAAAATGGATTGCCTGTGATTGAAGGATCTGAGGGAGGAGTAAAAGAAATTTCAGAAGCGAGAGAACTCTGTAAGAAAATCGGCTTTCCAATCTTAATAAAAGCTTCAGGTGGTGGTGGAGGAAAGGGTATGAAAATTGTAAACAAAGAAGAAGAATTTGAAACATTATTTTCAACTGCAAAATCAGAAGCAAAAAAGTATTTTGGTAATGATGAAGTTTACATTGAAAAATTTTTCCAAAACCCAAGACATATTGAAGTTCAGATACTTTCTGGAAAAAATAGGACTGTTCATCTTCATGAAAGAGACTGCTCTGTTCAAAGAAGACACCAAAAATTAATTGAAGAAACCCCAAGTCCTGTTTTAAATGAAGATATTAGAAAAGACTTATTTAAAAAGACTATTAATATGGTTGAAAAAATTCAATATACAGGCGCAGGAACAGTTGAATTTATTTACGAAGATGGCAAATTTTACTTCTTAGAAATGAATACAAGAGTTCAAGTTGAACATCCTGTGACTGAAATGGTTACAGGAATAGATATTATTAAAGAGCAAATTTGGATTGCTTTTTCAGGAGAAACAGCACTAAAACAAAGCGATATAAATCCTAGAGGGCATGCAATTGAATGTAGAATTAATGCAGAGGATGCTAGTAAAAACTTTCAGCCATCTCCAGGGATAATTACAATGTGTCATCAACCTTCTGGCTTTCGGACAAGAGTTGATGGTGCAATTTTTCAAGGATATAAGGTAACACCTTATTACGATAGCATGGTTTGTAAATTGATTTGCCATGGACGAAATAGAACTGAAGCAATTCAAAGAATGAATAGATCCTTAGATGAATTTGTTATTGAGGGTATAACGACAACCATACCTCTTCACAAAAAGCTACTAAATCACAAAAAATTCATTAACTCAGATTTTAATGTCAGTTGGTTGGACAAAGATAGCATTGTCTAATAACATTTTATAAGCCATACATCATAAACGGGATGATCAAAAGGTGTTATTGATGGACTAGATGAAAACATCCAACCATTAAAAACGAATACCTCATCATTTTTCTTATTTGTTAAATCTCTGACCTGTATATAAGCAGTAATTTCTGGATTATCATCAAATTCAGAATTTTTACATTTAAGACTTTTAATTACTAAATCTTTAAATTTTTTTACTTGTCCATTCTTCAACTTTAGTAGAGTATTTTTAGAACTTATTTTATCTAAAATTTTAATATCTGTAAAATTACCCTCTAAATTATTTATGGAATTCGACTCTAATACTAAGCTAAAATAAATTAATAAAATTAAAAAAATTAATTTAAAATTATTCTTTCCAGCTAGAATATTTCTTTTTAACACCATCTTTATTTTTATTTGGATAATATGCTTTATCTGTGCCCGTTAAATTTGATTGATGTGGTTTTTGCCAATTATACTTTTCTAATATATGTTTTTTTTCAATTTTATTTGGTGTAAAATGCATCCACGAGTACCACTCTACTGGAATTTTTGACGCATCAATTTTATCAAAATATATAACCCATCTTTTTCCTTTTTTACTTTCATAATATTTGTTACCAAATTCATCTCTACCAACATACCTGCCAAAAAAAATAGTTTTTAATTTGGTACCGAGAGTATCTTGATTCCACCAAGTGAAAATTTTTTTTAAAAGTGTCAACATATTTTTTTTTTATTTTTTCAATTAAAAATTGTAAAATTTAAATTAGACTAAAATATGAATATGTATATAAATAA
>MDTD01048650.1_pt1 | contig 10816 bp, 11 predicted proteins | sample 811221 | NCBI WGS metagenome assembly MDTD01 (sample SAMN05326646, study PRJNA326480) | marine metagenome | isolation source: seawater | place: Pacific Ocean: South West | collected 2011
GTAAAGAATGGGCGCAAATGGCAGCCCAACAAGAAGCCCTGCGCCGCAAACTAAACGAACTAGAAAAACAACTGAAACAAGAAGGCAACCAAGGGGCATTGGGCGATTTGAAGAAAACCCAAGAGATGATGGAAGAGGTAGAGAAAGATTTAGTAAACAAACGCCTGACTATAGAAACCCTAAAACGCCAGCAAGAAATACTAACCCGTATGCTTGACCATGAGCGTGCCGAAAAAGAACGCGAAACCGATAACGAGCGCAAAAGCAACGAGGGTAAAGAGTTGGAACGCAAACTACCGCCCAGTGTAGAAGAATACTTGAAAAAGAAAAACAAAGAGCAAGAGCTGCTAAAAACAATACCCCCCAGCCTGCGCCAGTACTATAAAAACAAAACCCGCGAATACTTTAAAGAAATAGGTGGGGAGGAGTAGGTTGGTAAAAGTGTATATGACAAATTTTTAAAATTTGTCATATACACTTTTACTATCACTCAATATTCTGCCTCATAACCTTCGGGAGGATACTCTCTAGAGTATTCTGTCTCTTCTTGGTGGTTTTTATTGGTCATTCTATTGCTTAAGTTAAACCGAAAGCAATAGCTGTAAAAATCTTTTTCTTCATTAGTAAAAAGGGGTAATACCTCTCCTGTCGTTAGTAAAAATAATGGAATATTTGGTAAGTGTAAACTTGCTACAACAATAGTAGAAGTGGGGGCTAAAAAATCAATCTCGACACTATAACCAAGCTGTTTAGTTTCTTCCCATTTACTATATAACCTAATATACTTTAAGCTATCTGTATTGAGTTTTGCAACTTCTTTTCTCTCTTTTATTACGACTTTTTCTCCTGTTGTAATTGTGTCATAATGAGACCAATAAGGGTTTATTCTTTCTTTTATTGAGTTCAGGGTATATGTATTTGTATCAAAATGGTTCCAGTACATGGTCGCTTTTCCTTTAATACCAATATTATATAGCATTAGAGCCAACGTATGCACCTCATGTTTTGCAAATGAGATTATAGTTTCTGTATTTGAAATCGCTTGCTTTTTATGATTAAGATAATGCAGGAATGTTATTTCCTCACGGCTTAAATACTTATTAATATCTGTAAACCTTAAGTAAATAATGTTTTTAGAATATAATTCAAAACCAATTGATAAAGGGAGATTTAATATTAAACTTTTAGCAAAGTATATATTAGACGGGTAGGAAATGTATTGATGTATAGTATTGGTTGCAGAATCATAGTAGCGGTTTGTATCTTGAGCCGTCCTAAACCCTTTTCTTAAATCTGTATAAGTGTATGTTTGCGTTAGGGATTTATCTTTATAGGCTATAAGGCTACTATCAATTAAATATGGAAATAACTTAGTAAAAAGATCTCTTTGTTTCAATTCAAGATAGAGATACATATCATAAGCCGTAAAATTGGTTACAGAATAGTGGTATAGTGTGTCAGGAAAATCAGAAGAGCTTATAATACCATATTCAATAATATCTTGGCTTTTGGCCGTTATACCTCCTATGCCAAACAATAGCAGTATTATGTATTTTTTTAAATTCATGGTTTTGGTTTCTTATTATTTATTGCAACTAAAAACTACTCTAAATCCTGAAAAAGTGCCGTTTCGTTTACCTTGTCAGTTCCTTTATTGCGCAGCACGGCTATAGATAGGTAGTTTAAATATGTATATAATTCTTTAGTGCAATTTTGCTCAACACCATTAGCCATTAATAAAAATATATTTATAGGCTTTAGTTTGGTGTCACCAATTGCAGGCAAATACATTGGTGCAAAGGCATAAGGTTTAATTTTATACTGATAGTCTTCAATTTCTTCCCATGTGTAAAACACTTTTATGTGTTTGGGTAGCGTATCGTGAAAAGATACCCTAATTACAGTGTCAATCAAATCATAAATATCTTCAGGGTTATTAGGGTTGGGTATTGAGGTTTGAAAATAGTGTTGGCCTATATTTTTTATTCTTTCTACTGAAATTTCTTGGTCAAAAAAAAGCGAGCTGTATGCAGTTTCTTTGCCTGATGTGCCTATGTGGTATAGCAGTGAAGCTGTTTGGTGGAACAGGCTATCGCTAATTAATACCAAGCTACTATCGGTAATGGCTTTTATAGAATACTTTTTAATACTGTTTAAGAAAGCTACCTGCTCATTACTAATAACAGTTTTAATGTCATCTATTTTAAAATAAGCTTTTTGAGTGTCAGAAAACACTTCGGTAAAAACATCTTTACTATAGTCTACCTCAAAACCAAGCGCCTGCCAAGGAGTAGCAAAAGGGGTAATAACCGTATCAATTAAATCGTAAATATCATCAGGATTATTTGGATTCTGAATTTGTGCTTTTCTTTTTTTAGCACTGAGATTTTGAAACTCTTGCCACGTTAACTTTTCATTTAGTAATGGGGTGGCATGAGCCATTAATTTTCCACTCCAAATAGCACTAAAAACGGCATGTATAATTCTTGATTTTTGAAGCTGATTGTATGCTTCAAAGTGTTTTGCAGTGAGTATTATTTTAGATTTTTTTAAGTCAAAGCCCTCTGCTTTTGGCTTTGCTTTGCCTGTGGGGATTGCAATGGCAGTGTTGTTTGACTCAACTTGGGCAACCAAGTGCATCTTACTTAAAAGCAACAGTAATATGAAAATGGTTTTTGGTTTCATTTCTATCTATAAACCATAACCTTAAAAAGGTTCATTTGGGACAGTAAAACCATTATCTATTTGTCAAATTTTAAAAATTTGACAAATAGATAATGCCATTTATTCCACAGCAATCAAGTTTAGTATTACTCCCAATACTCAGCACTTTTAAAAGAGCCTGTGCCATAACCTGTGTTTTGTGAACCCTTGTTACGTGTTAACGCTATCGAAAAATAGGTTAGCCATATTTTGTCCTCACTACTAAGTTTTGCAAACACATCGGTTGTTTTTGCAAAAAATAATGGTGTTAGGGGTAGCTTATAGCCTGATACAACAGGGTTGTGCAAGGGTGCAAAAGCAAATGTGCTAACAGTGGTGTTTAGGTTATTATCGGTTTGCCACGTATAATATATTCGTGCTTTAGTAATGCTTGCGGCACTAAAAGGGGTAATAGTTATAGAGTCTACAACATCAGTAGCATCATCCATGTTGTTTGGGTTGGGCATTTGCACCACATCAACATTTTTTGCTTTGGTGCTTACCTCTGTCCTTGTTAACGACTGAGATAAGTCGTGGCTTTCATATACCGCCATACTGTCATCTTGTATAGCCCAAGTATAAAGTTTTTGTGCAACAGTCTTAAATTTATCCGTAGCTAAATTTTTTATAGCCGATAGGGGTAGTGGGTTTTTTTCGGCTTTAAAAAAGGCATTTACAAAAGCAACCTGCTCTTGGGTAATAGCCTTCTCAATTCCCTCCCATGTAAAATAAGCCTTTGCTGAGTTGTTAACCACAAACGCAAAAACATTATTAGTTTTATCTAACCAGCAGCCTTTTAGCTGTTCAGCACTTATATGGGTAAATACTAAAGTATCAATTAAATCAAAAGGGTCTTGTGGCGATTCTGGATTGGCCATTTGTACCATTGCCATGGCACTGTGTATTTTCTCAAAGTCTTCGGCTGAATACTTTTCTTTGCAAGCCTCGTCTTTATATGCCGTTAATGAAGAATTTTCAACACTTTTATATATCCGATCCAAAAGCATTGTGTATTGTAAGGAGCTATACTCTTCTATTTCAGATACAGTAAAATCGGTAGCCGAATATTTTTTAGCTCCGTTGCCCTCATTTGTTTGGGTCGTGTTTGTTTTTTTACATCCCCAAACCAATAAGCAAGTGCTTAACAATAAAATAGTTAGTCTTTTCATAAGATTAGTTTTATAGTTATCGCGTTTTCATACGCATTTATTGTAACTACTGTTACATATTTGACTATAAACTATCCTTCAAAGCCTACTTTAGTGTGCGTGCCATCGCAAAAGGGTTTATTACTGCTTTGCCCGCAACGGCATAGCGCAGTAGTTTTATTTTCAAGGGTTTGTTGTCCGTTTTTATCCTTTAGTGTCATAGTGCCGTAAACCAACAACGGGCCATTGGGCAGTGCTTCTATCACCGTTTCCAAATGGGCTTCTTCCTTGTTTTCAGCCTCATTCATAAAATAGCTAAGTGCACCGCTTGGGCATTTTTTTATTTGGTCTACAATCTCTTGAGTGCTTGCACCTTCAGGTTTTGCCCACGGACGTTCACGCGGATTAAATACAGAGGGTAGCCCTGTAAAACAAAGTGCTGAGTGTATACATTTGTTGGGCTGCCATACTATGGTAACCTCGCCATTGGTATAGTGTTTTGTTATTTTCTTATCCATGCTTTAAGTACAACAGTTTACTCCACAAATTACACATTTCTGTATTAACAACAAAGGGCGGTTTTTCGTAGAAAAACCGCCCTTTGTGCTGCATAAATTTATAATGGTATAGGCTATTACTTACCCAAATATGTTAAAAATTCTTGTCGGGTAGCAGGGTCGTTAAACTTGCCGCAGTACTCTACCGTTGTGGTAGAACTGGTTATGTCGTTTACCCCGCGTGATTTTACACAATAGTGGTCGGCCTCAATCACCACCGCAATATCTTCGGTATGCAAGGCTTCGCGTAGCTCGTTAGCTATTTGCTTGGTCATCCGCTCTTGCACTTGCGGGCGTTTGGCGTAGTAGTTTACTATGCGGTTTATTTTGCTAAGCCCTACAACATTGCCATTAGGTATATAAGCCACATGTGCTTTGCCTACAATAGGTACAAAATGATGCTCGCAGTAACTAAATAGCGAAATATCTTTCTCTACCAGCATTTGTTTGTATTTGTATTTGTTTTCAAACAAAGTAATGGCAGGTTTATTTTTAGGGTTTAGTCCGCTAAAAATTTCATCAACAAACATTTTGGCTACACGTTGGGGAGTTCCCTTTAGGCTGTCGTCGGTTAGGTCTAAGCCCAATACGTGCATTATTTCGGTAAAATGCTTTTGTATCAGCTCAATTTTCAGTTCGTCGTCCATTTTAAACGCATCTTCGCGCAATGGAGTTTCGTGCGAAGTTGCTATATGGTCATCGCCCATTATATCTATGCCTTCGTCGTTATTCGCCGGAGTATTCAACATAATTTCGTTCGGTTTCATACAATGTTACAGTTAATTCTAGGTTTTTATCTAATCTCAGTCGTATTTTATTCCATATTACCCCTGCTATATTTTCGGCAGTAGGGTTAAGGTTTTTAAACTCCACCGTATCTAAATTCAAGTTTCGGTGGTCAAAACGTTCAATTACCTCTTCATCAATAATCTCTTTCAGTATTTTTAAATCGATTAGATAACCACTCACAGGGTCTACCTCACCTGTAACCTTCACCACAAGGTCATAATTATGTCCGTGATAATTGGGGTTGTTGCACAATCCAAAAAACTCCTTATTCTTTTCGTCTGTCCATTGTGGAACGTTCAGGCGGTGGGCAGCATTAAAATGTGCTTTTCTAAAAGCCGATATCTTCATTACTATTTATTGATAACCAATTTCTGTTTGGAATGTTTAATGTTTCAGAAAAAAAGTTACACATTTTTAAAATTTCACAGTTCAAACATCAAAGCATATAATCAAAAACTATGCTACACAATAAAAGTACGACTTTTGTTACGTATTCTCTTGCAAAATCTTTTTTTGAAGTAATAAACTACAAAAAAGAATCTAAATGGTGAAGTTGCGCGTATATACAATGGTGCTTGTACAAATGTAGGCGGTTTAATGAAAAGCTTGGTTTGATTTGTTGCATAAGGCATTGTTTTTGCACATAAGTGTGTATTCTACCCTGTTCGATTCACACAATAGCGACCTAGCAACTATGTATACAGCTTATAAATCAGCTACAACGCTTGTATATACAGATATACGGAGGAATGAAATTTATTTTGTTTAATGTTGTATAAAAAAAGTTAAACAAATATTTGGATTGTTCGTTACTTATTGCATATTTTTGTTGAACGTTTTACAGGTAAAAGTTAAACACTATGACACAAATTGAATTTAGCCACATGGTTCAGAAAGAAAGTCATCCATTGCGCAACTACGCATATCAGCTAACCCGCAATATTGAGGATGCTAACGATTTGGTGCAAGAAACAATGTTAAAGGCATTTACCTACCACAGTAAGTTTGCCGAAGGCACTAATCTTAAAGGATGGTTGTACACCATTATGAAAAATAGTTTCATTAATAATTACCGCAGGTTAGTAAAACGTAATACTTTTATTGACACTACCGATAACAACTATTTTTTAGATAATGTATCTCAATCAATAGAAAATAATGCTGAACGAAAGTTTATGATGAATGATATGGAGGCTGCAATTGATTCGCTCCCGTATGATTTAAAGAAAACTTTTAGCATGAATTATAAAGGGTTTAAATACCACGAAATTGCCGAGATACTTGATATACCTATTGGTACTGTAAAAACCCGAATTTTTGTTGCTCGTCGCCAACTACGTAAAAAATTGGCAGGCTACGGCAAAGCTTATGGGTTTCAAGAGGTTTAAATTTTACCCATCAAAAACACGTATCTTTAAATAATGAAAACCAAGGTAGTAGTTATAGGTTCAGGCTTTGCCGGCATATCATCGGCCTGCTTTTTAGCAAAAGCGGGTTACGATGTTACGGTGCTTGAAAAAAATGCTACCGCAGGTGGACGTTGCCGAGTTTGGCAGCAAGACGGTTTTACATTTGATATGGGGCCCAGTTGGTACTGGATGCCCGATGTGTTTGAGAGTTTTTTCGCTCAGTTTGGTAAAAAACCATCAGACTATTATCGGTTGGATAGGCTAGACCCATCGTACCGAGTATATTTTGATAAAACACATTGGGATATACCCGCCAATGTAGAAAAATTGGGTGCCCTACTGGAAAGTGTAGAAAAAGGAGCTGCCCAACAACTAAACAAGTTTTTGACTGAAGCCCAGTATAAATACAATGTAGGTATTAATCGCTTGGTATATAAACCGGGTAGAAGTATAGCCGAGTTTGCTGACAGAGAGTTAATAACAGGACTTTTTAAGCTAGATGTTTTTAAATCGATGCAAAGCCATGTGCGTAGCTATTTTAAGCACCCGTACATACAACAACTAATAGAGTTTCCCGTACTGTTTTTGGGCGCAAAACCTGCTGATACGCCTGCTTTGTATAGCCTGATGAACTATGCCGATATACAATTAGGTACTTGGTATCCGCAAGGTGGTATGTATAAAATTGTTGAGGCTATGTATAGTTTGGCCAAAGAGTTGGGGGTTGAGTTTCTTTTCAATCACGAAGTAAAAAAAATTGAAACTTTTAACGGCAAAGCTGAACGAATAGTAACTGCACAAGGTGATTTTATTGCTGATGTTGTAGTTGCAGGTGCCGATTATCATCACGTTGATAAAGAATTGTTAAACGGAAGCTCCAACTACAGCGAAGAGTATTGGCAAAAACGTACCCTAGCCCCCAGTAGTTTAATATACTATTTGGGCATAAACAAAAAGATAGACGGTTTGCAACACCACAACCTGTTTTTTGATGCTGATTTTGCTCAACATGCTACCGAGATATACGATGCCCCACAATGGCCACATAATCCATTGTTTTATGTTTCGGCAACATCAAAAACAGATGACACAGTAGCTCCGCAAGGTTGCGAAAACTTGTTTTTGCTAATGCCCGTTGCCCCCAATTTGGATGATGATGAGGCAACACGCGAACGCTATTTTAATATAATCATGGATAGGCTAGAGCAGCGTACAGGCCAGCAAATACGCCAACACATTGTGGTGAAACGCAGCTATGCCCACAGCAATTTTATACAAGACTATCACTCTTTTAAGGGCAATGCCTACGGGCTTGCCAATACACTAATGCAAACTGCTATACTAAAACCTGCCTTAAAAAGCAAAAAGCTAAAAAACCTGTACTATACAGGGCAGCTTACTGTGCCGGGGCCGGGTGTTCCTCCCTCGCTTATATCGGGGCAAGTAGTGGCAGGGCAGGTGCAAAAAGAGTTTCCGCTTGTACAACACAAAAAAACTACCAGCCATGCTAACCAAAACAACTAACAACACCGATTTACTTTTATACGACGAAACTTGCCAACGTTGTGCCAAAGAAATCACCGCAGCGTACAGCACCTCGTTTAGCTTAGGCATATTGGCTTTGGGCAAAACGCTGCAAGCACACATACGCAACATTTATGGCTTTGTACGCTTTGCCGATGAAATTGTTGACACCTTTCACGATTACGATAAAAACCTGTTGCTGCAAAACTTTCGCCGTGATACTTACGAGGCAATAGAAACAGGAATAAGTTACAATCCTGTTTTGCACGCTTTCCAAAAAACTTTTCACCAATACAATATTGATATGGCTTTGGTAGATGCTTTTTTGGATAGTATGGAGATGGATTTGAATTACCGTAGCTATCAACAAGACGGTTTTGAAAAATACATATACGGAAGTGCCGAAGTAGTGGGGCTTATGTGCCTAAAAGTATTTTGCGAGGGCGACCAAATCCGCTACGAAAAACTAAAAGAACCTGCACGAAAACTGGGCGCAGCCTTCCAAAAAATTAACTTTTTACGGGATTTAAAATCTGATTTTAGCGAACGTGGAAGAGTATATTTTCCCAATGTCGATTTTTATGGCAACTTTGATAAAACCATTAAAGAGCAAATAGAAAAAGATATAGAAAAGGATTTTGAAGAAGCCCTTGAAGGAATACGCCAACTGCCAATAAGCAGCCGTTTTGGGGTATATATAGCCTACATTTATTTTTATCGTTTGCTAAATAAAATAAACAAACTAGAGCCTAAAAAGATAATGGAAAGCCGTGTGCGCGTGAACAACAGCGAAAAACTGCTGCTATTTGCTACCTCGTACATAAAATTTAGGTTTAATAGAATATAGCTGTTCTTTCTTTATTATAGGTTGTGTGGGTTGTCATGCTGAACTTGTTTCAGCATCTCGCTCTGTGTCAATATTTATTGGACAATGAGATACCGAAACGAGTTCAGGATGACGGATAGCACTATACAACCGTCTAAAATCAATAACAAACCCTAACTTTGACCCTAATTTAAAAAAAGGGCATACATGAAACACGAAACCAGCACCATAAAAGCCGAAATGCGCAAAACCATTTTTGCAGCCGAAGAGCATTTGGCAATAACCATAAACGATGAGTTACTGGATGTGTTTATTGATGAATTTTATCCTGATGAAGAATATTTGGGTTTAATACCCACTTATTTACCCGCTTTTGATAACGAAGACGAGTACGATTTGGTAATGGAGCGTGCCGTGCCCAAAGAAGGCAAAACAACACTATTACCGATTTTAATGTGTCCCGAAGATTTAGACTTGGTTTGTACTGTAATAATAGCGCAAGCTAAAACGCAAGGCGATTATATAATTTGGGAACGATTAGGCGTTGATAAAAGCGAGCCCAACAACCACCTGCAAAGTGTAGGCACGCAAGTGCAATGGCTTACCCATATTAATAAGCCACTATACTTTAAAAAGAGTGAATATATTGAGTGCCTAAACGAGTTTAAAAAGCTGGCCGAATTATAATAGTAGTCATGCTGAACTTGTTTCAGCATCTCATCACCAAATAAGATTAAAACAAACAACCAAGAAATGAAATACCTGTACCTGCTGCTCAACTTAGGCACATTTATATTTCCCTTTGCGTTGTCGTTTGATAAAAAAGTAGCTTTCTACAAAAAGTGGAAATACCTTACTACTGCCATACTATTTGTTGCCGCATTGTTTTTGGTGTGGGATTTCCTATTTACCGATATTGGTATTTGGAGCTTTAACGATGAATATATAACAGGTATCAAATTTTTTGGACTCCCTATTGAAGAAATCCTCTTCTTTTTCACGGTGCCTTATGCCTGTGTGTTTGTGTACGAGTGTATAATAACCTACTTCCCCAAAGATTATCTGAAAAAATACGCTGTTGCCATTACCATAACCATAATGGCGGGTGATGCAGTATTGCTTTTCTTTAATTACGATAAACTATACACAGCATCAACACTTGCGGTTTTGGGTGCATATATGATGCAGCTTTTGGTAATAACCCGTGCCCAATGGCTTGGAAGGTTCTATTTGGGTTATTTGGTTTCACTTATCCCTTTTCTTATAGTCAACGGAGTACTTACCGCTATGCCAGTTGTTATTTACAACAATAGCGAAAACCTAAACATACGCTTGGGTACTATACCTGTTGAAGATATGCTGTACATGATGCTACTATTGTTAATGAACATTGGTATTTACGAGCGGTTGCAAAAACGTTTTGTAAGAACCTCGAACGACGAAATACCTATGCCAATGGACGAGCCTGTGCAAGTATGAAAGTAGCGGTAATAGGCGCAGGTTTGGGAGGTTTGGCAGTTGCTGTTAGGCTGGCTAGGGCAGGGTATAGTGTTGATGTTTACGAAGCAAACCCTTATGCGGGAGGTAAAGCCACTGTATATGAAGTGGGGGAGTTTAGGTTTGATGCAGGACCTTCGCTGTTTACCATGCCACAATATATCGAAGATCTTTTTACCCTTTGTGATGAAGATATACAAGAGCACTTTCCCTACCATAAATTAAACCATATATGCAATTACTATTTTGAAGACGGAACAGAGATAATTGCCCACGCAAACCCAAGTGAATTTGCCGCTGAAATAGAAAACAAAACTACCGACAAAGCTAGTGGTGTGCTTAAATTTCTTCAAAAATCAAAAA
>MDTD01080517.1_pt1 | contig 10816 bp, 7 predicted proteins | sample 811221 | NCBI WGS metagenome assembly MDTD01 (sample SAMN05326646, study PRJNA326480) | marine metagenome | isolation source: seawater | place: Pacific Ocean: South West | collected 2011
AAGTAAACAAAAAACAATTAGCCCGCGGTCAAAGCCCCTCCGGCCCCACCATCTACTCATTCAGAAAACTGCAGCTGTAGAAGCAAAATCATATTAATATAGCGCTATTCCATAAAATCTAGTTCTATGAACCAGCTAGTTATTGTCAAATAAATATCATTACGCGAATAATGCTGATCCCATCTAATTATTTATTTTCATAAAAAATCATCATTTTTTATCGCGTCCCATTTAAAAAAAGACAAATTCCTGCTATATTACTTGCTTGTATATTTTTAAATAAGAACGTTACAGGAACTGACAGGGATATGTTTGACAGTTTAAGCGATAAATTACAGGATGCATTTAAGAAATTACGCGGTCAAGCCACTCTGACCGAAGCAAATATTTCCGATTCAATGCGTGAGATCCGGATGGCACTGCTTGAAGCAGACGTCAATCTGGATGTGGTAAAAAATTTCATCAAACAGGTGCGTGAAGACTGCCTGGGCGAAAATGTTCTGCGCAGCATTTCTCCGGGCCAGCAGGTTATTAAGATCGTTAACGACCGTCTGACCGAGCTTATGGGAGAGAGTGATTCTCCGCTTGATCTTTCCAGTAAGCCTTCCGTAATTATGATGGTAGGTCTGCACGGTAGCGGTAAAACCACCAGTGCGGCAAAACTTGCCTTGCGTCTTAAGAACAGCAAGATGAGGGTCTTGCTGGCAGCCGGAGACATCTATCGTCCGGCCGCTATCGACCAATTGGAAGTACTGGGCAATGAAATCGGTATTCCGGTTTACTCTGACCGCCATACCCCGGATGTTGCGGCAATTGCTTCTGCCGCAGTTGAAAAAGCTAAATTCGAAGGCTCCGACGTTGTTATTATCGACACTGCCGGGCGTCTGCAAATAGACGAATCAATGGTTCAGGAACTGGTTCGGGTTTCTCAAGCATCCAGAGCAAACGAAATATTGCTGGTTGCCGACTCCGCGTTGGGACAGGAAGCAGTATCGGTTGCCGATCACTTCCATAAAGCACTCGGGCTTACCGGGGTGGTTTTAACCAAGCTGGACGGTGACGCCAGAGGCGGTGCCGCACTCTCTATCCGCCAGGTTACCGGCTGTCCGATCAAATATGTCGGTACCGGTGAAAAAGTCGATGACTTTGAAATATTCTACCCTGACCGTATGGCCTCACGCATCCTTGGTATGGGCGACGTTGTCTCTCTGGTCGAAAAGGCAGCCGAAAAGATTGACCGTGACGAAGCGGTAAAACTGCATGAAAAGTTGAAAAAGAACAAGTTTGATTTCAACGACTTCCTCGGTCAGTTACGCCAGATGAGCAATCTTGGCGGCATGGGGGCAATCCTGAAGATGCTGCCCGGCGGCAAACAGATGTCAGCATTGGCCGATAATCTGGATCCAAAATTTTTCAAACATATTGAAGCGATAATCCAGTCGATGACTCCCGGTGAAAGAGAAAATCCTGACTTAATAGACTTCTCCCGCCGCAAACGTATTGCCAGCGGCAGCGGAACCAGTCTGGAGCAGGTTTCTAAACTGATCAAACAGTTCACCGCAATGCGCAAGATGATGAAGAAAAGCGGCCTGATGGGCAAGCTATTCTCCGGCGGCGCGACTCCGGATATGACCGGCGGTGGAGATTTCGGAGGAGCGGTCCCGACATTAGGTGGATTTGGATCCCCGACCGTAAGTGCGGCAGACCGGGATAAGCGGAAGCGCTTGAAGAAACTGAAGAAACAGCAGAAGAAGAAACAGCGTAAGAAACGCTAGAACATAGAGGAGAAGATATGCTCACGATAGTTATTGCTTTAATTGCAGGAATAATTGCCGCCATTCCATCATGGCAAGCCTGGGGATACGGCTGGGGAATCTCATGTGGAATATTCATTTTCGCGATAGTGCAGTTGGTAATTGGTCTGGTCCTGCGTAAAAAAGTAAATGCCATCAACGCCGACATCCAGAATAAAATGGCTGAAGCGTCTGAAAAAATAAACCGCAAACTGAAAATGTTCCAAAGTCGTCCGGGAGGCAATCTCAAAGTCATGCAGAAAGCAATGGAAAAGGAACAAAACGCCGCATTGCAGATGGCTCTAGACGAAACAAAAGCGATGGAACCGCTGTTCGTATGGAATTTTCTCTTGAAAAAACAGGTTAACACCATGCGGATGATGTTGCATTATCAGATGAAAAACTTTGCAGAAGCGGACAAATTGATGCCTTCATGCATGATGATGGATCCAAGGGCTCTGGCGATGAAGCTGGCTCGTCAGTATGTCAATAAAGACTCGAAACTGGATAAGACGTTTGTAAAAAAGATCAAAAAATTCAAGGGAGATGACTGTGCAATGCTTTATGGACTGTATTCCTGGATACTGGTAAAACAGGATAGAGTCGATGACGCAGTGAAGACCTTGATTGAAGCAAAAAAGAAAACCGACAACGAAGTAATTCTGAAAAACTGGGAGCTGTTGGCTAACGGAAAAGAGAAGCAGTTTTCAAATGCCGGATTCGGCGACGAATGGTATGCGTTGCATCTTGAACAACCGAGAGTTAAACAACAAAAAATGCGCAGAAGCTACCGCTGAGTGCATTTTTAGATAATTTTTGCCGTAAAATAATTTGCATAAATGAAAATCGCAGTTAGTTTATAGCATTGATGTTTTCGAAAAAGGGTAATATTTCTACATATAAGATAAAGGGTTTTTACTATGAAAAAGTTTCTGGTAGCCGCCATGCTGGTATTTACATTCGGATTCCAGTCATTTGCTGAGGCAAGCGTTTCCGACAAGCTGTTATTCTATCTCCCAAACCGAATTCTGGATGTCATGGACATTTTCACCTTGAACCTCGGATTTGGACCGACAGCCAGACTTGAACTGCAAGCTACCCGTGCATGCGGACTCGGAGCCGGAGTGGGAGCTACTTATAAACTTTTCAAGGCCTGGAACCGTCAGTACGGTTACGGACGTCAGGTGGGCTGGGATGCAGCTTTCACCTGCATGTATGCTGAAAATATCGATGTTGATGATACATCACGCCTGGTTCACCACTACTGGGAAAGTTTCTCAGGAGTTCCGGTACCGACAACCAGCATGTATAACTACTTTACCGGATGGCGCGATTACTGGGCCTTCGGCGGCAGCGCCGGCGTCATCGTAATTGAAGGAGATTTCTATATCCATCCAGTTGAAATCGCCGATCTGGTTACCGGTTTCCTTTTCATGGACATCAGAAACGACGATATTACTTCCGAAGACTTCGAATAAGTCTGAGGCAATACTGAAATAATGAGGGCGCTTCAACTGGAGCGTCCTTTTCTGTTTAAGGAGAAGAGAACATGACACGACCAAAACTATTCGTAATCGGCGACAGCATCTCCATGCAATACGGGCCGTGGCTCAAATCCTACATATCCGACCGCTTCCGCTATGGACGCAAGGGGGAATACGAGGAATGGGGCGATCTTAACTATGAATCAAAGGCCAATGGCGGCGATTCCTCAAATGTCCTGACAGTGCTTAAAGAAATGATCGACTGCGGGTTTAAGACCGACTACCTGTTGCTTAACTGCGGTCTGCACGATATAAAAGTGATTCCGCCGGAAACAAAGCGGCAGATCCCAATAGACCAGTATCAGGAAAACCTGCGCGCTATCATAAAGCTGACGCTTGAAAACGATATGAAGGTTATCTGGGTCCGAACCACGCCGCTGGACGAAACCATTCACAATACATTAAGCCCGGACATGAACCGGCACGAAGCCGATGTAATAACATACAACACCGCGGCCGATGACGTCATGAAAGAGTTTAATATTCCCATGATCGACTTGAACGGATTCACCAGTTCTCTGGATGAAAAACTTTACTGCGACCATGTTCACTTTTACGATCCGGTCAGGAAGCTCCAGGCTGCCTATATTGCCGGTTTCCTGAAAGGAATGCTCGCATAAGGAGTAAAGATGTTTGACCTGGTTTCAGATTTCAAGCCCTCTGGGGATCAGCCGGAAGCTATTGACGCTTTACTGGACGGTCTGAATTCAGGTGAACAGAATCAGATACTTCAGGGGGTAACCGGTTCCGGCAAGACCTTTACAATGGCCAACGTCATCGCGCGGCATGACAGGCCGACCCTGGTTATCTCCCACAACAAGACCCTTGCAGCTCAGCTCTACAGCGAGTTCAAAGCTTTTTTCCCAAATAATGCGGTTGAGTATTTTATCAGTTACTACGATTATTATTTGCCGGAATCCTACATCCCACAGACAGACACCTACATCGCAAAGGATGCGGGCATAAATGAGAATATCGAAAAACTGCGTCTCTCAACAACCGCTTCACTGCTTGAAAGACGCGACGTCATAGTAATTGCCAGTGTATCCTGCATCTACAATCTGGGGTCGCCGGAAGACTATGAAGGAATGTCAACCACTTTACAAGTTGGTGAAACAGTCTCCCGGGACGAGTTCCTCAGGCGCCTGATTGCAATTCAGTATGAACGCAACGATATGGCTCCGGAAAAAGGACAGTTCCGGGTCAGGGGTGACACGGTTGATGTCTTCATGCCGCAACGTGACGAATTCGTAAGGATCGAATTCTGGGGCGACGAAATCGAGTCATTGACCAAACATGAGATAGTTTCGGGACGGGTCATTGGAAGCAAGGATAAAGTTATATTTTTCCCTTGTAAACACTTCGTAATGCCGCCGGAAAGAATAGAAACGGCCATTGAAGCAATCACCGCTGAAATGACGAAACGCGTCAAGTGGTTTGAAGAGCGCGGGATGCTGGTCGAAGCCCAGAGGCTTTATCAGCGAACTATTTATGATATGGAAATGATCCGCGAAATCGGATACTGCAGCGGCGTGGAAAACTACTCGATGTATCTGGCCGGGCGCGCCCCGGGCAGCTTACCGTGCTCGCTTTGGCAGTTTTTCCCGGACGACATGTTAACCATCATCGATGAATCACATGTCACCCTGCCCCAGGTTCGCGCTATGTATAATGCCGACCGCAGTCGTAAACAAACCCTGGTCGATCACGGTTTCAGGCTACCGTCAGCGTTGGAAAACCGGCCATTGAAGTTTGAAGAATTTGAACAACTGCGCGGCAAAACTATTTTTGTTTCGGCAACTCCCGGCAATTTTGAACTGGAAGAATCACCACCGCCGGTACGTCAGCTGATCCGTCCGACCGGCCTGCTTGACCCGGAAATTGAAGTCAGGCCGCTTGAGGGTCAGGTTGACGACGTTATGGCGGAAATCAGAGCCGCGGCGGAAAAGCATGAGAGAGTTATCGTCACAACCCTTACCAAGAAAAGTTCAGAGCGACTGGCAGAGTATCTGCAGAATCTTGACATCAAAGCCGAATATCTGCATTCAGAGATGGATGCGCTGGAACGAGTCAGGGTTATCAGTGCGCTACGCAGGGGCGACTTCGACTGCCTGATCGGCATCAACCTGCTCCGGGAAGGCATCGACCTGCCGGAAGTGGCGCTAATCGCCATACTCGACGCGGACAAAGAAGGCTTCCTGCGTTCCGAGCGCGCCCTTATCCAGGTCGCCGGCCGTGCGGCCAGAAATGTCAATGGACGCGTTATCCTTTACGGGGACCGGGTCACAGACAGCATGCGCAAACTGATCGATATAAGTTCAAGACGTCGCGAAGTTCAGATGCGCTTCAACGAAGAACACAATATTACCCCGCAAACAATCAAAAAAGGACAGTTGCAAACGATCAGCGACATTGTCACGCCTGATGCGGAGAAAAAGAAATATTCAATCGGCGATGCGATGAACCGGATTCTTGAGGTAAGGGAGACTCCGGCGCCGTATGGTGCGTCAGTTGAACAGGCCCTGACCGAGGAAGAACTTGATGAGTTGATAATGGAACTGGAATCCGAAATGCTGTCGGCGGCTGAATCACTTGAGTTTGAACGCGCCGCTGATATCCGGGACAAGATCAGAGAAATATCCCATAAACCGAAAATACTGTCTTCAGATCCGGACTCCGTTTCAGGCAAATCCTAAATTACCTGAGACCTACAGCTTTACGAACTTCAGTCATGGTCTGTTCCGCTGTAACGGCAGCCTTTTCAGCGCCTTCACGCAAAACTTTTTCGACATAATCCAAATTATTCTCAAGCTCTTCGCGGCGTTCACGCATCGGAGTAAAATACTCCCACATGATCTCAAACAGTTCCTGTTTGGCATGCCCATAGCCGTAGTTTCCGCCGCGGTATTTTGCTTCCAGTTGTTTTACCTGGTCCTCATTAGCAAACAGTTTATAAAGCTTGACGACATTGCAGTCTGTCGGATCTTTGGGATCCTCGAGCCCGGTTGAATCGGTAACCACACTCATAATCTTTTTCCGGATAGCTTTTTTGCCGCCGAAGATAGGAATGGTATTATCATAGCTTTTGCTCATTTTCTGTCCATCGGTACCGGGAACGACCGCCACGCTTTCACGGATTGCGCTTTCCGGCATAACAAAAATATCGCCATAAATACGATTGAAACGGTCTGCAATATCACGAGTTATTTCCACATGCTGCTTTTGATCTTTGCCGACCGGAACAACATTTGATTTATAGATCAGGATATCCGCCGCCATCAGAACAGGATAAGTAAACAGACCGGCATTAGGGGCAAATCCCTTGGCTATTTTATCTTTGTAGCTATGAGCCCGTTCAAGCAAACCGACAGTAGTCATACTGCTCAAAATCCAGGTCAATTCGCATACCTGCGGGATGTCCGACTGGCGGAAGAACACCGTTTTTTCCGGGTCAATGCCACAAGCCAGAAAGTCAATCGCCACATTGAGGACCCGTTCACGCAGTTCTTCCGGTTTCGGAGAGGTAGTCAACGAGTGATAGTCGGCAATGAACAGGTAAGCGTCACCCTGCTCCTGGAGCTTCAATGCCGGTTTCATCATTCCGAAGTAGTTGCCGATATGCGGCACTCCGGACGGCTGGATTCCGGAAAGTATTCTCATAATCTCATATCCTTAAATATTATTATTTTATAAATTCAAAAGGATAATAGACCCCGATTTCCCCCAAAAGTCAAGTTTTTTCGGCACAAAACCGGCCAAGTTTTGAACATCAGTGATTGATTAATCGGAAGAGCTTGGCTGCCCGGCATCATCAGCGATGACCGGATCCTCTTTAATAAAATATCTGGCCAGTTTGTAGCTGCCATAACCGATTAACACAGTAAAAATTGCTGGAGCGGCTGAATATTTCGTTATAATCCACGGCGTCCGGTCAACATGTTGGAGAGTCACCGGGTCGGATACGATGGCTACCATGAAGTGATACGTTTTACGCATCAGAACATTAAGGCATGCAAGTGTGCTGATCACCACCGTGGAGTAAGCCGCAATCCGTCCAATCCTCCTGGCCAGACACTCTCTGAACGGCATCCCCGGTTGTTCCCGGAAAACGGTCCAGTGCATAATCAGCGCAAGAGTCATAGCACCAGTTCCGGCAGCGGCCATCAACCACAAAATCACGTGGGAAGCGATATCGACATCGGACAACCAGAAGATTGCGACTCCGGAGTCAATAATAATTACGCCGCTCAGAGTAAAAGCCTTCATAGCCATAGCGATGGCCGCAATAGTTCCGGAACTTGCCACAATTCCAACAACTTTATCGACCTGCCGGCTGACGAATGAACCGTTAATGCACCAGTTGACAAAATGCTCGCAGTTATTCCCCGGTAAGTGGTAGACCTCCTCTCCGATTCTGGATTCGGCTCGTTTTATCGCTTCAGGGATTGAGTACTTTCGCCGCCTGTGTTTATGAACCCTGAAGCCATTGCCGTGTTCAAACTCCTCCATCGTTGCCCGACAGACCGGACCGGAAAATGATGAAGCGGAACCTCCGGCATAATGAATAATACCGCCCTGGTCATCTCCAAGCCCATGATGTTCATATCCGGACCGGACGGAGATCAAATGTTCACCGGCATAAGGAGCTTTTTCCTTAAGAGCATCAAATTCCTCCTGACACTTATCGGAGCAGATATAATCACATCTAAGCGGGATACGTTCACCTTCCGGCGATAACTTGGAGCAAATGGCGCAATGAGCCCTGGGAAAGATTGAAAATTTAAACTTGGAAGCCATAGAAACATCCTCCCAGTAATAATCATCCTCTACGGTTCCGGCTGACAACAGCCGTTAACTCGTCAAGTTTAAAAGGTTTAGAAATATAGTCGTTCATACCGGCTTCAAGGCAATCATCCCTGGTCTCTTTTCTGGCATCGGCAGTCAAAGCTATGATTGGGATATCTTTATCGATCTCACGAATCCGCCTGGTCGCCTCAAAGCCATCCATTCCCGGCATCTGGCAGTCCATCAAGATGAAATCTGGTTTATTACCGGCCGCAATATAATCGACCGCATCCTGCCCGTTATCCATCATAGTAACGCTGCATTTGAGCTTATCCAAAGCCAGTTTGGCTACTTTCTGATTAAAATGGTTATCTTCAACCAGCAGAACGGATGAGTTCAACTCTTCAATTCTGGTCACTTTTTCGGGTTTTACTTCCGATGCCACCGGCAGTTCCAATTCAAGCGAGAAACATGATCCTTTACCAACCTGACTGCGTAAAGACAGTTTACCATGCATAAGCGCAGTCAGTTCTCGACAAATAGCCAGCCCCAGGCCGGTTCCTTCATATTTGCGTTCACCGGGACGGTTAACCTGATGGAATTTATCAAAGACCGCCTGCTGCTGTTCTTCGGGGATTCCGATTCCGGTATCCTCGACTTCGAATATCATCCGGCATCTGTTTTTGCCGATCATTTCAGAAATCACCCTGAGACAAACGTAACCCTCCTGAGTGAACTTCGCCGCATTACCAATCAAGTTTATCAGGATCTGACGGATTCTGACACTGTCGCCGATAACCGCGACCGGAACCTCACCCTTCTGTTCGAATTTGGCTTCAAACGATTTTCCAACCGACAGAATATGGATGTTTTTAGTTATATCGACAAAGAAATCTTTTGTATTGAACGGTTCCGGAGAGAGCTGAAGCATCTGGGCTTCAACTTTTGAGATATCCAGAATATCGTTGATTAGCTGCAGCAGATGCTTGCCTGACTGACTTATGATATTCAAGAGTTCAAGCTGGTCCCCGGTAAGATTACCCTTTTCGAAGAAATCGAGCGAACCAAGAATACCGTTCATCGGCGTTCTGATCTCATGACTCATATTAGCAAGGAAGGCACTTTTAGCCCGGCTGGCGTCTTCCAGAGCCTCCCAGGCGACACGTTCTGCAGTAACATCTTTTGTCACTCCTATTAAACGCAACGGCTTTCCGCGATTATCATACTCAACGATCTGCCCTTCCATGTGCCACCATTGCAGTTCTCCATTTGCGGAATAAGTACGGTAGTCACAATCATAAGCGTCAGAGATGCCGGCTTCGCATGATTCAAGCTGCGCCATAATATTTTTGCCGTCTTCCTCATCAATATGCTGAATCCATTCACGAATCGAAAGGGGCCGGACTTTATGCTCGTCAGTTATCCGACGGAATTCTCTTTCACCTAGAAGCAACATACGGGAAACAGGATTGTACTCCCAAACCTCGAGCGCGGCGGCTTTGATGGCCAACTGCATTTTCGCCTGGTACTCTTTAATACGCTGCTGCTGTTCATATTCTTCGGTTATATCACGGAAAACCATGACCACGCCTCGAATTTCCTCCTGCCGGTTACGTATTGGCGCGGCACTGTCGGCGATCTGATACTCTTTGCCGTCTTTCGCAATTAGCACGGAATGCTCCGCCATGCCTTGAGTTTCTCCAGTCATCAAAGCCTTGTTGACCGGATTTTCTATCTCCCTTCTGGAGAGAGAATCAATTAACATGAAAACCTCAGTTATCGGTCTTTCCCTGGCTTCCTCAGTGGTCCAGCCGGTCAGCTTCTCAGCCACCGGATTCAAGCGTCTGACCAAACCGGCCGGATTGGTAACAATAACGCCGTCGCCGATTGAATTCAGGGTCACCCGTAAATCCTCTTCACGAAGGCGGACTATTCTATTGATAGATACATTGCGACGATACATGATAAACAGAGCCGCGATGAAGATTGCTTCAACAAAAAACAGAAAGATAGCGGCCCAGACCCGCCGTTTATACCGTCCGTAAAAACTCCTGGCGCGGTTGACAATGTAACTGTCCTCCGGCAGGACCAGAGGCGATATACCGAAACGCTGCAAGGCGTTCCAGTTAAAAATATATCCGTTGCCTTTGGCGGCGGTAACTGGAATATTTTCCGGGTTTTCACCTTCAAGCACCCTGATCGCCAGTTTTGCAGCCTCTCTCCCGTGCTTTCTGGCCGAAATGATCATTCCCCCCATACCGTTGTCCGCAATTATATAGTCCCAGTAACCGTATATCGGGGTATTGGCGGCGGCAGTCAGCATTTTTACAGCCATATCCAAATCATAATACCTGCCGGCACTGTCCCGGTTGAATGCGAAAAGAATAACTATCGTCCGTTTGTCAAGTTTTGAAAGACGACGGCACATCTCCTGCAGGCTCAAGCCGGATACGTATTCTATTTCAAGCGGAAGCTTTACTTCTGAGAATTTCTTTTTAGCCTGTTTGTAAAATGCCATCCCAGCTGTCGTATCATCATATATAACCAGTGCTTTTTTAGCTTCCGGCTGCAAACGCATTGCTGCGGTCAGAGTTGCCAGCGGTAAAATATTTTCAGTCAATCCGGTTGCTCTACGGTCCAGGGCTTTAAGATCCGGCTTAGTATTCAGACCGCAAAAGATTAAAGGGATGCCGG
>MDTD01168209.1_pt1 | contig 10816 bp, 12 predicted proteins | sample 811221 | NCBI WGS metagenome assembly MDTD01 (sample SAMN05326646, study PRJNA326480) | marine metagenome | isolation source: seawater | place: Pacific Ocean: South West | collected 2011
CCTGTAATTAAATAAAGACAAATTAATGTAATAACTAATAATACAGCATGTGTAATCTTAGATAAACTAATAAATAAACTCTGAAGTCTTACATCATGAACATAGTCTTGTAATATTGTCTCTATACCCAAGGAGCTGTGAAAGAACATCAGTGAAGATAAAATTGAAATAAATAAAATCCCATAAATTGATGAAATATCTATAATAATTTGTTCATAAGATAGATCATTTATGGACAAAAGATAATATAGTAAATAAAGCATTCCGGGAACTAACGTTATAGCGGTTATTCTTTGAAATTTCCAATGCAAAATAGCCAAAATCTAATTCCTAAAAATAATTATTACTGAACTTAGTGTGGTAATTAGTGAGATTAAAATAACTAAATAGCCAGACATATAACTTTTTTCTAAACTGAGCCCATAACCATAATCCCAAAAAAGATGTCTAATCCCGTTACACAAATGATAAATGAGGGTAAATATAGCGCCAACCAGCAATAGCTTCACAAAGAAATTTGAGAAAAATTCTACTAAGTACGTATGGTACTCAGGACCTAAAGAAATGATGACTAGCGCAAGTGGAATCATTATCGAAGTTAGTGATAAAATTACCCCAGTTATTCTATGGGATATGGATAATATAGATGTAAGCTGAGGTTTATAAATCTGTAAATGTGGAGAGGTCGGTCTATTTGGGTTAATCATTTCGAAAATTATCTTCAAAAATCAATACAGCGGCCATTTTTTTCCCAGTCACCATATCTAGTAGGTTCTGGACCCTTTCGGCCACCTATCTCTCTTACTTTTTTTATTTTCTCTGTTTTCTTTTGCTTGATTTTAGTTGTTTGCTTTTTTTGTGACATATAAACTCTCCAACACGCATTATACGCAAATACTACTCTTAAATAAACACCACTTTATAAGACAAAGTATGTATGATTTAATCATAGCTATATTAAATTTAATTGCATCTAATATAAAATACAAATTTTTTTTTAGTATATATATCAGTGGTTTAAATGAATATTACAGAATATTTCGGTGTAAATAGAGATAACGATCTTGTCACAATTAGTGTGTCAGGCGCCGACTCATCAAAATTTCTACAAGGTCAACTTAGTAATGACATTGAGAAGCTGAGTGACAACAACTATCAATATTCTACCTTCTCGACTAATCAAGGCAAAGTTATCGCTTCAATGCGAATCTTTAGGAGAATTGATCAATACATCATACTCACAAATTCCGATGTAGCTAATTCTGTACTTGAAGGCCTTAAAAAGTATATATTGATGTCAAAAGTTGAGATAAGACTTGAGCGCTCTACCTGCTATGGCGTCTTGGGAGATAATAAAATTAATACTGAGAATTTGAACATAAGTGAGAGCGAATATAGTCTGACTAATATTAGTGATACTTATATTTTAGATATAAAGATTATAGATTACCCATCATACATAGTTGTTTCTTTTGCGGATGATATCCCTAATTTTCTCTTAGGTGAAACTGCTGGTGATATAAATATCGGTAAACTTATTGATCTTAAAAATGTATTCCCAAGACTCAATAAGATATCGCAAGAGTCTTTTATCCCGCAAGTACTTAATATGGAAAAACACAACGCAATTAACTACAAAAAAGGTTGTTACACTGGGCAAGAAATAGTTGCTAGAACTCACTACTTAGGAAAAATAAAGAAAAAGTTATTTTTTTGCTCATCTGAATCAGCACCAAATTTAAATAAAAGTAAAATATATAATCAAGATGCAGAGGTGATTGGTGAGTTACTAGCAGGTAATTACCTAAATCTGGAGAAATTTTACTTTCAATCTATAATTAAAATCAGTGCAATTAATAACCCAATGTTTATAGATGATAGAGAGGTTAAGATAGAAGAGTCATAGTAAGTCTTTTATTATATCTCTCTCATGTATCAATTCCTTTTCAGTGGCTTTTAAATAACTAAGAGAAAGGTCTGCAATATCAATGTTTTCAATTATTTTATAATTTTTATTATTAATACTTAAAGGAAATGAATAAAATATTTCTGAGGATATATTATATGTATTTGACGACAATACACCCATTGACTCCCAATCATCTGATCCATTTACAATACAGTTTAGGTGATCGTAAACAGCAGAAGCAGCAGATGCTGCACTTGATTTACCTCTGTAATCAATAATCTCAGCTCCTCGATTCTGCACTCGTGGAATAAAATCATCTTTGACCCAATCACTATTATATTTGTGACTAAAATTATCTAAACCGTCTACTTGAACGTTTGTGATATCCGGAAACTGTGTGGCAGAGTGATTACCCCATACAATAAGCCTACTTATTGATGGAACTGAAACATTAATCTTAGATGCAAATATACTTTTAGCTCTATTTTGATCTAATCTCATTAAAGAGGTTATATTTTCTGATGGTATTTTTGGTGTATGGTGTGAAACAATGAGAGCATTAGTGTTTGCAGGATTGCCAACAACAATTACCCTAACTGAATTCCTGCAATATTGATTAATGGCTATCCCTTGTTTCTTGAATATGTTTGCATTATCTAATAATAGATCAGATCTTTGCATTCCTTTGATGCGTGGTTTTGCGCCAACTAGGAGAATATAATCAGAATCACCAAATGCAACTTCCATGTTTTCTGTGGTAATGATCGAATCTAGAGATTCGAATGCGCAATCCTCAATTTCATATTTCACACCCTGGAGTATCTTAGAAGATTCAGGAATATCAAGGAGGTTAAGCTGAATTTTGGTATTTTTAGGAAATAATTGCCCAGATAAGAGACGAAAAATAAGCGAATAAGCTATGTTACCTGCAGCGCCTGTGATTGTAATTATTGTCTTTTTCATTTAAATTTCTTTTTTGCTAATTTTAAATCATTCTTTGTATTTATACTAATTGAATCGTGAGATTTAATAGATAGACATTTTATCGGTACTGAATTAAATAGGAATCTATTTTGTTCAAGTGACTCATCTATCTCAACTGTTCCTTTTTTAAAATTCCTATATTTTAAAAGTATGCTTACCTTGTATGCATAAATACCAAGGTGCCCAAAATAATTCTTTGAATTAAAAGGTATTACGGACCTTGAAAAATAAATAGCATTATTATTCTTATCTTTTACAACTTTAACGAGATTTTTATTTGCGAGATTAGGATGATTAACGAGTTGGTATATTAAAGTTGCCACATTGGTATCTTTGTTATCTTTAAAATATCTTTTTATTTTTTCTATAGCATACAAAGGGAAATTAAATTCATCTGCTTGGATATTAATTATCAAATCTGAGGGATTATATTTTTTTAATTTACAATAATGAGCAATTCTATCTGTGCCATTAGAATGATTCACTTTGCTATAGTAGCACTCAATATTATGTAATTCGACAATCTTTTGAATAAGTCTACTATCAGTTAATATAACAAAAGTGTCACATTTTATTTTTTTAGCTCTGAGACAAATATGCTCAATTAAAGTTTTATCTGAAACTCTTTGTAAAAGTTTTTTTGGGAATCTTGATGATTCTAATCTGGCAGGTATAAGTATTCTAATTTTCATATTTTTGTAATCTTATCAACAAGATTATTTATTAAATTTTTATTTTTATTCCTATGATTTAGTATCCATAAGTTTTTATTTTGATATTTTTCTAGTTTTATATAATCTTTCATAGTAACAAAAACAGGATTATTATCATTAAATTTTATTTCACTTCCGTTAAAATTATGATGATCATCATAGAAGTGACAATCTACTATGTACCCTTTTTCAATCAACTCGCTTTTTATAATATGTGGAAGAGCAATTCCTAATACTAAATGAATATTTTTTTCTGTAAATTCTTCAATTGGAATTTTTATTTTTTTTAGCGGATGTATTATCTGGAATGTATCGTACTCTATATCAACAAACTCTCTATTAGCGTCAACTATTCTGAGGTGCTTCAATGATCTCCAGGGCCCAGATGGTAATAGTTTACAAAACTTCAGATTATCACTTATGGTGTTTATATAGCTCTTTTTTTTACTTACAATAATCTCCATTTTTCTACCAAGCCGAAAATGATCTAATCCATCATCATGGATAATATAATCAACATTTTTCTCAATCAGTTTCTCTGTTGCTTTTATCCGATCTCTTCCTGCAATAACAGATGCTTGTGTAGATCTTGCAATAAGCACGGCTTCGTCACCCACATCGTGAGGATTTGAGTCAGGTAAAACATTACATAGACTTGTATTTCTTGATTTATATCCTGATGCAACTAGTCCAACTTTTAGTCCTCTTTGAGTAAGTTCATTTGCAAGAGAAATGGTTAGCGGTGTCTTGCCTTGACCTCCTATAACGCTATTACCCACAACTAGAACCGGTTTTTTAAAGGATATAGTTCGTAATACTCGATATTTATATAGAATAGATCTAATTATCATGACTATAAAATATATCCCTGATATCGGCAAAAGACATATACTTATAAAAAGGTAAAACCAGTAATAGCTCTCTCCTTTTTTTGTATACCAAAGTTTATTTAGGAAAGTATCAAGCATTATGGATTAACTGGAAATTGAATCTTGTGGAGATTAGAATATAAACCATCATTTTTGATCAATGTCTCGTGATTTCCTTGTTCAACAATTTTTCCTTCGTCTAGTACTATTATATTATCTGCTTTTTCAATTGTTGATAGTCGGTGAGCAATTACTATAGTCGTCCTATTCTTCCTTAAGTTTTCGAGAGCTTGTTGTATTAATTTTTCTGATTCTGAGTCAAGCGAACTCGTTGCCTCATCAAGGAGGAGTATAGGTGAATCCTTAAGAATAGCTCTTGCAATAGCAATTCTTTGCCTTTGACCACCAGATAATAAAACTCCATTATCTCCTACTAAAGTATCAAAACCCTGATCGAACGACATGATAAATTCGTATGCGTGTGCCGTCTTTGAAGCATTTATTATTTGATTTTCTGATTTGTCCTCTAAAAGTCCATATGCAATATTATTTCTGACAGTATCATTGAAAAGTGTGAGGTCTTGCCCAACGTAGGCAATCATTTCTCGTAAATCCGTAAGAATAGCTTTATTTATATCTTTATTATCGATTGCTATTTTTCCTTCGTTGATATCATAAAACCTCGGTAGTAAATTCATTAATGTCGATTTGCCACTACCAGATCTACCAACAATTGCACAAGTAGTTCCTCTATGTACTTCAAAATTTATATTTTGTAAAGCAAAACTATTTGTTCCAGTATATGAGAAATTAATATTAATAAATTTAATAACACTGAATTCATTATTAAGAAAATCTTTTTCACCTTTTTTATTATCTTCTGTCTCGGAATCTAGTAATGTAAAAATTGAATCACTAGCTGCGAGTCCTCTTTGAAGAACTACGTTTATTTCTGCTAGTCTTTTTATAGGAGCAAAAACAAGTATCATTGCCGTAATGAAAGACATGAATGTGCCCACAGAGATTTGAGAACTATAAGCCTGAGATGTGACATAATAAATTACGCCAGCAAGGAATACTGCTACAACAAACTGTACCATAGGAATACTAACGCCTTGTATAAAAGCAAGCTTTAGATGTCTATTTTTATTGTTTTCATTTACTATTTCAAAAGAATCTCTCTCGCTATTTTCTCCCCCAAATATCTTAACGACGCGGTGACCAGCTATGAGTTCTTCGACAACATTTGTAATATAACCCATTGATTCTTGGATATGTTTACTTGTATCTCTAAACCTTACACTCATTAGCTTAATGAATATGGCAATCACTGGACCTATAACGAGCAAGCCAATAGACAAGATGAAACTTTGATAAAACATAAGACCCACAAGTCCAATTACTGTAAGACCGTCACGAACTAGAACTGTTAATGCTTTAGTAGCGGCTTCTGCAACTTGTTCAGTATCATATGTCACTTTAGATAACAGCTCTCCTGATGATGCAAAATCATAGGTTCTTGTTGGAGTATGTACTAATTTATCAAACATCTCTTTCCTTATCTTTTTGACAACATTCCTACCAACCCAAGCAATGCCATATGTTGAAATAAAACCAGCTGCACTTCTAAGTAAGAACAAGCCTACTAATACAATCGGGAAATACTTAATTGTATCAGGATCTTTCTCGACAAAGCTACCGTCTAACAAGGGCTTCATTAATGCTGCGAATGCAGTATCTGTTACAGCAAAAGCAGCCATCGCAAAAATTGAAAAAAAGAAAACTATTTTATGTTCAAAAGTATAGGATAGTAATCTACGGTATAAATCTTGTCCTTTTAATGGATTGCTATTCTGTGACATACTTAAATTTAATGATATGCATATTATTGTAATATATGTATGATATTAATACATTTACATATAAAAGTATCTATATAATATCGCCAGTACTAATTATGAGGAAATTCTTTAAAAAATATACTCCGGATAGAGAAACTGTAAAAAAATATAAAATTATCAGTTTTTTGGGCTCATCACTATTTCATCCTGATCTATGGAGATTCAATAGAGTTTCATTCTGTAGAGCAACAGTGATAGGTGTATTTTGGGCTTGGATGCCTATGATGTTTCAAATGATACCTGCGGCGTACTGCGCAGTTGTCTTCAGGGCTAACCTTCCTCTATCAGTAGCTGGAGTATGGATAAGCAATCCAATTACCATGCCACCAATGATGTACTTTGGCTATTTATTCGGTAATAAAGTGTTAGGTCTTAATCCAGTCTATGATGAATTTAAATTAGATACAGAATGGGTTGTATCTGCTCTAGCAAATATTTGGGAGCCACTGTTAGTTGGAACGCTTATAATAGGGGTTGCATCAAGTATCATTAGTTACTTTTTAATGCATATTACATGGAGAATATATGCATATGTAAAACTCAGACAAAGGCGAGCAGATTATTAAATAATTCTACCAGAATTCAACTCGTAAACATTATCAAACCTCTTCATAAGTGTCTCATCATGAGAGACCATGATGAGAGAAGTCTGGTTCTCTTTACATGACTGAAGAAGCAAATGAATCGTTATATCAGTATTATTTTTATCCAAATTTCCAGTTGGCTCATCAGCTATAATAAGCCTAGGTCTTGTTACTAGTGCTCTAGCTATAGCTACTCGTTGGGATTCACCGCCTGATAAAAGATTTGTCCTGATATCAGCTTTATGATGAAGTTCAAGTGATTTCAAAACTTTTTCTGCAAGATAAACTTTTTTGTCCAATTCAAGTTCTGTTAAACTAAGAGGTAACATTACATTCTCCATAACGGATAGATCGTCAATAAGATTAAAGAATTGAAAAATAATACCTAGATGATCTCTCCTAAATTTCGATAAACTCGATTCATTCATAGAAGTTATATCATAATTTTCAAAAGTGATTTTTCCACTTGAAACACTATCGATACCTGAGATTAAATTCAATAAAGTTGTTTTTCCACTACCCGAGGGACCTTTTAAGGCCACTGTCTCATTATTTTTAATCATAAGATTAATATTAGAAAGTACATTCAACTCATGTTTAGAAATAAAAAACCTTTTAGATAAATTCGAAATTTTTAACATTAGCTAACACCACGTAAAGATTCCGCCGGTTTTACAGATGCTGCTTTTCTAGCCGGGTATAAAGATGAAACGAGAATTATTAGCACAGAAAATAAAGTTACGAACCTAATATCCGATAATTTAACTACTGCAGGAATCTCTGATAAGTGATAAATCTCTGGTGGTAATAAACTTATGCTAAAGAGATGTTCAATAAAATCGATTACAAAATTGACATTATTTGCCAACAATACTCCAAAAAATAGTCCTAGTGTAATGCCTAACAAACCAAGAAATATTCCTTGTAACATAAATATAGACGTAATATAAAAGTCAGAAGCACCAAGTATTTTTAAGATAGCTATATCCTTCTCTTTATTTTTGACTAACATCAACAACGAAGATATGATATTGAATGATGCTATAGCTACTATCAAAATTAATATTAAAAACATTACTCGTTTTTCATTACTGATTGCAGTGAATAGTGATGAATGTGATTCTATCCAATCTTGAGCATACATATTACTGTTACTCTTGTTGAAATCTAATGTGAATTCTCTTGCGTCAAGAGGATTAGATAATTTCAATCGAACTTTATTTATCGACCTATTCTCATTTATAAAAACATTTTTCAAATTTATAAACGCATATGCATTATTATATTCGTACAAACCGACATCATAAATTGCTGAAACTGTATAATTGTCATCAGTTCTTTTTAACTGCTCTTTACTAAGATTAGATTTCATAACCACATTGATTATATCGCCAACTCTTACATTAAGACCTCTTGCAATCCCATTACCAAGAATAATGGATTTTCCGACGGACAAGTCGCTATATAATCCAGATATTATGTTATCGTCAATTATATTTACATTAGACTCTAGTTGGGGATCGACAGCACGAATCATAGCGCTTGACGTACCTGACTCGGAGATTATTAATGCCTGATCTTCAAAATAAACTGAGTATGAATCAATGTCTTCATTCATAACTAATTGATTTAAGTAACTTATATTCTCGTTTGTGTTTAAATCTGTTCCATATACAGTAACGTGGGAGGTAAACCCAAGAACCTTATTTTTAAGCTGTTGTTCAAACCCATTCATTACAGATATAACTGTAATTAGAACAGTAAGACCTAATATAATCCCTATTACAGATATTTTTGATATAGTATTAATGAAACCTGAATTATCTTTCGACTTTAAAAATCGGTATGCTAAGAGAAAACGCATTTTTTAAATATAACATAAAATATGGAATATTATAAAAAAAATAAATTTCATTTAACTAATGATCAAATGACGGATAGCGTAGCTCTTGTATGGCCAAATCATAATATGGAAATAGATAAATATGATTTACTTGAGGATGTATATTGTGAACTATTACTAAATTTACTTCAAAATAAAACTAAAGTTTTTCTATTTTCAAACACAGAATTTCCTCAAAAAGTTAGATATATCGAAGAGATGTTTGAAGGTAAATATATCAATTATCATAAATTCAACTCTGATGATATCTGGCTACGTGATTACTGCCCAATACAAATATTCAGCTCCATAAAAAAAATGAATATTTTTCTATCGTACCCTTATAATGCCTATGGTGAAAAATATAAGTATATAAACAATAAGCATTTCTCGGATTTTTTTCTGAATTGTATAAATAAACCCAAAGTTTTGGAATTCTGCAGTAATAATATTGTATTTGAAGGTGGAAACATTGTAAATAATGCTAGCATTTGTTTAACAAACATAAATTGTCTCAAGCAACATAATAAAGGTATGAGTTACTCGAAAATTAAAAATAATCTTGAGTCATTTTTTAAAGAAAATATTTACCAAAAAATTGATTTTATTGATATTCCGCCTATAACAGGAGATGATACAAATGGTCATATTGATAACTTAGTGAGATTTTATGATGATGCGATATTAATTATGAGTACGAACTCTAAATCTCATCCTGATTATAACAGATTAAAAGAACTCAAAAGTCAAATCTACGATATCTGTGATAGAAATAATATAAAAAATATTATACAAGTAAAGCATGAACATCGAAATATTGTGAAGAATGATAAAAATGAAATATTACCTTTCTCTTACCTTAATTATCTTAGGATTGCCAATATTATTTATATGCCACTATCAGGCAAAGAAACAGATAAAGATAAAGAATATTTAAAGAAAATTTTTAAGAGAGATAATCTTGTTTTTATCTACAGTAAACCACTCCTTAGTGAATGCGGAGGTTTGCATTGTTGTAGCTATAATTGGAGACATTTTGAATAAAATAGTTAACATAGTAAATATTCAAAGAGACTTTGGTAATGATCAATCTAAGATTGTTGTTAATATATTGAAATATATTCGATCTTTGAAAATAAAAAAACAGTCTATAGTTGTATTACATGAGTTATCATTGACAAGATATTTTCCCATTACAAAAGAAAAAAATATTTTTGAGAAAATATGTATCACAATACCTCATGTAATAAAACTTTTTATTAAACTTTGTCAAGATAAGGAAATTTATCTTGTATTATCTATGTATGAAAAAACTAATAATAAGAATTATTTTAATTCAACCATAATTATTTCTCCTAATGGGGAATTAATTGCTAAACAAAGGAAAAGAAATATTCCAAATGAAATATGTTATCAAGAAGATTACTATTTTAATAAATCTAATAAACTAAAAGTTTTTGATATAGGTATCTGTAGATTAGGCATATTGATCTGTTGGGATCAATGGGACCCTGCAAACTATCAAAAATTATGTGATCAAAATGTTGACATTATTATTTCCCCGACTTCGATTGGTTATGCTTCGAAGAGTAACATTCCTCTTACACTCAAAAACGAGAAAGAGAATTGGGAAATGACCATTCGGATGAATAGTCTTTTAACTAGTACCCCGGTCATTGTCACGAATAGATGTTCAAATGAAATAAGAGGTATTTATAAAATCAATTTTTGGGGCTCTAGTTTTATTACAAATTCTGATGGCGAAATAGTCAAACAAGCAGGGCGAGCGAATAAAACTATCACGACATCAATTGATTTGCGAGATAAGGGGAAATCATTGAGAAAATGGGGTTTCAAGGCACCATAAATAGGATTATATGTAGTTATATATTAAGAAAAGGTATTCATTTAGTGCTCTAGATACTGTAAAATCATAAGATGTAGATGACTAGGTTGTTATCTATCTCATTCAGA
>MDTD01014883.1_pt1 | contig 10815 bp, 3 predicted proteins | sample 811221 | NCBI WGS metagenome assembly MDTD01 (sample SAMN05326646, study PRJNA326480) | marine metagenome | isolation source: seawater | place: Pacific Ocean: South West | collected 2011
GTGTGTCCAAGCCCTGCAGTCCACTGGTCCACATGCCTCCCACATGATTGGATGCCTCAGCAAGCAGGACGGATAACCCTTCCTTTGCCGAGCGAATCGCTGCAGCAATCCCCCCCGGCGTCGCCCCGATGATCACCACGTCATATGAATATGCCATGTCCTTGCCTGTGTCCAATGTGTGTCTCTTGAAATGTTCAAAGGAATCAATCTGCACAGGAATCTCTCATTTCGTCATTCCCGCGAAGGCGGGAATCCAGTGGCATTCTGTTCATACCTGCAAGTTCCATTGGACTCCCGTCATCCGGGGGCGCAGGAGTAACAAAAGGAAGAAGCATTATCGACAGACAACACCTAAAGCCACAATGTCTCATTGTGCCCGGACATCAAACAGGCAGAGTACGCCCCCCTGGAGCATCTGCATTTGAATTTTCTCCACGGACTTTTGCGGGTGTGGGTTGTCCCAATGCATGCCATAAATCGGCGTCGGATGCTGCATTTGAATCCAACGTCCCTTCTGTCCCGTCAAGTCATCCAGGAATCGGTCATAGGGTTGGCGGTCCTGCCAAAGCAACTTGGCCTGCGGCAAGTTCGGCTGAGCGTCCAACGGCATGGTGACATGCTGATAGTAAATCACGTCAAAGCTTTCACGGCTCTGATCCGCATAGGTGACCGTACAACGTGCGACCGGCTTGTCCGCGGATTGGCCTGCAAAGTCCGTCCAGGGATGGTAGAAACTCTGGGCAATGTAGAGTCGGTTAAACTTGCCATTAGCAGACTGAAGTTCAAGCGTCTTGTGTTCGGGGCACAGTGCAATGCTCTGATCCAACGCGAGGGTCTGATCAATGTCAGCCCAGTTCACATGGATGGTGCGGTTGAGTTTGATGGGTAAGCCGCCTGTGATTTTCAACGGTTGGGTTTGCACCAGATCATCACGGTGAACCAATTGAATCTGCGGGACGAATGCCGTGCCACTGTGTTTTAAGCCCACTGCGATTTTATCACCGGGGGCAAGTGATAACAGGTCTTCACTGCGAAGTGTGCCATAGACGACCGCCCATCCCCTGGCCTGCAAGGCAACAAACGGTTGGCCGAGATTCGGATCAAAGACCAGGGGTTTGATCTGACCGTTGTGCTTAAAAACATAGTGTTTTGCCAGGTCCGGCGCCTTGGGGGATGTGTTACTGACACGCGCGATCACGCGCAATTGGTACGGCCCCGCTGCCAAGGTTTGTGGCACGGTCCAGACACCCCACTGCCCCGGCTGCTTGAGTGCAACAGCAGACGTAAACGGTGTATGCAGATTGCGTGTCCCATCGGTATGCAGCGTCGGCAGACCTGCATCCTGCGTGAGTTTGGCATCATCTGCCATGAGCTTACTGCTGACTGACCCGGTGTGAAGTTTGGGTTGATAGGCTTTGAAATCAAGGCCCATACCCGACGCCAGATTGTTGAGCATCATCGTGGCCAAACGGTCCGCGTGATCAAAACCACCTTGCCAATGAATCCCGTCAAGCAGCACCTGGCCTTGGCCAACCTGCAACACATTGAGCACCGCCGGCTGAGTGAGACTCTGGATGCGACTGTCGGTGCGCGGTCGATACAGATCAAGCCCCGCGACCCATTCACTGCCTGCCTGGGTGGTGTGAATGGAAAGGACATCGCCTGCGTTGAGCGTGATGGGTTTGAAGCTGACCATGCTGCCATACGGCATCGCCCAACCGTCTGCGACAACGGGAACCTGCACCTGATCACCGGATGTCTGTAGATCAATCGCCTGCCCATTGCGTTTGAGAACATAATGTTTTGCAAGACTCCATGAGAACGGTTCGGTGAGATAGGCAACGGAGAGTTGCTCGACTTTCTTTGGGATGCGATGTGCAACCCGACCTTGAATGCCGACGTAGTACGTGCCTTCCTTGTCAGCAGGGACAGTCCATTGGAGATTCTGCTTGGTGTTCTTGAAGTTGAACACACGGGAATAGCTCTTGGGAACGCACCATGTGCTCAGCGTGTCTTGGGTTCCCGCCGTGTCGAGTTTCATTTCCGTTAGTTCAATGCGTGTGGATTTGGGATCATAATCCACCAGGGCAAAACGTGCGATATGGGTATAGGGCTTGGGGTCACCCTGCGTGGGCTGAGCCCAGAAACAGTCATAGCCCATGAGTTGGTTGAGATAGGGATGTTGGGTGTTCATTGCCAGACGGTAATCACTGAGGTCACGTTTGAGTGGGCGAATGCCGTACTGTTGATCGAGTTGATCAAAGCCCGCGGATTGCCAATCCATCAACCAGAGTTTGCCCCCCTTCTGGATATATGCCATGACGGGCTGCGTCCATGGTTCTGCCCATTGTCCATCAGGAATGAGCAACCAATGGTTTGTCCCCAAGGCATCAAGCTGCTGTGGAGATTCAAGTCGGTGATACGCAATGCCCACCTTCTCCAAAGCAGACTCCCATGCTGGCGATTGGCCTATCAGATACAGCTTGGCGGTCTGTTTGACCTGCGACTGATCCGACAGCGTGAACACGTTGGCAAGCAGGCGCGATGGTGTTGGATGTGTCTCAAAGGGGTTAAGTAAATCCAGCTGACTCATGACAAACCAACCCTGACCTGAAGGCAGATACAGCAGTGGCGACCAGGCCAAACCAATACGCCCACCGGTGGTTAAAAGTGACAGCACGCCATCGGATTGGGATTTGTAAAAGTCGTTGCGACTCACGCGATGACCGTTGGGCCAATACTGAAAATCTTCACTGGCTAAACCCGCCAAAACCGGATGGTCTTTGACTGAGACATGCGCCAACGTTGCATCATGGCCAGTGTCCTGACTGACACGTGCCGGGACCATGGACCATGAGGGATATTGATCCTGAGTAAAGAACATGACCTTGCCACCACGTTGGGTAAACGCTGCCAACGCATCACGATCGTGACTGTTACAACCTTGCAGCGCAACATTGGCCCCCACCAGCAGGAGTCCGGCTTTGATGTCAGAAAGGGCTGTAAAATCCGTGATTTTTTGATAGTTGAGCTTAAGTTTTTTAAGTGTTGAAACCAGTCGACCATCCCCCTGCATGACATACAACGCGGTCGCAGGCTGCTTGATCGTAGCACGGTTTCGGATGCGCAAGGTGTGTTGATCCGTAAAACGCACCTTGCCTGTGCTATCCGTTAACGTCAATGTCCATGGCACATCGGTGTCCGCAAGTTTTTCAGGGATGACAAGACGCAGCGACACCCTTTTTTTCTGTGCTGGATCAAGGACAATGGGCTTATCCAACGTCACATCAAACAGACTGCTTTGGGCGCGTAAAGTCAATTCATGTTTGATCAATGCATCGTTAAACACATTAACCTGCCAACTGAGAGTTGAACCGGGTTGCGTCGTTGCGTACTGATCCACGAGATAAGCCGCGATGGGTTGATTGGCATAGGCGCGGGCGCGATCACTGGTCTTGGACCATGGCTGGTGATATGCGACACCTGCATCGCGATACCCGAGCATGTACTGGATCGCTGCTGCATCATGTCCGGCCAACGCGGCTTCGTCATTGGCATAAGCCTGATCACCTGCCATGATCGCACAACCGTGCGGCCAAGCCGAAAAACCGTTCCATTGGTCCTCGCCAATCTCAAGCAATTGATCCTGTTTCCACGTAAAGGAACCGGGATACAAATCAAGCTTCTGCTCAACATCATGTTCGAGCCAATACGCGGACATCGGCAAGAGGGGATGTCGCGAAAGATGCCTTGGATAATGCAGATTGCTCGTTGCAATCCTGCCCCGCAGATCACCATCACCATTGACCACCACCGGCCAATCCGGCGCGCGATCCGTAGACCACCGCCAGATGGCTGCCATCTGATCCAACGACTTGGGATATCGCTCTGCACCGCAGAGAAACACTTCATTGGACAGACTCAGCGAGACCACCGAAGCAAGATTCTGATAGGTGTCGATGAGCTTGCTGGTCTGCGTGCGGAAGTTCTCCCAGAAGTCCGGATCGTCCAATGGATACTGATACCCGCTGGCTGTGAATGATGTTTCCAATTGGATGAGGTGGCCGGACTCCTCTGCAGCCTGAACCACGTTGATCGTCAACGGATTGCAGTGAATGCGGGAGATATCGCCATAACCTGGGCCGGTGACTTTGCGAGCGTTGGCCCAAGATCGCGCACCGGTCCAACCGCCCATGCCACGTGCGACGGGGTGAATGGGAACACCGTTGATGACATACAACCCCTCTTTGACCTGAATGCTGCGAAGACCGATGCGATCGTGAATCTGGTGAAGCAGTTGATCGCCCTGCTTGAGATTGAGTTTGATGCCATAAAGGAAAGGAGTCCCCGGGGCATCGGTCATGGCAGGCCACCAGCGTTTGGCGTCGGTGATATCCATGTTGAGCATGACCAGTAGCTGGCCGCCTGCAGGAATCTGAACATCCTGCTGCGTGACGAAGGCGATCTTGTCATCATCGACAAGTTGGACCTGCAACGCTGCTTTGTTGGTTAACGTGGTCTTGGACGCGTTGACCAAAAGTGCCTTGATTTGCAGTTGATTGTTGTCGTGATCCAGTTGCCACTGCCAATGATCAATGCAGGTATCCGACGTGGCGGTGAGATAGCAATGGTCATACACACCTGCCAGAGCATTGCCTTTGTGTCCGACAGGCCAGTTGAATTTCGTCCCGCGTTTGGGGTCCTGCTTTTGTGCGGTGTGATCAGCTGCAGCAATGAGAATCTGATTCTTCCCATCAACGTGCAGCGCCTCGGTGATATCCAATCGGTAGGTCGTCCAGGCGCCTTCGAGATAAGCGATGTGCTTGTTGTTGACCCAGATGTGAGCGCGTTTACCAATGCCATCGAACTTAAGTTCGTAACGATCACCTTTTAACCAATCGGGCAATGTCAGTTGCTTGCGGTACCAGTGAATCCGCCCTGCCTTATCCGATGTCGCGGCGACATTGCGTGGCAGGTCAACGTCCTTGAATTTCAAATCCATTGGGATGTCAGGAATCGCATCACGTTTGTCTTTTGCAAATGGCCAGAAGCCTTTGGTCTGCGCCTGCTGCCAATGTCCACTGAGTAGTAATGTCGGTGATTGTGCTTTAGGTGCGTCGGTGGTGATATCCAGAATGCCCTGCTGCGTGTGTCCTGCAAACGACCAATCGACAACGAGTTTGTAATGTGTGGATGTCCCGACGGGGAGCTTGAGTTGCTGGACTGACGTCTGTTTGGCATCAATGGTGATCGCATCGAGTTTGCCTGTTGCAATGACCTGCTGCTGATAACTGATCCATCGCCACAGGCCGGTGACGGTTTGCGATTGGGACTCGAGATTCAGGAAGCTCAGCGGGACGGTTACCGTGTCATCCACAGCGGATTGATATTCACGCTCCAAGGGTTGGAGTTGAACTTGCGCGTGGAGTGTAGGCAGAGTGACCGCGGTGATGATCGAAGCGATCATCGTCAATCGAAAGATTGCAAACATGATGTGATCCTGTGTGTCTTTTCAAACAGATCAAGGGAGATCTGCGTTTTTGAAGATATAGTTGCCCGCTGCTTCACGATCCGCAGCCTGCACATGCCCATCACCAAAGAGGATGTTGGCGGTGTCCCCCAGGTGGTGATAATTCATGCCGACGGATGATGTGCCGTCCAGTGATTTAAAGTGGTAGTAACCGACAGCACTGCCGCCCAGGGCAAAGTGATAGACGCCCGAGTCTTCCGCGGTCAACATGACATTGGCAGGTGAAACGATATCACTGCGTCGTTTGGGTGTGGTCACCGTGCCGTTCCAGACATAGGCTTCACTCAAGCTGTAGCTGCGTTTCCCGGCATTGGACCCGCCACCATAATCAGAGTTATCCGATGGGCAGTAAAACGGATGCTGCGTGCGTGGGAACGTGCCCGCGGTTCGGCCTGCCGGTTCCTTGATGAAGTCGTTTTCCATAAGGACGCGCGACCATGGGTCACTGACATTGCTGCTCCAGATGTTGGTGTGTTCCCAGACGGTGCCCACGCGACCGACACGTGGGACGTAGTCACGAAAACTGTCAGCATACATGAAGATGGCCAAGCCGATCTGACGTTCACCGGTCGCGCATTTGATGCGTTGTGATGTCGCACGAGCCGAGGCCAATGCGGGAAGCAGGATTGCAATGAGCAGGCTGATGATGGAAATCACAACGAGTAACTCAATGAGCGTAAAACCCCTTGATTTGCAGTAAAAATATGTTGGTTGATGCTTATGCATGGCGAACCTCCAGTGCGGGTGGACTCATCGGTGTTGGGTAGCATCCTGGGTGATCCAGTTCGGGTCGATCCAGTGTTTGAGTACTTTGAGAATGTCAGCGTCGGGCTGCATTAATTCATCACAGAGGACGCGTGCTTCGTGACTGTCATTGCCGGGCGTTAGTGTTTCACCGCCGTGCCATTGGGGGGCGATGTCATAATGATCCTTGCCGGTCCTGCGTTTTTTGATGATGCTGTCAAAGCGATCCGCAGCGACATGGCCGAGTGTTACGCCCGGAACCTGCATGCCGGAGATGCATGGGTAGAGATATTCCCATTCACCGCGGTCCATGCTGACGAGCGCCATATCCTGCCCGGGAAAACAGCGATGGCGAAGCATATATGCTCCAAGACATTCGGAGATCATCGGGTTCATGCCGACGTAGGCCGTGTAGGGATCGTCCTGTTGGGCCATGAGCGTTTGGAACTGCTGGGTGTGTTCATGACGTTGGACATTTTGCTTGACGGTTGGGTCGGGGGTGATGCCGAACTGCTTGTGTGCATGACAAAAGCCTTCGAGTCGATGCTGGTCAAAGGACTGACATTGTGATGCATTACACACCGCGATTTTGCGATGCCCAATGGCAAGCAGTGCCAGTGCGTTGAGATAGCCGAGCATGCGGTCGTCGGGACAGATGGTGTTCATGCCACGCCGTTTCTGACTGTTGAGCCAGAGAATGGGGATATCCAGCGCATTGATGGCCTGCTCGAGTTTATCATTGACATCGACGGTGACCACCAGCCCATCAAAGCGTCGGTCGGTCATCTGTGATGGAATGTCCTGCTCGGGGAGGGTGTCCCCGCCGGTACTCATGATGATGACGTTGAGTTGATGTTTACTCAGTTGCTGAATCAACGCACGGTGATACGGGAGCAATTGAATCAACGCCCCATCACATCCGCCGATCGGGTTGGCAAGCACACCCACCGCGTCGAACTTCTTGTTCTTCATCGACCGGGCGCCAGCATGCGGTCGGTAGTTGAGTTCCTGAGCAATGCGGACAATGCGATCCCGGGCGTCCTGGCTGATGTCGATTTTCTTGCCGGGATTGCGCAGCACACGACTGACGGCAGAGGCACTGACGCCTGCTTTTTCCGCGATGTCAACCAAGCGTGTGGTCATGTCACTTCCCGATACTGCGTGAAAATCTCGTGTCCAACTCAGCTTGCCAACGGCTTGAATCCGGCCCGACTCCCCCACGCCCAAAGGCCTCTGATCAACCGCATTGGCTTAACACTTGATTATTCCTTCAACGTTGAAGGAAGTCAAGCTTCAACGTTGAAGTCTTTGGGGTTTTGTCGGATTCAAAGGATTGATCTCGACGATCCCAACCAATCTCAGTAATCTATATCCATCTGATATAAATTAATTTACATTCCAAATAGAATCGCCCATCCATTCCAATCTCCTGCCCTTGCCAGCATCAAATCTCTGGCAACCTATAATGACTGCCCATGGCAGGAAACTGGACATTCTGGATTGATGTCGGCGGGACGTTTACCGATTGCATCGGCATGGACCCACACGGCCGATACCATCGCACGAAGGTACTCAGCAGTGACGATTCGCCGGTGACGGCCATCCGTGCGTTGATGAAATGGCCCAACGATACCCCCATGCCAGCGGTCAGCGTGCACCTGGGGACCACGCGTGGCACCAACGCTTTACTTGAACGCAACGGCGCTTCGGTTGCCCTGATCACCACGCGCGGTTTTGCTGACCTTCTTGCCATCGGCACGCAGGCTCGGCCGGATCTCTTCGCGCTGGACATCCAAAAGCATCCCCTGCTTCATGAACATGTCGTTGAGTTGGATGAACGCCTTGATGCAACAGGAAACGTCCTCACACCACTGGATGAAAAGCAGGTCATTGACATCCTCTCCGATCTCAAAGCGCGTGGTATTGACAGTCTTGCCATCGGCCTGCTTCACAGCTATCTCAATGACACCCACGAACAGCGCATCGCAGCGTTGGCTCGGCAAATGGGATTCAAACAGGTCTGCGTCTCCTCGGAAATCTCGCCTACGATCAAGGCGTTGGATCGCTTCGACACCACGGTGCTTGATGCGTATCTCTCACCGGTGATCAGATCGTACCTTGCCAATCTCAGTAAGCAACTCGGTAACATGAAAGTGATGACCTCTGCGGGCGCGATGGTGCATTGGCAGCACTTCGCGGGTAAAGACTCCCTGCTTTCAGGTCCGGCAGGTGGCGTTGTCGGTTTTGCCAACGCATCCACGCAAGCCGGTTTTTCGCAGGCCATCGGTTTTGACATGGGTGGAACGAGTACCGATGTGAGTCGCTACGACGGACGCTATGAATACGAATACTCAGGACAGATTGATGACATTCGCGTGGTCACGCCCATGCTCGCGATTCACACCGTCGCTGCAGGCGGGGGCTCGATCTGTGACTTTGCCGGCCAGCGTCTAACCGTCGGCCCGGAGAGTGCTGGTGCGGACCCCGGCCCCGCGTGTTACGGCAAAGACGGTCCGCTGGCGATCACCGATATCAACCTGTTCAATGGTAAGATTGATCCGGCACGCTTCCCGTTTGAACTTGATCTTGATGCGGTCAAACAACGTCTCACCCAACTCGCTTCACGCATGGATCAAAACCTGTCACTGCATCAAATCGCAGACGGTTTTACGCGCGTTGCCAATCTCAAAATGGCGTCAGCCATCAAACGCATCAGTACCGCCCGTGGCTATAACCCCGCGGATCACGTGCTCGTTGCCTTTGGGGGTGCCGCTGCCCAACATGCCTGCGCGATCGCAAGATCCCTGAAAATGCAGCATATTCTGCTTCACCCACTCGCCGGTGTCCTCAGTGCACACGGCATCAGCATGGCAGACATCAAACGTTTTGCAGAACAAACCATTCTCCAAACACTCAGCGAGCAAACCCTGGCTGACCTTCTGCCAACCTGCGAGCAATTGGCAAACGATCTGCAAAAACAAGTCCAACAGGAAGGCGTCGCAGCGGAACATATCGATCCGCCCATGATGCTTCTTGACCTGCGCTATGTCGGCGAGCAAACGCCTATCACCATCGCCCAACCGGATGACGGCAACTGGGCTGCTGCGTTTGAGAAAATGCATCAGCAGCTTTACGGTCACGCACATACCGACCGTGACATTCAAATCCTCACACTCCGCCTTGAAGTCACCGGCCACATGCCCAAACCCGCATCACCAAGACAAACCATTACACAACGTCAAGCAAAACCGACTTCGCAAACGACGGTGTACTTTGATGCCAAGCCGCACCAGGCAGACTGCTATGAGCGTGAGTACCTATTGCCCGGTGATGAGCTTCAAGGCCCTGCGGTGATCTACGAAGACCTGAGTACCATCGTGGTTGATCCGGGCTGGTCTGCCAAGGTCACTGAGCATTTTCACTTGCTGTTAACCGACCATGCCAAGCCCGATGAACATGCGGCGATGAACTCCGCCCGTGATCCGATTCGCCTGGAGTTATTCAACAATCACTTTACGCACATCGCAACACAAATGGGCTTGACCTTGCAGCGGACATCCCTGTCGGTGAACGTCAAAGAGCGATTGGATTTTTCCTGTGCGATTCTTGATCGCAACGGTGAGTTGGTCGTCAATGCCCCGCATATCCCGGTGCATCTTGGCGCGATGGGTGCGACGGTGAAAGGCTTGCTTGAACATGTCACAGACATCCAGCCCGGTGATGTGTACTTATCGAACAACCCGGACATGGGTGGTTCGCATTTGCCTGACCTGACGGTGATCACGCCGGTGTTTGATGATGCCGGTGAGCAGTTACAGTTCTTCACCGCCAGCCGAGCGCATCACGCTGAGATTGGCGGCGCACGGCCGGGTTCGACATTCCCCTTTGCCAAAAATCTCGCGGAAGAGGGCGTGGTTTTCAGCAATCTCCGACTGGCGCGGAATGGACACTTTGACGAAGCTGCCTTGCGATCCGCGTTGACGTCAGGTCCCTACCCCTCCCGCGCACCGCAGGAGAACATTGCCGACATCCGCGCAGCGATGGCTGCCAACACCATCGGCATGCGTGAACTCAAAAGCCTCATCACCCAACAAACATGGCCTGTCGTCAAGGCTTACATGCAACACATCCGAGATGCTGCTTCAAGTCAATGTCGCGATGCCATTGCCGCCATCAAAGACGGGGAGTATCACTTTGCCGATGCGTTGGATGACGGCAGCCTCCTTCAGATAACCATCACCATCAACGCAGACCAGATGACCGTCGACTTCACCGGCACGGGCGCCGTGAATCCCAACGCGTTTAATGCCAACCGCGCGATTGTTGAGTCCGCCATCCTTTACTGCATGCGATGCATCATCCATCAGGACATCCCGCTTAACAGTGGTGTCATGGAACCGATCAACATCATCCTGCCAACCTGCATGCTCAATCCACCTGCCTGTGATGATCCATTAAAACATGCAGCCGTCGCAGCGGGGAATGTCGAACTCTCTCAACGCGTGGTCGACATGTTCTTCGGCGCTTTGAACATCATGGCA
>MDTD01115210.1_pt1 | contig 10815 bp, 17 predicted proteins | sample 811221 | NCBI WGS metagenome assembly MDTD01 (sample SAMN05326646, study PRJNA326480) | marine metagenome | isolation source: seawater | place: Pacific Ocean: South West | collected 2011
GAAATAGTTTAGTTAACGTAGAATTAGATATATTAAGTAAATATATATATAAATATTCTAACTAAATGACTAAAAATAGATTTTCAAAGATATCTTCAATTATACAAGATGCCAAAAATGGTAAAATGTTTATTTTGGTTGATGATAAGAATAGAGAAAACGAGGGAGATCTAATTATACCAGGCTCTAAGTGCAATTCAAAAAGTATAAATTTTATGGCTAAACATGGTAGAGGTTTAATTTGTTTAGCTTTAACAAAAAAACAAGTTAATAACTTAAAATTACCATTGATGTCCTCAATAAATAGATCGAGGATGCAAACTGCCTTTACAATTTCAATAGAAGCAAAAAAAGGGATAACTACAGGTATATCTGCACAAGACAGAGCTAAAACAATTAAAACTGCAATTAATCCAAAAGTTAAAAAAAATGAAATTGTTTCACCAGGGCATGTTTTTCCATTAGTTGCGAGAGCTGGCGGTGTTTTAGAGAGAGCAGGACATACTGAAGCTTCAGTTGATATCTCTAAATTATCGAAATTAAATCCAAGCTCAGTGATTTGTGAAGTTATGAACGAGGATGGTAGAATGGCGAGACTAAATGACCTTTTTAAATTTTCAAAAAAACATAAAATTAATGTTGCTTCAATTGAAGATTTAATATCCTACCGCTTAAAATATGAAAAATTAGTTAATAAATTATCATCTAAAGCAATTATTTTAAAAAAAATTGGAAAAGTTGTTTTTCATCAATATAAAAATAAATTAGAAAAAAACATTAATTTTGTTATTACCAGAGGTTCATTTAATCAAAGAAAATCGATACCTGTAAGAGTCCTTTCATGCAAAATTAAAAATAAAAATATCTTAAATAATACAAATATAGTAAAGTCATTAAAATCTTTAGAAAAATATAAAAATTTCTTACTTTTAATTATAAACAATAAAAATGTTTCTCAAGATAACGATATAAATACATTAAGATACTATGGTATAGGTGCACAGATAATTAAAGACCTGAATGTAAAAAATATGATATTGATTTCAAGAAGTAAAAAAAAAATCATTGGACTTGAAGGGTTTGGATTGAAGATCAAAAAACAAATAATCGTGAAATGAAAAAAATTCTAATAATAAATTCTAATTATTACAAAGAAATTTCTAAAAACTTAGTTTCATCAGCAAAAAAAATATTAAAAGAAAAAAAATTTAGAATAAGTATTTTAAATGTACCAGGTGTTTACGAAGTCCCAATTGCAATAAGAAAGAATATTAAAAAATTTGATGCCTTTATTGCTTTAGGTTGTGTAATAAAAGGTCAAACACCTCATTTTGATCTAATATGTTTATCCACATTCAAAGCTATATTAAATCTTTCTATTAATTTTAATAAACCAATCGGCAACGGTATAATTACAGCTTTTAATTTAAACCAGGCTAAAGATCGAAGTAAAATAACAGGTAGAAAAAAACCAAATAAAGGGTCAGAGGCAGCAAATGCTGTTATATCTATTCTTAAAAATGGACCCAAAAAACTCTAAAAATTCATCTCCTAGAATTAAAGTAATTCAAAAACTATATAGTTCTTTAATGAATCCCAATGCTTCTATTGAGTTTCCTAAAAGTCAGTATAAGAAATTCATTAAGGACGTTGTTACTGGCACACTTGAAAGATCTGAGTTAATTGAGGAAAAGATTAATTCTCTGCTTAATAATGATATTAATTTGGCTAAAACTGATAAATTACTTAAAATTATATTATTTGCAGCTATATTTGAATTTATGTTCAAACATAACACCCCAAAAAAAGTGATCATAAATGAGTATTTGTTAGCCTCAGAACATTTTTTGGAGAAAATCCAAATTGGTTATTTAAACGCAATACTAGATAAAATAGCAAAAGTATTAAGAAAAGATGAATAAAACTGATTTTTTTTATAAGTTTAGCTTGCGTTTTTTATATTAATTTGGCATTTATGCGCTTTAATCATGACTAACTATTTAGAATTACTTTATTTAATTTCATTTATAGGTGTTTTAGCGGTAGCATATAGTTATTTATTGTCTGGACAAATAATTTCCTCTAGTGCTGGTAATTCAAGAATGCAAGAAATTGCCGAAGCTATTCAAATAGGAGCAAAAGCATATTTAAATAGACAATATAAAACTATTGCGGTTGTGGGAGTTATTGTTCTTGCTATTGTTACCTACTTTTTTAACTACTTAGTTGGTATAGGCTATTTTATAGGTGCTTTTTTATCAGGCGTTGCAGGCTATGTGGGGATGCTTATATCCGTAAAAGCAAATGTTCGAACTGCAGAAGCTTCTCGTAGTAGTTTACAATCTGGTTTAACTATAGCATTTAAATCTGGGGCAATAACAGGCTTACTGGTTGCTGGTTTAGCTTTATTGGCAATAACTATCTACTATATCGTTTTAATTAATTTAAATGTGGATAATAGAGAAATAATCAATGCATTAGTAGCTTTAGGATTTGGAGCCTCATTAATTTCAATTTTCGCTAGACTTGGAGGAGGGATTTTTACAAAAGGCGCTGACGTTGGAGCGGATCTTGTAGGAAAAGTAGAGGCGGGTATTCCCGAAGATGATCCTAGAAATCCAGCTGTAATCGCAGACAACGTAGGAGATAACGTAGGTGATTGCGCAGGTATGGCTGCAGATCTTTTTGAAACTTATGCAGTTACTATTGTAGCGACAATGGTTTTAGCATCTATTTTTTCCCCTCAAGATTATAACTTAATGATTTATCCATTGGCGATTGGTGGTGCTTGTATAATCACATCAATAATTGGCACCTGGTTTGTAAAATTAGGAAAAAGTAAAAATATTATGGGAGCTCTATATAAAGGTTTCATTGTAACAGCTATTACGTCTTTACTAGTTATGTATCCGGTTACAGAGTCTGTTGTAGGAATGAATTCAACATATAATAATAATGCTGGAGCGATTTTTACAGGTTTAGATTTATACATTTGTGGTGTTGTGGGATTTATTATTACAGGATTATTAATTTGGGTAACTGAATATTACACTGGTACTAATTACAGACCAGTTAAAACTGTTGCTCAATCATCAACGACTGGACATGGAACTAATGTAATTCAAGGTTTGGCAATTTCAATGGAAGCCACGGCAATTCCCGCCTTGATAATCGTAGCTGGAATTTTATACACAAATAGTTTGGCAGGATTATTTGGTATTGCAATAGCAGTAACATCTATGCTGGCACTTACTGGTATGGTGGTAGCATTAGACGCTTATGGTCCAGTTACTGATAATGCTGGCGGTATAGCTGAAATGTCAAAACTTCCAAAGAACGTAAGAAAAACTACTGATGCTTTAGACGCAGTAGGAAATACAACTAAGGCTGTCACAAAAGGATACGCGATAGGTTCTGCAGGATTAGGAGCATTAGTCTTATTTGCAGCATACACTGAAGACATAAAATATTTTTCTAAAGTAAAAGGATCAGCTCTAGAGGGTGTAATAGTTACTTTTGATTTATCAAATCCATTTGTAGTTGCTGGCTTACTAATAGGAGGTATGCTTCCTTATCTATTTGGTTCTATGGGCATGCAAGCTGTTGGAAGAGCCGGGGGTGCAGTTGTAGTAGAAGTTAGAAGACAGTTTAAAAAGATTCCGGGCATAATGAAAGGAAAAAGAAAACCTGATTATGGTAAGCTAGTAGATTTATTAACAAAAGCAGCAATCAAAGAAATGATTATCCCATCTCTTTTACCAGTTTTGTCTCCAATTATTCTTTACTTTGTAATTTTACAAATTGCTGGTATCGAGGCAGCGTTATCTTCTTTAGGTGCAATGTTACTTGGTGTAATAATCACAGGTTTATTCGTTGCAGTATCGATGACAGCCGGTGGTGGTGCATGGGACAATGCAAAAAAATATATTGAAGATGGGAATTTTGGAGGTAAAGGTTCAGAGGCGCATAAATCAGCAGTAACAGGCGATACAGTTGGAGATCCATATAAAGATACAGCTGGCCCTGCAGTTAATCCTATGATTAAGATTACAAATATAGTTGCCCTTTTATTGTTGGCAGTTATAGCACACTAATTTTATATTTTATTTTCTATACATTTTTTGTCTTACACTTTGTAAAAACTTTTGTACGAAACTTTTTTTTGTCATAACATTTTCAGTAGAGAGATTAGAAAATTTAAGTTTATTCATTTCCTCTTTATCAATAAAATCTTTATTTAATAAAACTCCATATTTATCAAAATCTAACACAAGTACATTATTTTCTTTTAAAACGTGTTGTCCAAGTTTATGAAATTTACCTTTACTGAGTATTCTTTCAAAATAGATCCACGTTTCAAATTTATCTCTATCTTTAATATGAGGCCTTCCAAAAATCTTAATAACATCATTTTTATTTGATTTTTTTACATATAATTCATTGGACCTATTTTCAAGGTACATTATACCATGTGGCTTTAAGGGGTCTTTAAGTTGACAACCAGTGATAAAAATGAAAAAAAAAATTATAAGAGTATGATTTTTAAAAAACATAATTCAGATTTGTATAACACACTATTAACTTTATCTAGAAATTTATTTTTTTACAAGAAAATTGAACTGCCAGATAATTTTGAAACACGTTTATACCTAATCTTTATACATTTATCAATTATGATGATTGTTTACAAAAATAAAGGGGAGAAATTTGAGCAAAATTTTTATGACTCACTTTTTCATAACATCGAAAACAATCTTAGAGAGTCTGGCTTAGGAGATGTATCTGTAAATAAAAAAATGAAAGATTTTAATAAAATTTTTTACGATATTTTACTTAAAATTAATAAAAATAATGATAAAAATTTTTCTATTAGTTTTAAATTAATTTCAAGATATTTTTCATCTCTAGATGATGAAAATAACTTAAAATTTCTGAAATTAGAGAAATATTTCAACAATTTTTATAAATTTTGTTTTGGCTTACCTTTGAATATTATGATAGATAATATAATAAATTTTAAGGATTAATTATGGCTGTACCTAAACGTAAAACATCAATTTCAAAAAAAAGAATGAGAAGATCTCATCATAAGCTTATATCAGCAAATGTAGTTGCTGATAAAAAAAGTGGTGAATATAAATTATCTCATCATATTGATCTTAAGTCTGGTTATTATAACGGTAAAAAAATTTTAGACGTTTAAAATTCCTAATGAAAAAAAAAATTTCTATTGCAATAGATGCAATGGGTGGCGACAACTCTCCTGATAAAGTAATTGAGGGTGTAAGTTTTTTTTTAAAAAAGAATTCGAGAAATAACGATTTCGTCTTAAATCTCTTTGGTGATCAATTAAAAATAAAAGAAAAATTAGATTTTTATAAAGTATCGAATGATTTGATCAAAATACATCATACAGATTCCGTCGTCTCTGATAAAGAAACTCCTCTCACTGCAGTAAAAAATTCTAAAAATACAAGTATGTGGAATTGTATCAAGTCGCAATTAGACGGTAGTTGTGATATTAGCTTATCAGCTGGCAACACTGGTGTTTTGTTAGTTATATCAAGAATGATTTTAAAAATGATGGACAAGGTCTCAAAACCTGCTTTAGCTGGATTGTGGCCTAGTAAAGAAAATCTTAATGTTGTTTTAGACCTGGGCGCAAATATTGAATGTGATGATAAAAATTTAGTCGATTTTGCTGAATTAGGTTCAGCTTTATATAAATCTTTATTTCCAAACGAAGTTTCAAAAGTTTCATTACTTAATGTTGGATCCGAAGAAATAAAAGGAACAGATGTACTAAAAATAGCTTCCAAAAAATTAAATGAATTAAGTGGAGAAAATAATTTTATTTTTAAAGGATATATTGAAGGTAATGAAATTATGAGTGGAAATTCGAACGTAATAGTAACTGATGGTTTCACAGGAAATATCGCATTAAAGACAGCAGAAGGAACAGCAAAATTTATAACTGATAATTTGAAAAAATCTTTAACAGAAAATATCTTAACTAAAATATCATTAATTTTTTCTTATTTTTCTTTGAAAAAGTTTAAAAATAAATTAGATCCACGTAAATATAATGGAGCAATTTTTCTAGGTCTAAATGGACCTGTAGTAAAAAGTCACGGTGGCACAGATTCTCTAGGTTTTTATTTTTCAATAGACTTATGTTATAAAATAATCAAAGGTGACTTAATGAAACAAATTAAAAATAATCTTAATCATTTAACTGGTGAATAATATCAATTTTACAAAAAAAGATTTATGCTTAAATATTAAAAAGAGAATAGGTTTATCTCATAATTATTCGGATAAGTTAATAAATGATTTAATTTACATATTAGCTAATAGTATTACTAAAGGAAATTTAATCTTAAAAAATATTGGTACATTTAAAATTATTAGAAAAAAGTCTAGAATTGGAAGAAATCCTAAAACAAAGAAAAAACATATCATTATTGAGAGAAATTCCATAAGTTTTATAGCTTCGAAAAATGCTACAAAATTTTTAAATCGGAATTCATGAAAAAATTTTTAACTATTACTGAAGTATCAATAGCTTTAAACTTGTTGCATCCAGTAACAAAGAAGCCTTTAAATCATATCTTAAGATTTTGGGAAAAGGAATTTAAACAGATAAAACCAAAAAGAATAAAAAATCGTAGACATTATACTCCAAAGCAAGTTGAAATTTTGAAGAATATAAATTTTCTTCTAAAAAATGAAGGTATGACTATATCGGGTGTAAAAAAATTACTAGATTTAAAAGTTAATAAACTTGACGATACTAAGTCTAATAGTTTAAAAACTGACTATTATAAAGATGTTTTAAAATTCAAAAGCAAAAAAATATTGGAAAAATTAAAAAAAATAAAAAATTATGGCAAAAAAGTCTCATCTTAAAGTTAGAATGGTTCCTGAAAGTAAACCGGACAGTAAATTTATATATTACGCAAAAAAACCTACAAAAGGAGAAAAAGCTAAAGATAAGCTTAAACTAAAAAAGTATAATCCAAATACACGTAAACATGAATATTTTGTAGAAAAAAAACTTCCTCCACATAGTAAATAATTACCCTTTATTTTTAAAATTTCTATACTCGTAATCTATAAAAGCTTTGATCATAGCTATCCATATTTTATTAGTAATTTTTGAGTCTATTTTTCTATCTTTTGATTTTTTTTTGATATTTTTAAGTATTATTGAAATTCTTTTTTTATCTACAATATCTTTCTTAAATTTTTTATTTTTAATTACTAAATCTACTAGAATTGATCTTTTTTTGATAATTTTTAATAAATCATTATCAAGTTTGTCTAGTTTTCTTCTGATTTTAAGTATGTTTTTGTTTACCATCGCGACAATATTAAAATTTAAGATAATTCATATGAATATATAGTATAAATAATGCATACAAACGAGAAAAAAATAAATAATATTTTTCAAATTTGGTTAAGTGCTTCGCTATTATTAGTTTTTTTTATAATCATAGTCGGGGGCCTTACAAGACTTACAAATTCTGGTTTATCAATAACAGAATGGGAATTATTTCAGGGTATTCTTCCACCCTTAAATCAAAGTTCTTGGGAAAGCTATTTCGAACAATATAAGCAGATTCCTCAATACAAATTATTAAATTCAAATATGAATCTTAATGAGTTTAAAATAATTTTTTATTGGGAATATTTTCATAGATTTTTAGCAAGAATTATTGGTTTGTTTTTTTTAATACCTTTAATATATTTTTATTTTTCTAAAAAAATAAAAGCAGATTATTTAAAAAAATGTTACTTAATTTTCACATTGATTTTATTCCAGGGACTAGTGGGTTGGTATATGGTGAAAAGTGGTTTAGTTAATGATGTTACAGTGAGCCATTATAGGCTATCGATTCATTTACTTACAGCTTTTTTTATTATATCAATTATTTTTTGGCTTCGAAAAAACTTTATATATCAAGAAAATAAAGTTTTCTTCACATTTTCGAAAGAAAATTTGGTTTTTCAGATTTTAATTTTACTAATATATTTACAAATTATTTTAGGAGCTTTTGTTTCAGGTTTAGATGCTGGTAAAATTTATCAAACATGGCCTTTAATGGGTAATAATTTTTTGCCTAACGATTTAGTTTTGTTAAGTTCTAAAAATTTAATTGAATTTGATAATCATTCTTTAGTTCAATTTTATCATCGTAATTTGGCTTATATAATAATTATTTACTCAATTTTTTTAGCTATATACATTTATAAAAAAAGAATAATTGAACTATACACACCTTTTAAATTTCTAATTTTTTTTTTATTGTTACAAGTTATATTAGGAATTTTTACATTAATAAGTGGACTAAATATTTTTCTTGCCTCAATCCATCAAATTGCTGGCGTCTTACTTGTATTAAGCGCTATAAACCTATATTATTTTAGAGTTAAATAAATTGACTTTGTTTCTCATTCTTTGTATTTATCGCCCATTATCATGACACCGTTTATTAAAAAGAAAGATATTAAAAAAGATTGGTACATAATCAATGCTCAAAATGCTGCTGTGGGAAGACTAGCAGCTTATATTTCTAAAGTTTTAAGAGGAAAAAACAAACCAACTTTTAATCCACATATTGATAATGGAGACTTTGTAGTTGTTACAAACATAGATAAGATTAAATTTACTGGTAAAAAATTTTTTAATAAAAAATATTATAAACACACTGGTCATCCAGGTGGTATAAAAGAATCAACACCTTCCTTTTTAAATGAAAAAAATAAAACAGAGGAAATTTTGAAATTAGCTGTCAAAAGAATGTTGCCAGGAGGCCCACTTGCAAAAAGGCAATTGACCAAGCTTAAAATATATAACGGAGATAAGCATCCTCACGATGTACAAAAACCCAAAGTTATTGATTTTGAAAAATTAAACAAAAAAAATATTGTCAGGTAATGGAACAAGCAAACGCTCAGTCAAATAAACCAAAAATTAAATTAGATTTTAAGGATAGTAAATATGCTACTGGAAGAAGAAAAAGGTCTATAGCAAAGGTATGGGTAAAAAAAGGATCAGGTAATATTCATGTTAATGGTATAAAAATGAATGAGTATTTCAAAAGACCAGTACATCAGATTATAGTTACAAGACCTTTAGAAATTTCTGAAGTTGCATCAAGTTACGACGTAAAGTGTTCAGTAAAAGGTGGAGGTCTATCTGGTCAAGCTGGTGCAATTATTTTAGGAATATCCAAAGCTCTTATTTCTCATGATGAAAGCCTGAAGAAAAATTTAAAAAAGGATAAACTTACTACAAGAGATTCGAGAGTTGTTGAACGTAAGAAATATGGTCATAGGAAAGCCAGAAGAAGTTTCCAATTTTCTAAAAGATAATCAATTAAATTTAACTAATTTAAGAGACGGTGATATAAGTCTTTTATGTATAAATATAATAAAATAAATGTAGCTGTTATTGGAGCTACTGGTTTTACAGGATTAGACCTTGTATTGATGCTAACTAAGCACCCCAAGGTTAAGATCAAATATTTATGCGCTACAAAAAATTTGGGAAAAAAAATTAGTTTTTTTGACAATAGAATTAAAGTATCTTTACCTAAAATATCATCGGTTTCTAAAATTGATTTTAAGAGTATTGATTTAATTTTTTTGTCATTACCAAATGGGGAGGCTCAAAAATTTATTAAAAAAAATTTTTTAAAAAATAAAAAAATAAAATTTATAGATTTGTCAGCTGATTTCAGATTGTCAGATTATAAAATTTATGAAAAAAATTATAAAATTAAACATCACGCAAAAAGTCTCATCAATGAATCATTTTATTCAATTCCTGAATTAAACAATAAACCAATCCACAAATTTAGAATAATTTCAAATCCAGGCTGTTATCCGACGTCGATACAGTTGCCATTAATCCCTTTAATTTTAAAAAATATGATAGAAACTGATAATATAACAATAGATTCAAAATCTGGGTATTCTGGTGCAGGGAAAAACTTAGAAAAAAAATTTACTCATAAGTATTTATACTCATCGACTTTTGCATATAGCACTAAAAATCATAGACATATTTGTGAAATAGATCAGCAGTTCAAAAAATTACTTAATAAAAGAATTTACTACTCTTTCAATCCACATTTACTACCTACTTTTAGAGGCATATTAACTGCGATATACATAAATACAAAAAAAGGTAAAACAGCTAAAATTTTAAGAAATACTTTAGAAAAATATTATAAAAAAAGTAAATTTATAAAGATATTAAAACTTAATAGTCCAATCGGATCTGGAAATACATTACACACAAATAATTGTGAAATATCTGTTTGTGAAACAAGGGTTAAGAATAAATTGGTTATTTTTTCATCATTGGATAATCTGGTTAAAGGGGCATCTGGTCAAGCAATACAAAATATGAATCTTATTTTTAAGTTTTCAGAATATCTAGGATTAAGATGAGATTGTTAATTTTATTATTTTTTTTAATATTTCTAACAAATTGCAGCAAACCAAAAACTGTCTTAATATGTGGCGATCATATTTGTGTTAATAAAAAAGAGGCTCAACAATATTTTGAGGAAAATCTCTCATTAGAGGTGAAAATTATAAAAAAAGAAAAGAGTGATGAGTTAATTGATTTAGTTGAGCTTAATTTAAAAGAAAATTCTGATGGTAATAAAAAAGTAAGTTTACTATCTAAAGCCAGTACAAAAGAAAAACTAAAAGATCTATCAAATAAAGAAATTATTCAAATTAAAAAAGACGTAAAAAAGAAAATAAAGGAAAAAAAGTTAAAAAAAAGGAATATTGAAA
>MDTD01079795.1_pt1 | contig 10813 bp, 8 predicted proteins | sample 811221 | NCBI WGS metagenome assembly MDTD01 (sample SAMN05326646, study PRJNA326480) | marine metagenome | isolation source: seawater | place: Pacific Ocean: South West | collected 2011
AATAGGGAACCACCGTCTCGTTTTCGATGGAACATTGCTGCTTTACGATCGATAAAGCGCTGAGCCAACTTTTTGTGCAATAAATCAGAGAGACGATCTTCAATATTACGGGTACGCTCCTGCCAGTAAATAGCATTATCAAACCATTCAGCGCGATGGGATATGTAAGTCCAAGTTCGGATATGCGCTATCCTAACCGTTAAACTATCGATGCCACCATTTTCACGATCGAGATGCCCAATCTGGGCTGCAACCCAATCTTCTGGAAGGCGGCCATAATTTTGGCTTAGATGTAAATAAATCTCACGCAGCAGCAAAAGGTGATTATCAACCAGTGTCTTTCTAAAATCTGGAATTTGGCATACTTCCCAAAGCCGGCGCAACGCATCAGGATTTGCTGCAATCTTTCCAACTTCCGGATCATTGGATAGATGTATAAGCGCCTCATGATCTTCAGCAACTCTTGAGGGCACTAACTCAAACCTAGGCGGCAAAATTTCTAGACTTTTTAAAAGATGCTTCGGCGACTTATAATCAAGTTGTGCATTTCGCCAATAAATTTTTTTCAACGCCTCAAAATTATGATTCTCGACGACATCCACAATGCTCGCTCCTAGAGGCCTAGTATCATTCGTGACTCCGAAAGTACCATCATTCATATACCGCCCTGCGCGTCCAGCGACTTGCCCTATCTCTGCCGGAGATAATTGTCGCGTACGTTTGCCATCAAATTTACGAAAACCTGCGAAGGCGACGTGATCAACATGCATATTCAGACCCATACCAATAGCATCTGTCGCGACCATGTAATCAACTTCACCTTTCTGATAAAGAGCCACCTGGGCATTGCGGGTGCGCGGGCTAAGAGCACCTAATACAACAGCAGTACCCCCGCGCTGACGGCGCACCAACTCGGCGATTGAGTATACCTCATTCACAGAGAAAGCGACTATCGCCGATCTTCTCGGAAGTCGGGAAATCTTGCGCACCCCAGAATAACTAAGCTTGGAGAAGCGGCTGCGGTCTTCGATTTCCGCCTCGGGGATGAGTTTTCTTATTACTGATTTAATCGTATCAGCACCAAGAAACATGGTTTCATAACGCCCACGGGAATTCAGAAGTCGTTGTGTGAAGATATGACCTCGCTCTGCATCGCCGCACAACTGGATTTCATCAATAGCGAGAAAATCCACCGGCCGATCCATGGGCATTGACTCAACAGTACATACAAACCACTGTGGATTAGGGGGAATTATTTTCTCCTCGCCGGTTATTAACGCAACAGCTCCTCTACCTTTAAGTGATGTAATCCGGTCATAATTTTCCCGAGCTAGAAGACGCAGTGGAAATCCGATCATACCCGATGAATAGCCTAGCATACGTTCAATTGCGAAATATGTCTTCCCGGTATTGGTCGGGCCCAAAATTGCTCGTATACGTTGAGGGTTGTTTGTGAAATTCATTTGACAAGTGAAACCGACTTCTATGCACCGACACAGGAATAATGACTCAAGGCAATTTAAAATCTAAAGTGTAGGTAGGCTTAAACAGCGACAACGCTTCTTATTAATCGTAATTATGAATTTAATACTCACTCTATCCAGAATGCCAACATATTTCAGTTTAGAAAATTTTCTTCAAAGCTTTTTCAACCCCTTGCAACGGCAACATTGTCGTCACATATAGCCGTAAGGATAAGTTCGCAAAGGATCACAATGTCATGGCTAAATCAAAGGAAAAAAATAAGGCTGAGAAGCTCTCTTTCCAGGCCGAAGTAAGTAGGCTTTTACACATTGTCGCTCACTCGCTTTATTCGGAACGAGAAATTTTCTTGCGCGAATTGATCTCGAATGCTTCAGACGCATGCGATCGGCTGCGCTATGAGGCGTTGACAAAACCTCAACTTACTAAAGGCGACCCAGACTTACGCATCGATATCAGCGTCGACAAACCTTCAGGTTCAATAACCGTAGCGGACAATGGTATTGGCATGAATCGCAAGGAGTTAATTGAAAATTTAGGGACCATTGCGCGGTCAGGTACAGCGGCCATTCTCGACAAAATCGCCTCTGACAAGGAGAAGAAAAAGAAAGATAAAGATGGAATGAATTTAATCGGTCAGTTTGGTGTAGGCTTTTATTCGGCTTTTATGGTCGCCGAAGAAGTCACTGTTGTGACTAAAAAAGCAGGCACGGCTAATGCCTTCCAATGGCAATCTGACGGCAATGGTGAATTCATCCTCAGCGAAGCAGAACGTGATAGCCGCGGGACCTCCGTGACCATTCGCATTAAAGAAGATGCAAAAGAATTCATGGAGCCCGACCGGCTTCGCCACATTGTTAAGACATACTCGGACCATATCCCTGTACCAATTAATTTAATTGAAGGCGAAACGTCCAGTCGCATCAATGATGCCTCCGCACTTTGGACACGAACACGGAGCCAGATCAAGGAAGATCAGTACAAAGAGTTCTATCACCATGTCGCCCACGCTAACGATGATCCCTGGGCAACACTTCATTTCCGAGCCGAGGGGGTAATCGAATATTCTGGTTTGCTTTTTATTCCAACCGCTCGACCATTCAACATTTTTCATCCGGACCGCAAAAACCAGGTAAAACTGTATGTTAAACGTGTTTATATAACAGATAACTGTGATGAGTTGCTTCCATCATGGTTACGTTTTTTGCGAGGCGTCGTCGATTCAGAGGACCTTGATTTAAATGTTAGCAGAGAGATGCTTCAGAATAATCCAATTGTTGCGAAAATCAGAAAAGGTGTAGTCACTCGTGTTCTCAATGAGCTCAAAAAACGGGCTACAAAAGAACCGGACTCTTACGCTGGGTTTTGGGATGCGTTTGGTCCTCTTATGAAAGAAGGCCTCTATGAAAGCTTCGAAAACAGATCTGACTTGTTGACTCTTTTCCGGTGTCATTCCACCCACGGTGAAGGTTTGGTAAGCCTAGCCGATTACATAAAGCGCATGAAAAAGGGACAAGACACGATCTATTACATAACAGGTGAGAATGTAGAGAATTTAAAGAAAAGCCCGCAGATAGAGGGATTTCAAGCTCGAGACGTTGAGGTGCTGCTTCTTGCCGACCCTATAGACGATTTTTGGGTGCCATCAGTCGGAAAATACGAGGAAACTCCCTTTAAATCTGTTACCCAAGGTGGTGCAGATCTAAGTGACATCAAATCTGCTTCCTCGAAAAAACAGAAGACCCCTGCCAAAGAGAAACTCCCCAGTGCAGAAAAGGGCATGGAGAAACTCATTAACGCACTTAAAGAGATTTACGCTGATAGCGTATCGGATGTGAGAACATCTGAGCGCCTCACAGCCAGTGCGGTTTGTTTGGTTGCAGAGGAAGGTAGCCTCGATATGAATCTCGAAAGATTGTTGCAACAACATCAACAGCTTGACAAAAAAGCTTCACGTATCCTCGAACTCAATCCAGACCATGAGTTAATTAAGACGCTTGCAAAAGCGGCAAAAAAGAAAAATGGCAATGATCAAATCGCAGATGCGGCACTACTTTTATTAGATCAAGCTCATATCATGGAGGGAGAATCTGTGACAGACCCGGTTGCTTTCGCGAGACGAATGGAGACGTTCATGAAAAAAGGTTTGAAGTAAAATAAATTTATCACCGTTGTTTAAAATCCACCAAACTTACCTCCGCTTGGGTCGGCAAATTAAAAAATTTGCCTTCCGATGGGCAAACTTATAAAAATCCTTTGGTCAATTCCTATTTCGATGTGGTTCGAATGATATTGCTGGAGATCATAAAAAGATCATGAACCTCCGCCGACAATAACGGATTTTGAAAGCTATGAGTCTATACGAAGAATATTTAAAAGAAATTAATACGCGAGAAGCGAGTGGTTTGCACCCAAAACCAATAGAAGATGGCGAACTGCTCAGTGAAATCATCGAGCAAATAAAGGATAAAAATAATAAACATCGAGACGCATCTATAGATTTTTTTATTTATAACACACTACCTGGAACAACCAGCGCCGCAGCAAATAAAGCAAAATTTCTTAAAGAGATTATCCTCGGCGACGCCACCGTAGAAAAGATAACGCCCTCCTTTGCCTTCGAACTGCTGTCGCATATGAAGGGGGGTGCATCTATTGAAGTATTGCTCGACTTAGCATTCGGTGATGACGACAATATCGCCAAACAAGCTGCAAAAGTCGTAAAAACGCAGGTGTTTTTGTATGAAGCAGATACCGAACGAATCAAGAAAGCATACCTCTCAGGTAATAAGGTTGCAAAAGAGATTCTAGACAGCTACGCGAATGCAGAATTCTTCACGAATCTACCTGACATTGACGAAAAAATTAAAGTAGTAACTTTTGTGGCAGCAGAGGGCGATATTTCAACTGATCTTCTTTCGCCCGGCAATCAAGCTCATTCCAGAGCAGACAGAGAGCTTCACGGCAAAAGCTTCATCTCAGAGAAGACACAAAAAGAGATCCGAAAGCTACAAGCACAGCATCCAGACAAACGTGTGATGTTAATCGCCGAAAAAGGAACAATGGGAGTTGGTTCTTCCCGCATGTCTGGCGTTAATAATGTAGCTTTGTGGACTGGAAAACAGGCAAGCCCCTACGTCCCTTTCGTTAATTATGCGCCCATTGTGGCAGGAACTAATGGTATTTCGCCAATTTTCATGACTACGGTTGGGGTTACTGGGGGCATAGGCGTTGATCTCCGGAATTGGGTTAAAAAGTTAGATGGTGACGGTAATCCTATACTCAATAACGATGGTAATCCTGTGCTGGAGGAAAAATACTCCGTTGAAACAGGAACTGTCCTAACGATCGATACCAAAAACCAAAAGTTAACCAATGATGACGAAAGCGAGGAACTTAGAGATTTATCGGCGTCTTTCTCACCTCAAAATATTGAGTTTATCAAAGCAGGTGGGTCTTACGCTGTAGAATTTGGCAAAAAATTACAAACCTTTGCCGCCTCGACACTTGGTATTAGCCCAAAATCAGTCTTTGCACCATCAAAGGAGTTTTCACACGACGGGCAAGGGCTCACTGCGGTTGAAAAAATATTCAACAACAATCTTGTTAGCACAGAAAATGACAGTGTACTGCATGCAGGTTCAGATGTAAGAGTGAAAGTCAATATTGTTGGCTCACAAGACACTACTGGACCAATGACGGTTCAAGAACTCGAAGCAATGGCGGCTACTGTTATATCGCCAGTCCTCGATGGCGCATACCAGTCTGGATGTCATACGGCATCGGTATGGGATGACAAGGCCAAGGCAAATACTCCGAAGCTGATGAAGTTTATGAATGATTTTGGCTTGATTACGGGACGAGATCCAGAAGGAAAATATCCACCATTCACAGATGTCATTCATAAAGTATTGAATGACATAACGGTGGATGATTGGTCGATTATTATAGGTGGAGATTCGCACACCAGGATGTCAAAAGGGGTCGCGTTCGGCGCAGACTCTGGAACGGTTGCCCTTGCATTAGCAACGGGTGAGACTACCATGCCAATTCCTGAATCCGTTAAAGTTACTTTCACAGGCAAGATGAGTGACCACATGGATTTCCGTGATGTTGTGCATTCAACGCAAGCCCAGATGCTGGAGCAATTTGGCGAAAATGTATTCCAAGGCAGAATCATTGAAGTTCATATAGGGACGCTACTTGCAGACCAGGCCTTTACCTTTACAGATTGGACTGCCGAAATGAAGGCAAAAGCTTCTATCTGTATTTCTGATGACGAGACTCTCATCGAATCACTTAAAATCGCTAAGGACCGCATCCAAGGAATGATCAATAATGGAATGGATAACGACGTCCATATGCTCCAGTCTTTAATCGCAAAGGCAGAAAACCGCATCGCAGATATAAAATCCGGTAAAAAACCAGCCCTCGCTCCTGATAATAATGCCAAATATTTTGCCGAGGTTGTAGTCGACCTGAGCTTGATCGATGAGCCAATGATTGCTGATCCTGATGTTGAAAATATAGATGTTTCAAAACGCTACACTCATGACACGATCCGTCCGATCTCCTATTACAATGCTGAAAAGAAAGTGGACCTTGGTTTTGTTGGGTCCTGTATGATCCACAAAGGTGATCTAAACATTGTAGCTCAAATGTTTAGGAATCTAGAAAAAACACACGGCAAAGTAGAATTTAACGCCCCACTTGTTGTTGCAGCTCCCACTTACAACATTGTGGATGAGTTGAAGGAAGAAGGAGATTGGAGTATTCTTCAAAAATATGCAGGCTTTATATTTGACGACGATGCGCCGAAAGAAGCCAATCGTGTTAAATATGACAACATACTGTATTTGGAGCGACCCGGCTGCAACCTGTGTATGGGTAATCAAGAAAAAGCGGAGAAGGGTGATACAGTTATGGCAACATCGACTCGCCTATTCGAAGGCAGAGTAGTCGAAGATGCCGATGACAAAAAAGGCGAGTCTCTTCTGGCATCAACACCTGTGGTCGTGCTTTCTACGATTTTGGGCCGGACGCCAAGTATTGAGGAATACAAGTCGGCTGTAGACGGGATTGATTTGACTAGTTTTGCTCCGCCAACGTAAATCGAGAAATAAAATACCGACAGTTTATAACCCAAATGCACCTGTGGTTTGTCGTCTAGGTCCTTTCCGTCCACAATCCTCAAAGACGTGACCGAAGCCACGAATAAATAAAAAACAAAGCGGAAGTTATCATTATTGCAAGGCCAAAAAGAGTTGGACGATAGGGTTCCCCGCGAAATGTGCTAACTGCAAGATCAATAAAGAAAGCTCCACAAAAAAATACGACGTAAATCCTGCGTTTCTCACCGTCAGTAGGCCGATCGTCATTTTGATGCATTCATATTCCCCAAAACTAGGCTATTTGTAATAACAAGTGTAAACTATCGTCACAAAAATTTTTAAATAGTATTTACGCAATATGTCTAAACACTCAACTTTTAATCTCGAAAACGATCCCGCTGCTTGGCGCGGACAAGATATGATGGCGCGCAATGATTGGCGCGTACCAATCAATACAATGCAGCGTAAGGAATTGGATTCTGCTATCGAACATGCAAAAGGGCTTGATAAAAATATCTTAGCTCTTTCAAAAAATGATTTTCCGTTACCTACCCTTGGCCCCTTCCTTTCTGCACTCAACAATGAACTTGAGGGTGGCCGCGGTTTTGTAGTCATAGAGGGAGTGCCCGCACTGGAACTAGACGAAGAAACCGGGAAAATCGCACTTTGGGGCATAGGGCAATATTTAGGTTTACCCGCCAAACAAGATGGTGCGGGTAGCTTGATACATTCAGTTCGGGATATTGGGGCATCAGTTGAAAGTACTCATAATATTCGTTCGTACCAAACAGCTGACCCTATTTCATGGCATAATGATGGAGCAGACATATTTATGCTCTATTGCTTGCGTACTGGGAAATCGGGAGGCGAAAGTAAGCTTGTGAGTGCTGTTGAAGTCTTTAACGAAATAGTTCGTCGGCGTCCCGATCTTGCCGAAACACTTGAGAGAGATTTCTGGTTCGACACACGAGGGCAACGCCAGGACGGCGCGCGTATCGAAGTCATGCCTGTGTATAACCGCCATGACGGGCTGCTTACTGCGAATATGAAATACCGTTATATCCATACTGCCCAGCGATTTGCGGATGTGCCGAGACTTACTGAACGTCAGCGCCAATCTCTCCAATGGGCCCAAGACATTGCAAACGAGCCGGGCATGGCGATGGAATTCCCACTAGCACCCGGAGATATTTTGGTTGCCAACAACTATGTCACTTTCCATGGCCGCAAGGCTTTTGAGGATTGGGAGAAACTGGAAGACAAACGTCATATGCTTAGGCTTTGGCTTACCATTCCGAATGGACGGCCGTTACCCAGTTGTTTCAAGGACACCAGGATTTACGGCGAAGCCTACGAAAGACGTATGAGAGATTGATGTTCAAAGGAGCAGAGTAACAAGTCCACAAGCAGTGCCGTAATATTGCCTCAATTCAAGCAAATCATTGCCATAGTTAAGTAAGATACTAAAAATACTGAGATATCCCCTCTCAGTCGGGGCTGTGTACGTTTGGCCTCAAAGAACGACATGGGTCGTTCCAAAAACTAGGCGGCTGCCGGCCACCCTCGGCAGTCGTCTTTTTGTATAAATAATCATACAAATAAACAAAACGAATTACGTCTATGCTATACATTTGAGATTGTTTGAACCCTGAAGTTTTTCTTATGACCGACCATTTTCAAGCAAAAAATATCTCCTGTGATCGAGGGGGAAAATGTGTTTTCAAAGGACTTTCATTCTCTCTTCAAAACGGGGGTGCATTGATACTGCGTGGTCCAAATGGAAGCGGCAAGTCGAGTTTATTACGAATGATGGCTGGCCTGAGTACTCCGATGGAGGGAGAATTAGTTTGGAATAAACAAAATATCGCGCACGACCCTATTTTTCATAGAGATCGCATTCATTATTTAGGACATTTTGATGCGGTAAAACCTGCACTTACCGTTAGAGAAAATCTTGCGGTTTGGCAAAAGTTAAGAAGTGATGGTTTATCAGTCAGACAGGAAGAAAAAAAAGCCCTAGAGCGCGCCTTGATAGCATTCGACATGGTCCACCTAGCGGACCTTCCAGCCCGGCTTTTATCTTCCGGTGAATCTCGAAGATTAGCCCTCGCACGTCTGTTAGCAAACAGTGCATCTTTGTGGCTATTGGATGAACCAGCTAATGGACTTGATGACAGCTCTCGGCGTGCTCTAGAGGACATCGTGTCGGAGCATCAAATGGCTGGTGGCATGGTGGTAATGTCAATACACGGGCCATCAAATCTGACAAATACACGCACCTTAAACCTCTCTTCAAATGCTGATCTCAAATGAGTGTGTTCTTGGCGTTATTGGTCAGAGACCTTCGTTTAGCCGTGCGACAAAGCAGCGATGGAGTTACGGTGTTATCTTTTTACATTATCGCAATAGTCCTTTTCCCGTTAGGCCTTGGTCCAGACCCCCAAACACTTGCATCACTTGCGCCGGGACTTTTGTGTGTCGCTGCATTACTAGCTGCAATATTGTCTCTTGAAGGGCTTTTCCGTTCAGATTACGAAGATGGTTCGCTAGAACTTATGGCCGTCAGTCCAAACGATCTTGCCATTCAAGTGTTCGCAAAAATTGCGGCACATTGGATAACCACGGGACTTCCGTTGATTTTAGTTACGCCATTCTTAGCATTGTTACTGAATTTACCAGTACAAGCTTTTCTCGCCCTGATGCTTGCTATGGTGTTAGCCACACCAAGCCTCAGTCTAATCGGTGCAGTGGGAGCGAGTCTCACTGTCGGTGCCCGGCGAAGTGGAGTTTTAATATCAGTTCTTGTTCTTCCACTTTATATTCCCGTACTAATATTCGCCGTTTCAGCTATCGATGCGGTACTATTAACGCATTCTCCAAAACCCCACCTTATGCTGTTGGGGGCTATTTTTGCGGCAGCTCTGCCGTTATGTACAATAGCTTCAACGATAGCGTTGCGGCAGGCACTTGAATGAATAGGACTAATAGTCACAGTTTTTTTGATTGGGTAAGCCAAAACACGCCCTATATATGTATAAGAGCAAGGATAATATTTTAATGCACCGTTATGCAAACCCTAGTCGATTTATTAGGATTGCCGACACCATTTTTCCGTGGGCGGGCGGAATAATGGTCGCGGCATTTGTAATCGGGCTATACCTGGCTCTTCTCAAGTCTCCCGCAGATTACCAACAGAGCGAAATGGTTCGGATAATGTATATACATGTACCAGCCGCGTGGATGGCACTTTTTACATACGCATTCATGGCGCTTTCGTCTGCTGCTGTATTGATCTGGAAGCATCCACTAGCGCTTTTGAGTGCAAAGGCTGCAGCTCCCATAGGGGCCTCCTTTACGGTGATATGCCTAGCGACTGGTTCATTGTGGGGAAAACCTATGTGGGGAACATGGTGGGTATGGGATGCGCGGTTGACCTCGGTCCTTATATTGCTCTTTTTGTATCTTGGTTATATTGCACTTATGAATGCCTTCGACGATACAGAGAGGGGAGGTAAAGCAGCATCTTTGCTTGCGTTAGTCGGCGCAGTCAATCTACCCATAATTAAGTATTCGGTAGATTGGTGGAACACACTTCACCAACCCGCCAGCGTATTTCGTCTAGACGGCCCCGCCATACATCCCGATATGCTTTGGCCACTTATCATTATGGCCATAGCTTTTAAAATGTTCCTCCTCACCACCCTTCTCACTCGAATAAAAAGCGAGTTACTTGCTGCCCGAGTACGAAATATTCAACGCAGTTTGCATGGAAATTTAGCTGATGGCAGAGGTTGAAGCCTATTTGGGAATGGGGGGGTATGGCTCCTTCATTTGGGCTGCATATTTGCTGGCCACATTGATCTTAGTTGGGTTATTAGCACAATCACGCCGTGTGCTAAAAAAACGAGAGACTTTGCTTCTTCGTCTTAAGTCAATGCGGCGAGGCAACGGTGATGACTAATTCGCTTGGTCTCAAACGCACTCGTCGACAAAAGAGCCAAAGATTTTACACACTGCTACTTGGACTCACGATGCTTGGGCTAGCCACAGCTCTTGTATTGAACGCACTTGAAGATAGCATCATTTTCTTTTATAGCCCAAGCGATCTGAGGGAACGGACTATTTCGCCGGAACAGCGTATCCGGGTCGGTGGGCTCGTTGAATTGGGTAGCTGGAAGACAGCCAAGAGCGAAAAAGCCCACGAATTTATTGTTACTGAT
>MDTD01161351.1_pt1 | contig 10813 bp, 13 predicted proteins | sample 811221 | NCBI WGS metagenome assembly MDTD01 (sample SAMN05326646, study PRJNA326480) | marine metagenome | isolation source: seawater | place: Pacific Ocean: South West | collected 2011
GGCTGTAGGAATTGTAACTGCTCAATCTATTGGTGAACCTGGAACTCAGATGACTTTGAGAACATTCCACTTTGCAGGAATTGCAGAACGAAACGTTACTTTGGGTCTTCCAAGATTAATTGAATTGGTAGATGCAAGAAAGAAACCTGTCACTCCAACAATGGATATTTACTTGTCTGGTGATGCAAAAACAGATCAAGCAAAGACTGTTCAAGTTGCTCGAAACATTTTACAAACTACTGTTAATGATTTAATTCTTGAAGCTGATACTGATTATAAAACAAAGATTACTCTCAACCTAAATGAAAGAAAACTAACTGACCGTGGTTGTACCGTCGATGATGTAAAAGCAGCACTAGAATCTAATAAAAAATTCAAAATGGAAGATAATGGAATTAATTCAATTGTTCTTAACCTAGTTGATGAAGAGGCTGATGCCCCTGCTGTCATTGTAGTAAGAAATAAGGTGCTAAAAACAACTGTAAAGGGCGTTCCTGATATTGCACGTGTTACAATTGTCAAAAAGAATGACGAATATGTTATTCAAACAACCGGTTCTAATCTTGCTAAAGTATTGGAAGTTGAAGGAATTGATAAAAACAATGTTAGAACAAACAATGTCTCTGAAATTGCTGAAACACTTGGAATAGAGGCTGCAAGAAATGCTTTGATTAATGAATTGAGTAATACCCTAGAGGATCAAGGTCTTGAAGTTGACCAAAGATACTTGATGTTGGTATCTGATTTAATGTGTCATCGCGGTTACATGCAACAAATTGGACGTCATGGAATTGCAGGTACCAAAGACAGTGTATTGGCTCGTGCTGCATTTGAAATTACTGTTCCAACAATTGCAGGTGCTGCAAGAACTGGTGAAACTGAACAACTAAGAGGAATTACTGAAAATGTTATTGTTGGAAGTCAAATTCCAATTGGTAGTGGAACTGTTGATTTGTACATGCAAGTTGCAAAGAAACGTGGGTCTGATAAATCCTAAAAAATATTAAGAATAAAAAATTTTGATGATTATGATAGAAACTTGGGTTGAAAAAATAAGAACAAACGATCCAAAACAAGTCGCCTCATTATATCATTCAGACGGATTACTATTAGGAACATTTTCTGACATAGAACGAAAAGGTCATGATCTTATTTTAGCATATTTTGAGAATTTACTAAAATCTAAAGTAGATGTTGAGGTAGTTACACAACACAAACATGAAACTGATTCAATTGCAGTCAATTCTGGTCTATACAACTTCATTGTAGATGGAAAAACTGTTAATGCAAGATTTTCTTTTGTTTTCATAAAAACTGATGATGGATGGAAAATTCTATCACATCATTCTTCAGTTTTACCTGAAAGTCACTAAGACTTTTAATCATAGTAAACTTTTGAAACATATTGGTTAAGAAAGATCCTAATTACAAAAAACCACAAGACCCAAAAAGTTTTGGAGCTTTTCTTAAAAAAAGAGCGCCAATTTATCTTGGATTACTTGGTTTATTCTTCATATTTGCATATCCAGCATTAACTGAAAATAATCTTAATTCGATAATTGATGATTCATTTGAGGGTGATGAAAGAATTGCAGTTGATCTGGTAAAATTTTACTCTGGACCAAATGAAACCGGTGTTACAATTTTTGAGGTAATTGAAGAAAAGATCAATGAAAAATATGAAAATGTAAAAATATTTGATGACGAAAATACTAGTGCAACATTTTTTGTTGAATCCATTCCTGAATTTCTAGAGGCAAATAATGAATTCAATCATCAGGTAATCTTCACATTCAACACTGAGGGTAATGAACCAATAGTTTATAGCTGGTTTGTCAATATTGAAAATGGAAAAATTTCTCCAATAGATGATGACACAAAAAACATACAACAAACCGTTGATTATTCTGACTAGTTCTTTAGGTATTAATTATCAATAATTTATGAAATATCATGAAAACCAGATTAGGCTGTTCATTTGAGATTGATTTTGCTCATACTCTACGGGGTCATCCAAAATGTGGTAAACCTCATGGTCACACGTCTAGAATAATAGTCGAAGTTCAAGGTGATGTAAAAAAAGGCGCATCATATGAAGAAAATATGATCATTGAATTTGACAAAATGAAAAAATTATGCTGGGAAACAATTGAGCAATTGGATCATAGAAATCTAAATGAATTATTTGATTTTCCTACATCTGAAAACATTACTGAATGGATTTTTGAAAATTTAAAAGATAAAATTCCACTACATTCTGTAAAATTTTTTGAAGGAACAAACAAGTATTGTGAAATCACGTCTGATTAAAATTTTAAATAAAAATCTCAGCAGAAAATATATCTTTTAATATTATTCATACGCCGACAGATTTCATATTGAAAAAGTCTGAGTTAAGAAAATTAATTTCTGATTATTCACTACTAAAAATTAAATCAAAAAAACATGATGTTACTGAAAAATTAAAACAAATAGAACATAGATATTTTCATGAGACTGGTAGAAATATCTTTGATGATATTCCTTAGGTCAAATCTCCATCTTTAAGTTTTTTAAGATCTAAAATTCTTAAACATTCTTCTAATTCTTCTGGAAGATGTTCATTTATTGGCCGTCCACAATTTTTACAAATTGTTCCTTCCATGTCTGAATCTGGTTTTGCCATCATGATTATCGCCAGTCCTTAGTGACTGATTCGCATTTAGGACATTTAAGTCCGTTTGTCACTAATCCACATTTTTTGCATTTTGATGAGTATCCTATGACATCATTTTTACCAGTTTTTGTATATTTGAAAATTAAAATGAAAGTAACCAAAATACCAATTGCTACAGCCGCAATCCACAGTAACATGACATAACTTGGATCTAATTCAATTAAAAACTAACTGATATGGCTATATATTAAATTCATATTTACAACTTTCTTGCATAGATTTCAATTAATTTTGTATCTATGTGAATTCTGTTTAATGTTTTGAAATCTCTTTCCTTTATATCAAATTTTGAATCAAAGAAGGATAGATAATTTTTTCCATATCTAACATGTTCGTTAGAAGATAAAGGAATAATGATTTTTTTTATCTTTTTGGGATATCATCTTCGGAGCTAAATCTTGATTCAACAGCTTCTGCTTTAACAGAAAGCTCTTTTGTATCTCCTAGTTTTTGATATGTCAACTTTTCCAATGTTTCTATGATTGTTCTTGCTGCTCTATATTGTGGAATTCTAGGTTCTAACAATTCTCCATAGAGTCCAATTCCATTAATTCCATTCAATTTAGCATATCCTAAAATCAATCCATTAAATCCTGTAATTACTGATTCAGTTGGTGTTGTTTCTATTCCTAACTTTCTAACTAATTTCAAAATATCTTGTGATGTAGTTGTTACATATGTTGTAGGAGTTTTTCCAAATGATCTTGATGTGTGGTATCCTCCTACAGTATAGATGAATTTTGCATCATATCTTTTTGCAACGTTTATGACATCTTGACATAAATCATTTAATTCTTCATTTTCTTGAGGTTGACCTCTGCCGCCACCAAATATAATGATGTCCTTGGCGAATCTATATTCCCATTTTTCTTCAGGAATTTCGATATACCCTCCTTTATCATAAACATATGGGGGTCTAGATGATGTTGCATGTCTAAATGATGCAGTGCCCAAACTTTTGTTGATATGATTTACAACAATACTTCCCACATTTCCCATATCTTGCATTGCTGCTATGATAAGTGGTTTATTTACATCCGGCATTCTTGTATCTTCAAAATGCATATCAATTTGTAATCTTTGTTGTTTAAAACATGTTTGGTATTGGAAACTATATTGTTAGCACTATTGCAAAATTATAGCACTAGTTAAATATCATTATGGTTAATACCATGTATAGTTACAATCGTCCGAAGGTTCATCACCAGAGAACTGTCGTCGGAATACAAACGTTTCCGACCTTAAGTTCTCTAAACATCTAAAATTCTTTTTCGATATCTTATCAAAAGACATGTTCTACATAGGCAATCTTGATCACTTATTTCATTTTGTGTCAATTTGGGAAAATCTCCACACCAACATGTTATATCATTTTCACATGAAAAATCATCCCCGCACTCAGCACATTTTTTTTTCATTAATTCTCTGTTAGTATGCTTAACACTCTATTAGGTATGTCTGGAAGTCTACTTACCGCTAAAACTTTGTCATATCCCAAAAACTTCAAATTATTTGCAATTGATGTTGCACTAAATGTATCTCTACCCACTCCAATTGCAGTCATTTTAATTCCTAATGTTCTATATGCTTTTAGAATTAATTTAACTGCATTTGCGTCTGCTGGTTCTCCATCAGATAATGTCAGAAAAATATCTGGTTTCTTTGATGTCAATGTTGGAAGCATTCTATCGTATACTTCTGCTAATGGTGTTCCTCCATTTGCTGAAATTTGCGCTAATCTTTTAGCAGCTGAATTATTCCATTTCATTTCTGATGGTTTCACCAACCAGCAAACCACTTGTCTGTTAACTGTATTAAATGCATAAACTGAAAAATCTATCTTCAAAAATGCAAGTACTTCGCAAAGTCCAATTGTTGCTTTTTTGTATTCTATTTGCTGATCTGATACACTAGATGAATGATCAAGTAAAATTACTATTCGTGATTTTATTGATTTTTTTACATCTGTAACAAATGGTTTATGAAATCCTTCAAGATATGTCTCTTCATCAAAATCTTCTCCTGACAAAACGTGTTCTTCTTTCCATCCTGTTTTCCATTCGCGAAATCTATTTTTTAAATTACTAATCAAATCTTGATCATAAATTTTTGTTTCATCCACATTAGTTGGATTTGGAATCTGTATTCCGATAGTTTCTGGTATCAATCCTTTATTTTCATTCTTTTTAGTTTCATCTTTGATTAAGTCAAATTCTTTAGCAATTTCTAATCCTGCTATTGCCTTGTTAGGATCTATTTCTCCTAATTCTGATTCAAGATTTTTAGTAATTTTCTGTACTGCTTTCTCAAAATCTTGTGGTGTGACCACCATTCCGGGACCTTTTAGAGGAACTGATAATGGAATTGTCATCATTGCATCGATATCTAAAATTTTTACAATGTTTGGAATATGTTCATCCAACCATTCGGTGCCATGATTGTTTTCTAATGCCTCATCTAATTTTTCTTTGGCAAAATTCGTTGCTTTTACAACACGTTCAAAATGACTTGGTTGCATTTCTCCTTTTACATCTCCAAATAAAAAATACTGATGAAATGCTTCTACTATCTTTGATTTTCCTAGTAGATCCCCTAGATTTGGTCTGTAAATCCATTGCCATGAATAATTGAAAATTAATTCTTCATCCATTCCTTGCCAAATTTTTCTTCCAACTAATTCAATTCTCCTTCTTTCGATTGAATTTAATAAAAATCCTGATGCATGATCATTTGATTTAATATATTCGCAATTTTTTATTTTCATACTCTCATACCACGCTGCAGTTCTGAATTGTCTGTATCTTGAAAATTCATCTCCGTTGTAATCCATCACTGGTGTCAAAATCACTTTATTTTCTTTCATTCTTGTTTCGTTGATTTTTTTTGGTGACATTGTCACAATGATCTTGTCATTTTCTGACCATCGTCTGATTAAAAATGTAGAAATTTCAATTAATGTGTCATTTCTTAGGGCAACTGATGACATTGTCATTCATACATAGATGTAATTATGTCATTAACCTTTTGTAATTCTATATTTCCCCATTGTGCATATACATTTCCAAAAACTACTTCTGCTGCTTTTTTTGGAGCCATATCTCCGTCAATTAATTTTGCATAAGCTATAGTTTCTCTTAATGACGGAGAATAGTATAATTCTTCTACTGATGCAGCCTGTCTTAATGTATTTGCAAGTTTTATCCCTCTTTCTAATAATTCGCTGTCTACTTCTGGAACATGTTTCTTAACAATCTCTAATTCTTCTTCTTCTGGTGGATAATCCATTCTTAATCTAATAGGAAATCTACTCAACAGTTGTGGAGGTAGTTCTTTTGTTCCTACGTGATTTAATGGATTAATTGTTGCAATCACAAACCATGATTTGTCTGCTGTTACAATTTCTCCTCCCGATTCTTTCAAAACTACTTGTCGTCTATCATCTAATGCCTCATCTAACCTTAGTAACACATCTGCTTCGGCGGCATTAATTTCATCCAAGTAAAGCATATTGCCTTCTTTCATTGATTTAATCAAAATCCCTTCGTCAAATTGGATATTTCCTTCAGTAAGGCTCTTTGAACCAACAAGATGACTCTCTCTAGTTCTTAGACTAAAATTAATTGATTCTAGTTTCATTGATTGTTTTTTTGCAAATTCCCTAACTAGTGTGGTTTTACCTGTTCCTTTTGGACCTATCACAAGAACAAAGATTCCTTGTCTGTGAGCTTTTTCCAATATCTCAAATGCATTACTCCAGTCTAAATATTCTGGAACATCCTCATCTAATTCTCCAATCAAAGTACAATTGTTTGATCTTCTACTTTATTTAAGACTAGATCTATGGTGCGTAAGATGCTATCTTAACAAATGATTCGTCTAAGATTTTATGCAATTTTTTATTCCATTCATCAAATCCAGATGGATCTTTTGGATAATTGTTATAATGTTCAACAAGTAATTGGTTCTGACCTGATGTGTATTTGAGACCACTTGCAACAGTTTTGTTCATTGCCCCTCTAATTATCATTCCTAGTTTTCCTAAACCTGAAAAGTCAGGATGTTCACCTTTACTAATCGCTTCAACATCTAAGTTACCTAAGAAATGTTTCATTCCATAACTGATTTGTTCATTTGTCATTGTTTGGACTAATCGTCTGAATAGTTCCAAGCCAGCTGTTTTGTAACCATACTCTTTAATGAAATCTATGTTATATTGCCACAAACTAGCTTCTGAAACATCATTTCCTTCAATTGATTGTGTTACATTGTTTCCAATTATAGTGCCTGCAATAAGAGCTGGTCCGATTCCTCCTGCATCAATTGGTTTTGGCATCCATGCAGAATCTCCAACCAACATATATCCTCCAGAAACTAAACAATCATTTTGTCTTCGTACTGAAACTGAAGAAATTCCTGAATTGTTGTGTTTATCCATTTCATCATCTGAAAGTTTTGGATTTCTAAGGACTGGATTTCTCTCTAAATATTCTTTCATTAATGAACCAACATTATCTTTTTTTCCTAATCTTTCGTTTCGTTTATCTAGGTATGTCTTTTCAACGCCTAATCCAATGTTGACTTTATTGTCTCCTTTTGGAAAAACCCATCCATATCCTCCAGGTGCAATATCTTGGTCTAGATGAATTATACAATAATCTGGATCAAATTCTGATAAATCTTCTTTTCCTGGTTCAAAATACATGATGTGTCTTCCGGTTGTTTCCACATCTCTTCTGTCTATTTCTCTCTCAACTTTTGTAGAATTTTGTAATCCATTTCTTAACTTTGATGTAATTCCCATTGCATCAACTACTATTTTTGCAGTTTTCTTGAATGGTTGTTTTGTTTTATTGTCAGTCCCTTGTACTCCAATAACCTGTTGTCCATCATAAATTAATCCTGAAAGAGAAACCTCAAAGTTAAAATCAACTCCCATTTTTTGTGTTCTCTCATTTTGAATTTCTGGAAGTTTTTGTCTATTTAGCATATATCCTGCTCCGTCAAAAGGAATGGCTGTTTCTTTGTCTGGTGAAAATGCCATTACTCCTTTAACATCATGTTCAATTTCTGGTCGTGTCCATGGAACTTTGATTCTATCTGTCATGTAATCTACTGCTTCTTTTGAACATGCATCGCCACATGTCCAACCTGCTCCTCCTTTTCTGCCAGGCAAATGCTCTGGATTTCTATCTACTGAAAGAATTTTCAAATTTTGTTTTGAATAATATGAAATTGCTTGTGCGGCAATCGTGCCTGTTAATCCTCCCCCTGCAATAATTACGTCATAATCTGTTTCCAACAAAACATTGTCTATATCATGAATATTTAAAACATCATAATAGCGAAATTGGGTCGGTTCGTCGCGGCGTCATCAGCGCTTGGCGCTCAGACTGGAGCGGCTTTTATTTCCTCATTCCCTTATTGAATTTACCCTAAATATTATTAAATGATCTATAGATCATTTTCTCATCAATCCCTGATAAATTTTCTTTGTCTCGTTTTTGACATAAACTGGGGTACTAATGTTAATCTTGATCGTGTCTTCTTTTGACATGGACAAAATTCCTGACATTAGTTTTTGTTTGCTTATACGTAAGCTTAGACCTGATGATGTTACATAATCTTCAACATAATTAAAAACATCATCAAATTCTTCTTTTTTCATCTTTGAAAAAAATAGACTCACAAATTCCTGAGCTGATTTTCTTTTCAATTTTGATGAAATTAATGTGATGGGGTTGTTAAAATGACCTGAAACCTGTTCTACTTGTAAATCATTTTGATCAATATGAAAATAATTTTCTAACTCTTCTAGAACTTTTTTTTCATTTTCTGTGGCATGCAGAATTAAATTAATTTTAACTTCTAATTGCATTTCAAAACATGAGTCTAATCTGCTTTTGGCTTTTTAGTTTTTGCTTCAAGCAAGACTGTCTGTGCTGATGCAGTCTTGATTAACTTGACTTTTTCTAATCCGACATGTCTTAATTTTATTACTTTTTTTGCAGCAGCCATAATGTCTGAGTTAATTTTACCATAACATGTAGCTTGTACAAATCCATCTATGTCCATAGTTGGTACTGTTTTTTCAATCACATCTTTTGCTATTAGACGTAATTGGTGTTGTCTAGATGTGTTTAGTTGTCTATGTGTTAGAGCAATCATTTTGATTCTAAAGACATAATTGTCTTTTGTTTGTATGTCGATGTTGAAGTTAACTTTGGAAGAACCTCTTCTAATCAAACTTCTTAAGAATTCCTTTGAATATTCATATCTCTTGAAAACTGTTTTTGCTTTAGTATCTTTAACTTCATCAATCTGGAAAATTATTTTGTATTGGTGTTGTGATGGATCGCCTTTTAGAATATCCCATAATGTAACTTCCAAAATTCTACCCTTGGCATTTTCGTCATCTGTAATTGGAACATATCCAATATTGACATTATTGAACGAATCTGGGGCTACAACATTTACCCATTTCTTTTCTTTCCACTTATCCTTAATCTTACGTGCTTTTCTTGCCAATTATCTTCGACGACTATTTTCTGAATATAAACTGTTCTAGATTATATCATATTGTCACCAAAATATTTTTGCAAAACTTTTGGAATTTCTACGTGTCCGTCTTTAGTTTGATTATTCTCTAAAATTGCAACCATAGTTCTTTCTATAGCTACTAAGGTACTGTTCAAAGTATGTATGTATTTTGTGTCTTCATTACTTTTTTCTCTAAATCGAATTTTCAATCTTCTTGATTGATAATCAATACAATTGGAACAAGAGACGATCTCTCTATATGCATTCTGACCTGCCATCCATGCTTCAATATCGTATGTCTTAGCTGACACCTTGCCCATATCTCCACTTGATAGTAACATCAATCGATATGGTATCTCCAATTGTTGGTAAAATTCTTCTGTATTCTTAATCATCTTTTCGTGTTCTTCCCATGATTCTTCTGGTCTACAAAAAATAAATTGTTCAATTTTTTCAAATTGATGTACTCTGAAAATTCCTTTTTGATCTTTACCATGTGCTCCTGCCTCTTTTCTGAAACATGGGCTAATTGACGCATACCTCAATGGAATCTTGGAACCTTCTAAAATTTCATCATAATACATAGATGCAATTGCATGTTCTGACGTACCAATTAAAAACAAATCTTCATCTTGTACTTTGTAAATCACATCTTCAAAATCTTCAGCTATCACAGCTCCTTCCATAGATTGTCTGTTTATCATGTATGGAGGTTGGATTAAGTTGTAATTTTTACTTGATACAAAATCTAATGCAAATGCCGTTAGAGAATGTCCTAATTTTACAAGTCCATCTTTCAAATAATAAAACCGTGCACCTGCAGTTTTTGATGCTCGTTCTAAATCTACAATATCTAACTCTAAACCCAAATCAATGTGATCTTTTGCCTCAAAGTTAAACTTTGGAATTTCTCCCCACGTTCTAACTTCTTTGTTAAATGATTCGTCTGCACCTTTAGGAACCGAATCATGTATCAAATTTGGTATTGAAAAGGACAAATTATGATAATTTTCATCAACTGTTTTTCGTAAATTCTCTAACTCATCTAGTTTTTTCGATATGTCTCCCATTTCTTTCAATAATTCTGAAGCATCGTTTCCTGCTTTCTTTTCATTTCCGATTTTTACTGACATTTGATTTCTTTTCTGTTTTAATTCGTCAGATTGAATCATCATCTCTTTTCGCGTTTTATTCAATTCTGACATTTTTTCAAAATCAAATTCTACTGCTCTATCTTTCAACATTTGTTTTATCAGTTCAGGTTTGTCTCTGATAATTTTTGGATCTAACATTATTTTATTACCTCCATAGAAAGATTTACGTGTTCCAATACCTCGTCTACAGTAGAAATTAATTTTCGTAAATCTCCTTCATTTGAAAAACAAAATACAAGTTGATTTTTCTTTTCATTAATTGTCAAATTCAATCCTTTAGGAAAATTGACATTATCTGGTTCTAAGGCTTTTTCTACAACTCTAGCCTTTTCTTTAGAAATATTATTGATTGCTATCTCTATCTGGCATTTTGGTAACATTGCTTTCAAGATAGTCTAGAAATCCA
>MDTD01083261.1_pt1 | contig 10811 bp, 10 predicted proteins | sample 811221 | NCBI WGS metagenome assembly MDTD01 (sample SAMN05326646, study PRJNA326480) | marine metagenome | isolation source: seawater | place: Pacific Ocean: South West | collected 2011
AAAATAATTAAAATTTAAAAAATTAATAATCAAAATAGTTATCAAAAAGAATAACAATATTTGATTTTTATAATTATTTAAAAAATTATTTATTGAGCTACTAGAAAAAATTTTTTCCTTAGGATGTACATATGGAGAGAAAAATAAATTAAATATAAAAGAACAAAGAAAACCTGTAATGCCGATTATAGAAATAATTATTGATTGATCAAAAAAAAGTAAATAATTGTAAGCATCTTGGTTTAATTCTGCAAAATTATAATTATAAAAAATACTTACAACAAGAATCTTGAACCAGAAACCCATCCATAAAAAAAAGGAATTAAATAAATGAAATAATTGAGCCTTTTTTGAAAAACTAAAAATAAAATATGCATTACATACAAAACTTAAACATAAAAAATAAAAATAATTATACTTATATATTTTTAAGAAAATTACTGAAATTAAAAGAGAGATTAATAAAAGATAAATTTTATAATTTTTCATTTTATAAATTTTTAAAATAAATTTTATAAATTGAAAAATAGTAAATCAAAGAGAAAACAGATCCAATAAAGTATGAAAGGTAAATATAATTAATGATAAAGAAACACAAAAAGGGTACAATTAATGTAATTATTATACCATAATAAAAATCTGATTTAAAAAGTGTATTGATTTTTTTTTTATTAAAAAACATTAGTAATCTAAAATACATACCTAATATCATTACTAAAGATCCTATTAATGAATAAGTTATTGTTGAGCTTAATACTTCTAAATCAAATATTATATTTTTATTAAAAATGTAATATTTAAATTCACTCGTATTTGCTAAAAATAATAAAAAAATTATTAAAATTGAAATTATTAAATAATAATTTTTAAATTTTTTTTTATTATTTTTTAAAATAGAAATTCCTAGGAAATTATTAACAAAAGTACCTGGAAATGATGCAATTGCAAAAATAATAAAATAATAAATTGCAATTTCAGGCCCTAAATATTCAATTAAAAAAAACCTCCATATAAAAACACTTAATAAAAATGAAAATGATGAGATAAATGAAAGTGAAAAAATATTATTATTTAAAGCCTTTTTCATTTTACTAATATTAAGTCCAATTGTTTTCTTAATTAATTTAAAGAAATATTTTATTGCTGGAGTTAATAGGAAAATAGTTAAACATAAATTAACTATTTCAAAATAATTTAAATTCTTAATGAACTGAATTTGTATAAAAATGAAATATAGAAAAAACAAAAAAATATTTAAATATATTTTTTTTACATTTTTATCAATTTCTTCCTTAACTAGCAAAATTTCATTTATCCATAATGAAAAAAATAAAAAAAATATTCCTAAATTAAAAGAATTTATCATCTCAAAATAAAATAGATAAATTAAGTAAAATAAAAAAATTGGAATAAAAAATATAATTCTAAATAGTAATGTTTCATTAAATAAATTATTACTTTGCTGAGATAAAATTAAATTTCTCTTATTTGATGAAAAGATACTCAATAATACAATTATCAAACTTGATAAAATTCCAATTTCAGAAGCTTTTATTTTTTCATTATTTAAAAAATAAATAAACATTAAAATTGTTGGAAAAAAACCATTTAAGAAATAATTGAGAGATATAATATTTATTTTCCACATATATTTTTTATATTTTTTTAAATTTTCATACGTAGATACTGAAAAATTTTAAAATAAATTTTAAAAAAATAGTAAAACAGAAAGTTTAATCTATAATTTTCTATAAGAATTTCGAAATCTTGTTTTAATTTTTTAAAAAATGTTTTTTTAGATGTGCTTAAACCATCTGAAAGCATATATACAAAAAAATTATTAAGATAAATATAATTTATTTTTTTAATTTGAGATAATTTAATCATAAAATCCATATCGCTAGATATGCTATAAGATGTATTGTAATAATTAATTTTTTTTATAATTTTTTTTTTAACTATCATTGATGTGTGTGGAATTTTAAAAATAGATAATTTGTCTAATTTTTTAATTGGACTTTTCCAAGTCCTGGTGATCAACTTTTTATTATTATATTTTTTAAAGTACTTTACATTTCCTGAAATTATGTCGGGGCTCTTAATTAATATTTTTTGTATTTTTTGTAAGACAAAATCATCATAAAATATATCTCCAGAATGTATTAAAAAAATATAATCACCTTTTGATTTCTTAATGCATTTATTAATTGCATCATATAAATTCTTATCTTTCTCACTAAAAAAATTAAATTTATTACTATTGTAACTTTTTAATTTATGAAAAGTTGTATCCGACGAATTTCCATCACAAATAATATATTCAAATTTACAATTTTTTTGTTTAAGCACTGAATTAACAGTATTCAAAATATTTTGATCATCATTTTTTACTACAGTTATAACTGTTAAATCAAACATTACTTTTATAAGTCTCCAAGAAAGACTCATAAGTTTTTAAAATATTTTTTGAAAAATTATATTTTCTTTTCCAACCTAATTTTTTTATTAATGATGAATCTAATTTTTTTCTTTTTACACCATCAGGTTTTGATTTGTCATATTTTATATCACATCTATAATTTAAAATTTTCATAATTTCTTTTGCAAAATTTGTTACGCTTAATTCAATATTGGATCCAACATTTATTAATTTCTCATCGTGTTTTTTTTTTAGTAAAAATATGCAAGCATCAGCTAAATCTTCGGAAAAAATTACCTCACGCAGAGGTTTTCCAGAGCCCCATAATTTTATACTTTTATTTTTTTTGATTTTTGCAATATGTATTTTTTTAATTAATGCAGGTATAAAATGGCTTGATAATAAATTATAATTATCATTTGGCCCAAATACGTTACATGGCATTAATGTAAAATAATTTAATTTAAATTGTTTAGAATAATATTCACACATTTTTATACCTGCAATTTTTGCTATGGCATAAGCCTCATTGGTTTTTTCTAACTCACCATTTAATAAGTATTCTTCTTTTATTGGTTGCTTACTTTTTTTTGGATAAACACAACTTGATCCTAAAAATAATAAATTTTTTACTCCAGCTAAGTATGATCCATGTATAATATTTTTTTCGATTGCTAAATTTTCGTAAATAAAGTTCGCTGGGAATGAATTATTTGAGACTATGCCTCCAACTTTTGCAGATGCAACAATTACATAATCAGGTTTTTTTTTTCGTAAAAAAATTTCTGTTTTTTGTTGATTTAGTAAGTTTAAATTTTTTTTTTTTGACGTTATTATATTTTTATAACCAAGGTTTTTTAATCTTATGTAAATAGCTGAACCAACTAAACCTGTACTACCAGCAAGAAATATTTTGCTGTTTTTATTCATTTATTTTTAATAAATTTTTTTCAAATTCAATGATTTCTCTAATTAATTTTTTTAAAGGTGTTTTAGGTTTCCAATTTAAAAATTTATTTGCCTTTTTTGAGCTTCCTAATAAACTCTCTACTTCTGTTGGTCTAAAGTATTTTTTATTACATTCGATAATTATTTTTCCTTGCTTATTTATACCTTTGGTATTTATGCCCCTTCCTTTCCAAAGGATATTCATATTTAATTCTTTACAAGTCATTTCAACAAATTTTTTAATAGAATATTGTTTGCCTGTAGCTATAACAAAATCTCTAGGCTTTTTTTGTTGTAACATTAACCACATTGCTTCAACATAATCTTTAGCATGTCCCCAATCTCTTTTGGAATATAAGTTTCCAAGAATTAATTTTTTTTCAATTCCATATTTGATTTTTATTAAACCTGATATAATTTTTTTGGTTACAAAAGTTTCACCTCTTATAGGACTTTCGTGATTAAACAAAATTCCATTACATGCAAATAGATTGTAAGCTTCTCGATAATTAATAGTAATCCAATGTGCGTATAACTTTGCGGCTGAGTAGGGACTTCTTGCATAAAATGGGGTGTTTTCATCTTGAAATTTAGATTTTGAAACTCCAAAAAGTTCTGATGTTCCAGCTTGGTAATATTTAATTCGTTTATCTAAGTTTTTTATACACTCTAAAATTCTTAGTGCACCTATTGCCGTAGTATTTGCTGTATATTCTGGCTGTTCAAAAGATACTTGAACATGCGATTGTGCAGCTAAATTATATATTTCACTTGGTTTAACCAATTTAATTATTCTCTCTAATGAAAGTGAGTCCGTCATATCACCATGATGTAGGAAGAAATTACTTTTAATTTTTAAGGGATCATTATAAATTCCATCTATACGCCAAGTATTTAAAGAAGACGATCGTCTTTTAATACCATGAACAACATATCCTTTTTTTAATAAAAAACGTGATAAGTAAGCTCCATCCTGACCAGTGACCCCTGTAATTAGAGCAATTTTTTTTTTCATTTTTTAATGGTTTTTAAATGTTTTATAAGAAAAAATATAGATAAAGTTAGCCAAAAGTATGTTGCATTGAGAGATGAAAAAAAAGAGCCTGATGGTAAAAGCGGGAAAAATTTAGCTAATAATAGGGAAAAAATTAAAAAAAAAGCAAAATTAGAGGGATAATAACTTAAAAAAAATTCTTTTAAAACTATAAAAATTAAAATTAAAAAAATAGTATAGCCAATAATTCCAAATTCACTCAAAATTTCTAAATGAGTGTTGTGAGGGTGTGTTGAACATCTTGATGATAAAGATAAAGAATTTATTCCATCATAATTTTCGCATAATACTCTAAATGTTTTTAATCCAGATCCAAAATAGAAGTTATCTAAAAAAATATTAAATGCCGTAAGATAATGGGCCCCGTATTGGCTATCAAGAAAACTATAATACCATTTATTAGGTTTTCCCTTTTTCTCTCTCTCGTTATATATTTTTGCAACATAGAACCTTCTTTTTTGATAATCATTTATTTCTTTTATAATTGAATTTTTTATTTTTTTTGAATTTTTTTTTATTTCACTAAAATCTGAATTCTTTAAGAAATTTAAATTTTCGTTTTGCTCAAAAAAATAAAAAATATGTTGTTCGCGTAATTTCTTCATGATCATTTCTTCATCTATGTTTAGTGAATTTTTTTCAATATTAACAATTAAATCTAGTTGCTTTATTTTATGATTGATAATCATATCAAAGGTTGGAATGTTTAGTTCAGACGAGGAAAATATATTATAAGTGTTATCAATATAACGTTTATATGTTTTTTCAGAAAATGATAAAAAAATAATTAAACTTATTAAAAAAATAGGAAAAATTTTTAAAAATACTGTTCTAGATTTTTTATAAAATATTAAAAAGTTGATCAATATTATTAAAATCATTGCAAAAGGAGATCTATCTCCAGTTAAAAAAATTGATAAAAAAATTAAAAATATTAAAAGGAATGTCACTTTATTTTCCTTTTTAAACAAATGATATGTTAGTCCTATTAATCCAAAATGAAGAATAAATGTTCCAGCCACAAGCTCATTTTGAAAAAAACTAGAATTTCTTTGACACCCCATCTGGCAAGGAAAACCAAGTACATTTTTTCCAAATATAAATTGAATGATTACGTCAAAAACAAAAATAAAAGAAATAATTAAATAAAAAATAAAAAGGTTATTAAATTTAATTTTTAATTGAGGTAAAATAAAAGCAAAAAATATAAATAATATTATAAACCTTAAATAAGAAAAGGATTTAAATATTTCAGAATATGAATTAAAGTTTATTAAAGAATTAAATAATATATATAACCAAAAAATTATTATTAACTTTACAGAATTTTCTTTCAGCCAATTAAAATAATTATTCGTAAAGACGTAGTGAAAAAAATAAAATGAAATTAAAATCAGAGATGTATTTATTAAAAATGTGCTTAAAAATAATAATGGAAAGATAAATACAACAAGTAAAATTATTTTATCAAAAGTTGAATTTTTTTTATCCTCTGATATATAGTTAAAGACTTTCATCAATAAAGTTTTATATGTTTTCAGCAGAAATAATCAATTTTTTAACAATAATTTTTTCTTTAATTATTTTTTATATATTTCACATATACCACAAAGATATTGCTAGTTATTGTAAATTAATAGATAGACCAAAAAAAAATAAAATTCATAAAAATGAAACACCATTAACAGCTAGTTTTTCAATTTTCGTTACATTAATAATTTGTAATATTATATATTTTATTAATATCGATTTTAATAAGGATATTTTATTAATATTATTATCAACATGTGTTGCCTTCATTATTGGATTAATTGATGACAAAACAAACCTATCCTACAAAATAAAATTTATAGTTTTTACAATTTTAATTTTAACGGTTATTAACACCTCTGAAAATTTAATTTTGTATCGTCTTAATTTTGAAACCTTTAATATTATCTATCTGTTAACCAGCTTCGAGGCTAACATTGTAACTCTTTTATGTTTGCTTTTATTAATCAACGCCACAAACTTGAGTGATGGAATTAATGGTTTGTGCATTGGTATTTTAGTTATCTGGTTAGTGTATATTAAGGTCAATTTTACTCCATTCTTAATTTTAGATTCAATTATAATAATTTCAGTATTAACTTTTGTATTTATTTTTAAAAATCGTTATTTCTTAGGTAACTCTGGATCTCACTTCCTGGGATTTTTTATTGGAATGCTAATTATCCATTCTTACAATACCAATTTATCAAATGGAATTGATGAAAAATTCATATCAGTAGAGGAAATATTTATTTTATTAATGATACCTGGCCTAGACATGCTTAGACTTTTTATATTCAGATTATTAAAAAATCAAAATCCTTTTTCTTCAGACCTAAGCCATCTTCACCATTATTTATTTAAAAAATATAAACTTAAAATTTCTCTTATAATTTATTTTAGTTTGATAATTGCACCCCTAATTATTTATAATTTTATACACATACAATCATTATATATAATATCTTTCATTATAATTATTTATTCAGCACTTATTTATTATTTAACACAAAAAATCTCAAAATAATTTTAAATTATTTTTTTTATTAAAATTTTTAAATTTAATTTTTTACTGGGATTATGTTTTTTTTTTATTAGTTTATTTAATATCAAATTAAGTTTGGGACTTTTTATTCTATTAAGATTTTTCAACTTGTATTCTTTAAAATTTATTTTCTGTTTATTAAAAAAATTAAGAGTATGTGTTGCACCTAAGCCATAACCATCATTAGATGCTAGAGAAAATCTTGGACAAACTGATAAAAGATTTTTTTTAAGACAGTGATAATTAAATCTGACTGCCCAAGAATTTATTAATCGATATTTTTGTGCAATAAGCAACTGAACAATATCCTCACCAGCTTTTATAAATTGAGAATTTTTTTTTAATTTTTTAATCTTTTCTGTTTCGAGGTTTTCAATATTCCAATCAATTTTATTCCAAACATTTTTCCAAGTACCCCATGACCAACTACAGTGTCTGTACAATTTAAACCAAAATAAATTATTATATAACTGCTCATTATGTACATAGGAATATCCTGATATGCTTCCAATTTTTTTATTATTTTTAAATTTGTTTAATCCAAAATTTATAAAACCTAAACAATTATCTGCTAAAATTAAATCATCTTCTAAAACGATGCATGAATTATTTTTTTTTAAGACATGGCTTACTCCTTCTATTATATTTTTTGATAATCCATAATTTCTATTTCTTACAATAATTTTTTTTTTAAAATTTTTTAATTTTTTAATTATTTCAATATTTTTTTTTACTAATTTAAAATCTTTCTCATTATTTGCTCCATCACAAAAAAAAAAATATTTATGTTTTTTAAAATTTGAATTTTTTTTGATTGATTTAATTAAATTATTTAATTTTTTTGGTCTGTTATAGCAAAAAATAATTACGGGATAATGTTTATGCATACTTCAATTAAACCTTAAAAATTTCGTTATTTTTTGAACAAAAAACTCTTTAAAGGTTAAGGGCATATGTTCTAGCGGTGTATTTACAATTAATGAATTTGTCATACGAAGATATTTTCCTGTTTTTGCATTAATCTCCGAATTAAAATTTATATGCTCAGATCTTATATTATTTTCGCTTACATAATAATTGCCTAATAAATAGTCGTGATATAAATATATTGTAAGTCCATTATGTGATGATTTTGTATCAACATCTCTCATTTTTGTAATTTTTTTTTGGAAATCATAAATAAATTTTTTTCTTTCATAAAATGCTTTCAAACTGACTTTAGTCTGAACTTTGTATACATCAATTTCATAATAATCTTTTATAATTAAGGGTAACAGATCATAATAATACGGATATGATTTAGACGATACTCCAAATAAATGATCTTTTTTATCTTCTAACATTTTAAAATTATTTAATAATTGTTCGACTTCAATACCTTTAATTATTACTTCATCCAAATCTGCTACAATAATAAATTGAGATGACAATTTATTTTTTAAAATATAATCTTTTAAATATTGTCTTCCATAACCAAGTCTAACAATTCTGTTTTTATATTTTTTTAAAAAAGCGGTGTCCAAATATATATAATCAAATTTTTGATTACTATAATTCCTCAAATATTTTGAACTACCATCACTAGAGTCATTTTCTCCAATAATCACACATATATTAAAGTCTTTTCCTGAAATATTTTCTACACTTAAAAAAAATGAATTAATTGTTTTTGCTACATTCTTAGCTAATCCTAAAAAAATAATATCGTATTTTTTATTCATATTTTATTTTTTCGTTTAATTCAAATTGTACAATTTTAAAAAATTTTATTAATTATGTATTTATATTCTTTTATCTTTAAAAAATAGATTATTTTTTTAATTTTTAAATAAGGTGAAATTATAATTTTAAGGATTAAATTAAAATTATATTTATACTTAATATTTTTAATTTGCTTGAGTTCTTTAGAATTTTTTTTTGAAGTTTTTTGACCATCATGAGATCTATATGATCCAACAAGTTTGTTAAAATGCACACCTGAGTCTGGAAAGTTTTTTAATACTCTTAAAAACCATTCATAATCAAAATTAACTCTTGTATCTATTAAATAACCTATTTTTTTGTTAATATCTTTGTGCCAAATTAAAGCTTGGTTTGATAAGGTCATTCCCTCATAAAGCAATGAATAGAAATTTGGAGTACTGTAAATTAATTTTGAAATTTTAATGGAATTTTTATCAACGAGTAACATATTTCCTAGATGAAGTTTTTTTTTAGCATTTTTTTTAATACTATCATTTAAATAATTTAATGAATTTTTACTTGTATAAAAATCATCTGCATTTTGCCATGTAATCCATTGACCCTTAGCTAATTTGATTCCTAGATTTATAGCTGCTGCTTGTGAAAGTTTTGAATTTATAATTAATTTAATTTTTTTTTTATATTTTTTTTTTATTTTTTTTACTTTTTTTAATGTTCCATCATTAGATTTTCCATCAATTATTATAATTTCATAATTTTTATATTTTTGTTTCAAAATGCTAAATAGACATTCGTCAATATATTTTACTTGATTTAGAACAGGAACAATAATTGAAAAAAAATTTGACAAACTGAATAAATTAAAGTTTTAGAATATTTTTATTATTAAAAAAATTTAATATCTGAAAAGAAAATAATGGTAGCCAAATTGGCAAAGTATGCATAACATATCTACCTACATTATTTTCTCCACCTCCATAAGATAAAAACCACATAATGATAGGAATTAAAATTTCGAATTTTGAATTTTTCAAATTTAAAGAATTCTTTGTATAGAAAAGAATGATATAGGGAGTAATAGTAAATATAAAAGGCAAAAAACTATTTGAAATATGACTTTTATTAGTTAAATCCAAAAATATCCTATGCATTCCAGAGCCTTGATAATATGGATGAAAATCATATCCAAAAAATTTTATCAAAACAAATATCATCAAAAAATATGCACAAGTGGAAAGTGACATTGTTATTAAATTATTAAAATTTTTTCTATCTCTAAAAATTAAATACTGAAATAAATAATATGGTCCAAGAACCATTATAATTTTTTCATTAACAAAAAAAGAAAAAAATAATAATGTTAACCCTAAAATTTTTTTATCGTTAAAATATAAACAAACAAGAATATACAGTACTGCTAACCTATCGAATGAAAATGATTCTAAATATAAAAAAAAAATACTAGATAATATTACTGACATAAAGGCAACCAAGGAACTGTTTGATATTTTTATAGAATATAAAAAGATCAAAATTAAAAATAAATTTTTACAAAAAAAATTAAGTAAGGCTAAGCTAAAAGATGTGCAATGGTACAATGGATATGTGCCAATGGTTGATATATCTGTTAATTGTAAGCATGGAAATATTTTAAAAATTAAAAATTGTAAAATAAGACCTAAAAACCTAGTATTTACGGGTACATAGTCTTTAAAATCTTTATCACCACTCAAATAATAGACGATTTGATCTTGATAATGGTAATAAGAAAAATAATCTTCTATCATAGATCGGTAGGTCCATAAAAAATCCCTATAAGTAAATAAGCACAAAAGTACAAAAATTAAAATCATATACATTTGTTTAGAAAATTTTTTTATCATACGATAACCTTTTTAATATTTACTTCGTTTAAAATTTTTTAATTTATTGTATAAATTTTAATAGTATTAATATATTATAAAACATGTAAAGCATTGTATAAATCATTTTAGAATTTATTAAACTTATCGATTTTTATTTCTAGATTATTCATGATTACTAAAAAAAACCGTCATTTGCTAATAATTTTAAATAACAACTTAACTGCTTTAAATATGCTTTCTTATTAT
>MDTD01113214.1_pt1 | contig 10811 bp, 8 predicted proteins | sample 811221 | NCBI WGS metagenome assembly MDTD01 (sample SAMN05326646, study PRJNA326480) | marine metagenome | isolation source: seawater | place: Pacific Ocean: South West | collected 2011
AGCCATGGATACAGTAACAGAGTCTAATATGGCGATAGCTTTAGCAAAGGCGGGAGGTTTAGGTGTTGTTCATAGAAATTTAAATGTGAAAAACCAAACGAAAGAAATAATTAAAGTAAAAAAAAGAAATCTAAAAGTAGGTGCAGCGGTTGGTACCAATAAAGAAGATTTTGAAAGAGCAAAATCATTAATTGACAATGGTTGTGATTTAATCGTGATAGACACTGCCCATGGTCATAGCTCAAAAGTATTAACTACTCTATCTAAATTAAAAAAAATTAATAGTACTGTCCCTATTTGTGCAGGAAATATTGCAACAGGGGAGGCGGCAATAAAATTATATAATTCTGGAGCTGACATTATTAAAGTCGGAATAGGACCTGGTTCAATTTGCACAACAAGAATGGTAGCAGGGATTGGTGTTCCCCAAATTTCAGCAATTATGGAAGTAAAAAAATTTTTAAAAAATAAAAAAATAAAAATTATATCGGATGGAGGAATAAAGTTTTCAGGCGATATTGCGAAAGCTTTGGCAGCTGGTGCTGATGCAATTATGATGGGATCAATATTTGCAGGCACAGATGAAAGTCCAGGAAAAAAATTTAAGTTTAAAGGTAAAACATATAAGCAATATAGAGGTATGGGATCAATTGGAGCTATGTCATCGGGCTCAGCAAATAGATATTTTCAGAAAAATTTTAAGGATAAGACTAAATTTGTTCCAGAAGGTGTAGAGGGTAGAGTTGAATATAAAGGCAATGTATCAAAAATAATTTACCAATTACAAGGAGGACTACGTTCTTCTATGGGATATATTGGTGCAAAAAAATTGAACGATATTGCAAAAAATGCAAAGTTCGTAAAAATTACAAAAGCAGGATTTTATGAGAGTATGGTGCACAGTGTTGAAATGACACAAAAAACGATTAATTATAAGTTATGATTTTAAGATCTTTAAAAACAATTATAATAATAATTATTTTATCTTCTGAGTTACATGCAACTACTAAGTATTTTGAAGATGGATTAAATCTTTTCAATAAAAAAAAATTTGATGAGGCTAAATTCAAATTTGAACAGGATATTTTGTTCAATCCAAAAAGTGAAATGTCTTATTTGTATCTATCAAAAATTTTTAAAGAAAAGAAAAAAAAAAATTTAGAGGAACAATACCTAAATACAGTTATATTACTAAATCCAAAAAATGAAGAAGCTATTTATAGTTTGGCTCAATTAAAATTGGAGGAATCTGACTATAAAACAAGCAAAGAACTAAATAAAAAATTAGATAGTTTATGTAAAGCGCTGTGTGACAAAAGTAAAAAATTAAAAATTGAAATTGAAACCTTGTCAAAACGATAAATGGATTTTCAAAATAATAATGAAAAAATAATAATTATTGATTTTGGATCTCAAGTTACAAAACTGATAGCTAGAAGAATTAGAGATCTTGGTGTTTATGCAGAAATAATCACTCCAAAAGAAATATATAAATTAAAAAATTTTAGTTTAATCAAAGGAATAATATTCTCTGGTGGTCCCTCCACAGTAACGAAAAAAAAATTTCAAAGCGTTCCAAAAGAAATTTTTTTTAAAAAAATTCCAATACTTGGTATTTGCTACGGTTTACAATTGATCGCTAAATTATTTGGTGGAAAAATTAAATCCTCAAGTAAAAAAAGAGAATTTGGAAGAGCTAAACTTTTTAAGAAAAAAAAATCTTTACTTACGAAAAATTTTTTTGTTACTAATCAATTCGTATGGATGAGTCATGAAGATGCTGTAATTAAATTACCAAAAAAATTCAAGATTATCGCTTCAACTTATAATTCTAAATTAACTATAATTGAAAATACAAGACAAAAAATTTATGGCGTTCAGTTCCATCCTGAAGTGACACATACTAATAATGGTAAACAATTATTTAAGAATTTTATTTTTTCTATATGTAAAATCAAAAAAAAATGGAATGTATATTCACAAAAACAGAGACTTATACAGGAAACTATAAATATTGTTAAAACAAATAAAGTTATCTGTGCTTTATCTGGAGGTGTTGATAGTAGCGTAGCTGCTCTTTTAATTCACAAGGCTATCAAAAAGAATCTAATCTGCATTATGGTTGATACTGGGTTAATGCGAAAAGATGAATTTAAAGAAACTTATAAAATTTTTAAAAAAAGATATAATTTGAACGTAAAACTGATTAATGCTTCTAATATTTTTTTAAAAGGGTTAAAAAACATCACCCTTCCTGAAAAAAAAAGGAAAATTATTGGTAAATTATTTATTAAAATATTTGAGAGGGAGGCCAAAAAGATTAAGAAAGTAAAGTTTTTGGCTCAAGGTACACTCTATCCTGATATAATAGAAAGCAGATCATCAACTGGAAGCAAATCCTCAAAAATAAAATCACATCATAACGTCGGAGGATTACCAAAAAAAATGAATCTAAAATTAATTGAGCCATTGAAAGAATTTTTTAAGGATGAGGCCAGAGTTTTAGGAGAATCGCTCGGCTTAGCTAAAAGCATATGTTATAAACATCCTTTCCCAGGACCAGGCTTAGCGATAAGAATTATTGGAAGCATTACAAAGGAGAAAATCAAAATACTACAACAAGCTGACCACATTTATATCAATGAATTAATTAGAAGCAATCTATATGACAAAATATGGCAAGCTTATGCAGCCTTGTTGCCTGTAAAGACAGTTGGAGTAATGGGTGACACGAGAACTTACGAATATACATGTTTATTGAGGGCAATTACCTCAGAAGATGGCATGACTGCCGATTATTTTTATTTTTCTAAAGATTTTTTAGATAAAATATCAAATAAAATTATTAATAATGTAAAAGGAATAAATAGGGTTGTTTATGATATAACCTCAAAACCACCAAGCACTATTGAGCTTGAATAAATGAACAAAAAAATAAAAAAAATATTAAATAAAAAAAATAGGTCAAAATTAGTTAGTCTTACGGCTTACTCAAAAAATATTGCAAAAATCTTAGACAAACATTGTGATATAATTTTAGTTGGTGACTCAATGGCAAATGTTTTGTATGGACTAAAGAATACTCATACTATTGAGTTAAAAAATATTATCCAACATACCCAGAGTGTAAGACAAGGAGTAAAAAATGCTTTATTAGTTGTTGATATGCCTAAAGGAACTTATAAAAATTCAAATATTGCAAAGAGAAATGCAAAAAAAATAATGAAAGTTTCAAAATGTGATGCTGTAAAAATAGAAAGTAATAACAAAAACTTTAATATCATAAAAAATTTAGTTAAAGCTAAAATACCTGTCATGGGGCATATTGGTTTCACACCACAATTTAGTAGCAAATTTAAAGTACAAGGAGTTACAAAAGCTGAGTCAAAAAAGTTACTAAATGAGGCTATGTTAATAGAAAAAGCTGGGGCATTCTCAATTGTATTGGAATGTATCGAGTCTAAATCTGCAAAAAAAATAACAAAAAGACTTACAATACCAACTATTGGAATTGGGTCATCAAAATATTGTGACGGACAAATACTAGTAACTGACGACATGCTTGGTTTAAGTGGCTTTTATCCAAAATTTGTGAAAAAATTTATTAATTTAAGTGCATTGATTGAAAAAGCTGTAAAAAAATATACTACTGAAGTAAAATTGAATAGTTTTCCCTCGAAAAAAAATATTTTAAATGGAACAAGAAATTAATAAACACACTGAATTTAAAGATAAGCTAATTCAATTTCTAAAAAGAAATAAGAATAAATTACTTATATTTTTCTTAATTATAATTATATCTATATTGACTATATTCTTATTAAATTTATATGACAAAAAGAAGAATATATTAGCTTCTGAAAAATATATCCAAGCTGGATTATTTCTAACTCATGGAAAAAGTGAAAAATCAAAAAAGATTTATGAAGAGATAATTTTAAGTAAAAATAAATTTTACTCGATTTTAGCGTTAAACACTATTCTGGAGAATAACTTAGAGCCAGATAAAAATGTAGTGCTTAATTATTTTAGAGTTTTAGAAGAAATAAATATTTCAAGTGAACAAAAAGATTTAATTAAATTTAAAAAAGCACTATTTCTAATAGATAACTCAAATATTGAAGAGGGAAACAGATTACTTAAAAATTTAATAGATTCAGAGTCTGCACTAAAAAAAATCGCTGAAGAAATAATATTAAAATAGAATTAAGTTTTAAATGAAGTTTATCAATATAATCACAATTTTAACTTTTTTAGTAAGTTGTTCATTTGATGATAAATCTGGAATCTGGAATAATGATAATCCTATTTCAAAAAATAATAACGAGCTTAAAGAGTTTAAAACTCTCTCTTCATCTAATATTACATTTAATAAGATAATTCCTATTAAAGAGCAATTAAATTTAAAAATTGAAAAGAGTGTAAATAATTATGATTGGCCTGATATATTTTATCATCAATCAAACAATCTTAAAAATTTTAAATATCAAGAGTCTAATAATTTAATTTTAAAAAGTAAAAAAATATCAAAATACCAAATAAATAATTTTTTATTATATAGTCAAAAAAATATTATTTTAAGCGACGAAAAGGGAAATATATTTATCTTTTCAGTAAATAAAAATAAATTAATTAAAAAATTTAACTTTTACAAAAAAGAATTTAAGAGGAACAGTAAATTTCTAAATCTTATTGCTGAAAAAAATATTATATATGTTTCAGATAATCTTGGTTACCTATATGCATATGATCACAAAAAAAATAAAATTATTTGGGCAAAAAACTATAAAGTCCCATTTAGATCTAATTTAAAAATTGTTGAAAATAAATTAATTGCTGCAAATCAAAATAATACTTTGTACTTTTTTAATAAAAGCTCAGGTGAAGTAATTAATTTTATTCCAACAGAGGATACTGTTTTAAAAAATGAATTTAAAAATAATATTTCCTCTAATAATTTAAACACATTATATTTAAATACTTACGGCTCATTATATTCAATTAATAATAAAACAATGAGAGTAAATTGGTTCTTAAATTTTAATCGATCAGCAGATATAAATCCAATAGATTTATTCGAAAGCAATGAAATTATTCACCACAAGGATAAAATAGTTTTATCTTCAAAATTATTTACTTATATTTTAAACATAAAAACTGGCACTTTAAATTATAAAAAGAATTTTGGCTCACAAATTAAACCAATTTTAAGTAATGATTATCTTTTTTCTATAACAGAAAATAATTTGCTAGTTGCACTTAATTCGGAAAATGGGAATATAGTTTATTCTTATAATATTAATCAAAAAATTGCAGATTATTTAAAATCAAAAAAAAAAGAAGTTGAAGTAAAAAATATTATGTTAATTAATGATAAATTATTCGTTTTTCTGAAAAGTTCATACGTCTTGAAATTTAACATCAATGGTAATCTTGAAGAAATTACTAAATTAAAAAATAAACTTAATTCATACCCTATATTAGTTGATGGATCCTTAATTTATTTAGACAAAAAAAATAAATTACGAATAATCAATTAGTTGATTTTCCACTTAGTAAAGAAAGTTGTTTTACCTTTAATCCCTCTAAATTATCTGAAGGTCGAATTGGATAATCACCAGTAAAGTAATGATCACTGAACTGAGGATAAGTTGTATTTCTATCTGATCCAGTTAAAGCTTTGTATAATCCTCTTAAGCTTAAAAATTTTAAACTTTTAGCTTTTATATGATCGCACATTTCTTTGATATTTCTTTTGTGCGCTAATAACTCCGTTTTAGTTGGCATATCAACTCCATAAAAATCAGGATATTTTATCTCTGGGCAAGCAATTCGAACATGTACTTCTTTTGCACCAGCCTCGTAAAGCATTTTCACTATCTTATTGCAAGTTGTGCCTCTTACAAGAGAGTCGTCTATTAAAATAATGGATTTATTTTTTACTATTGTTTTTGAGGGATTTAATTTTAATTTTACACCAAGACTTCTAATGCTCTGACTTGGTTCTATAAAAGTTCTTCCAACGTAATGGTTTCTGATTAAACCAAGCTCAAATTTCTTTTTAGAATATTCAGCATAACCTAAAGCGGCCGGCACACCTGAGTCTGGAACTGGAATAACTAAATCGGACTTTATATCTGTTTCTTTTGCAAGCTCAATTCCTAGACTCTTTCTATATTCATATGCGCATCTCCCATTTATTAAACTATCTGGTCTAGCAAAATAGATATATTCAAACACACAAGGCCGCGCTTTTTGTTTTGGAAAAGGTTTAATGCTTTTTAATTGATTGTTTTCAACAATTACTATCTCGCCATTTTCAACTTCTCTAACAAATGATGCACCAACTATGTCTAAAGCACAAGTTTCTGATGCAAAAATGTAAGAGTTTTTTAATTTACCAATTACTAAAGGTCTAATTCCAAAAGGATCTCTTACTCCTACTAATTTTTTATTAGTCAATAAAATGAGAGAATAACCACCTTGTATTTGAAAAAGAGTATCGATTAGTTTATCAGTAAATTTTTCTCTTTTTGATCTAGCAATTAATTGAACTATTGTCTCAGTATCAGTAGTTGTTCTAAAAATTGCTCCGTTTTTTACAAGTGTTTCTCTGAGCAACAATGCATTTGTTAAATTACCGTTGTGGGCAATACTAAGTCCACCCATATGTAGATCTGCAAAGAAAGGCTGTATATTTCTTAGAGAAGTCTCACCGGTTGTAGAATATCGATTATGCCCAATGGCAAAATTACCTGGCAATTTTTTTAATATATCAGGATTTGTAAAATGATCTCCAACAAGCCCTTGTCTTTTTTCAGAGTGATAATTTTTTCCATCAAATGATACTATCCCACAACCCTCCTGACCTCTGTGCTGTAATGCGTGTAAGCCTAATGCAACTAATGCTGAAGAATCCTCGTAATTAGAAATTCCAAATATTCCACATTCCTCTCTTAATTTGTCTTTAAATTTTTTCAATTTTTTCTTTCGTATCTATGAAATCTTCGCTTGAAGGAAACTCCTCAATTAATAATTTACTTCCTTTTTCAATTAAATTAAATGATATAGCCTCTTCTATAGATATACCCCAATTTTTATATGGATAAAACCAATTTAATATAGAAAATATACATACACACACTACATATCCCTTAAAAACACCAAATGCTAATCCAAAGGTTTTATCGATTGAGCCCACACCCGTCCAAGTAACAACTCTACTAACAGCTTTTCCAATCAATATAGTAAAAAATAATGTCAAAATAAAAATCCCTATTCCCAAACCGATATTATTAATGAATTCAGACTCTATATAATCACTTACAACAGGTTGAAACTTAGGAACTAAAATTATTGTAACGATTGTAGAAAACACCCATTTCATAAATGATATTAAACTTAATGTAAATCCTTTAGCGAAACATTGTATAATGAAATAAATTAAAATAATTACAACAACAGTATCAAAAAGATTTATATTATTAAAAAGTTTTTCAAAAAAGTCATTTACCATGAATTATTAATTATCTCCAAATGGCCTATAAATTAATAACAACTTTGGAAGCAGAGTGAGAACTGAAATCATAGCTAAAAGCATAGCTATACCTGTAAAGACACCAAAATATATTGTAGGAATAAAGTTTGATAAAACCAGGATAGAAAAACCGAATACGATTGTTATTGATGTATTTAAAATTGCAATACCCACAGTGCTGTGACATCTATCCAATGTTTTGATATAATCTTTATTTTTTTGAAATTCCTCTTTAAATCTATAAATATAGTGAATACTATTATCTACAGCTATACCTATCGTTATTGCAGCAATCGTAATAGTCATCATGTCTAGAGGGATGTTCATTAAACCAATTATACCTAGTATAAAAAAGGCAGCTATAAAATTTGGCATCACACCAATTAGCGATAAAGTAATATTTCTAAATAAAATAAAAAACATAATAAAAATTCCCAACATCACAATTCCAAGAGTAAGTATTTGAGATTTAAACAAACTTTGTAATAAATTATTAAATAGAATTAAAACACCAGATAATCTATAATTACTTTTATCAAATCCTAATTTTATATTAAGGTCGGAATTAATTTTTTCTATAAGGTCGTTCCTCTTTAAATTTTCTAGTGAGTCTTTAATTCTTAAAGTAATCCTCGCTTCATCATTTTCCACAGAAATATAAGGTGATATAATCTCTTTTTTAATTTCTTCAGGAATTTTACTATATAAAACAGCAATTTCTAAACTCTGCAATTGTTTTTTATTTAAATCTTCAGCAACTCTTAAAATTGATCCGAACGATAAAACTTTCCCTGTTTCAGGTAAAGAGTCTAAATAGTCGTGCACCTTTAAAATTTTGTCCATCTTATCTCTGGTAAACCAATATTTTGATTTATCAGCATTATTTTCATTATCTTCATCCCACTCAGAAAAGTCATCATCACTTTCCTTATCTGAGGTATTTGAAGGAAATTTAAGAATAATGTTTAATGGAGTTGTACCACCAAGGTCGTCATCAATTTTTTTCATACCCTTATAAATCTCTGTTTCTTTATCAAAATAATTTATAAAGCTATTCTCAACTTCAAGTTTTGAAATACCTACAATACTTAAGATTATTATTATTAAAGTTGAACCGAATAAAAATAAACGACTTCCCTTAGCTACAGAACCAAGCGCAGAGGTAATTAAAGATTTTTCAGTATTTTTTACATTAATTTCATTTTCTGAAGAGAAAATATTTAATAAAGTCGGTAATAACAAAAAAGTTACTGTAATAGAAACCAATAGCCCAAGTGTCATCATCCATCCAAAATCAATTATTGGTTTTATTCCACTAAATATTAAAGATAGAAATGCACAAATTGTAGTTAAAACAGTATAAAGGATAGGCAGCATCATTTTTTTACTTGCTTCTAAAATAGCTTCTTCTTTTTTTAATTGAGGAAATTCTTTTTTTAATTGTAAAAATCTCACTGTAACATGAATGTTCATCGCCATATTTAATATCAACATTAAGGCTATAAAATTTGATGAGATTACAGTAACTTTCCATCCAATAAAACCTAACAATCCAATCATAATGATAACCGATGTTGCGCAACCTAATAGAGGCATGATTACCCACTTCAAATTTTTGAAGATCAACCATAAAGTTAATATAATAAAAAGAAAAACTCCAATTCCAAAAACTAAAATATCACTTTTTATATAGCTCATCATGTCATCAGCAATCATTGGAATGCCACCTAAATGAATTTTAGCATTTTCTCCATATCTATTAATTACATCTCTTATCTCACTTATATTTTGATGATTTCTAATATTGTAAAGATTTTTATAATTTTCATACTCATTTAAAAATTTTTTATAATTAGTTTTTTCTTCACTGTTTAACCCAACTTCATTTTCTTGGTTTAAGTATTTATCTTTAATCTTTATATATTCTGCTAACCTTTTGTCTTTTTTTAAGTAAACAACTATACCTGATGTTTTTCCATCTTCACTGATAACATAATTTTTATAAATAGGACTATTAATGATTTCTTCAAAACCTCTTTTTCTATCAATCTCTGGATAAGCTAAAGTTTTATAATTTTTTAACCTATCCATTAAATTTTCATCCGTACTTTTTAATAATGGAACATCGATTATAGTAATTACACTATCTACCCAGGTTAATTTTTCAATCTTAGACTTCAACAATTGCAAGTTTAAAATAGTTTCTTTTTCAACGAAACTTGATACAGGTGTGTAAGTGAGTATCAAAAAATCTTTTGAACCATACCTCTCGTTAATTTCTCTTAGGTACTTTAAATCTTTATCTCCCTCTAAAAGAAGTGCATCTGAAGATGCATCTAAATTAAAGTTTTTTGATTGATAAAACGAGAAAATTAACACGCCGAACAATAAAAAGAGTGTTAACTTAGAAAAATCTATTACTATCTTTTTATAAATATAAGACCACATTAGATTAATTAAGATATATCTTAATTATCTTATAACTAAAGAAAAATTCATTCTAATTTTTACGTAAATCTTTAAATTTTGTGTAAATCCCCTCAAACTCAACTTTTACAGTGCCTGTAGGACCGTGTCTTTGTTTGCCTAAAATGATATCAGCAAGCCCGTTAACATCATTCATTTTTGATTGCCATTCAGCGTGTTCAATTGATCCTAATTTTGGTTGTTTTCTTTCTAAATAGTATTCCTCCCTATAAACAAACATCACTACGTCTGCATCTTGTTCTATTGAACCTGACTCTCTAAGATCTGCTAATTGAGGTTGTTTATCATCTCTTTGCTCGACCGCTCTTGAAAGTTGAGATAATGCTAGGACGGGAACTGAAAGCTCTTTCGCAAGAGCCTTTAGCCCTTGCGTAATTTCTGAAATCTCTTGTACTCTTCCCTCATTCTTGGTTAAACTTGATCTCATCAACTGAATGTAATCAACTACTATTAAACTTAGTCCAAATAATCTTTTAATCCTTCTGGCTCTATTACTTAAAGAGGCTATAGTTATTGCTGGTGTCTCATCTATATATAAAGGTAAATCATAAATATTTCTAGAAGTCTCAATATATCTGTTAATTTCTTCCTCAGTAACTTTTCCTCTTCTAATATCATTTGATTTTATTTTTGCTTGTTCAGATAAAATTCTAGTTGATAATTGCTCAGAAGACATTTCTAATGAAAAAAAAGCCACTGATGATTTTTCTTGTCTTTTTAAAATGTGTTGTGCAACGTTATATGCAATATTTGTTGCTAAAGCAGTTTTACCCATTGAAGGCCTACC
>MDTD01161573.1_pt1 | contig 10811 bp, 11 predicted proteins | sample 811221 | NCBI WGS metagenome assembly MDTD01 (sample SAMN05326646, study PRJNA326480) | marine metagenome | isolation source: seawater | place: Pacific Ocean: South West | collected 2011
AACTCAACCCATCCTTGGCGGTGGAAGGGATCCTGCTGACGATGTACGACACGCGGTTGCGCTTGGCGAACCAAGTGGTGGAAGAGGTGCGCACGCACTTCCAAGATTTGGTCTTGAACACGGTCATCCACCGCAACACTCGCCTTGGGGAAGCCCCAAGCCATGGTGAAAGCATCATCCTGCACGACGCCTCGTGCAAAGGGTCCATCAACTACCTGAATCTGGCTCGCGAGCTGCTTCAGAAGAACGACATGACCCAAATGCGGACCGAGGACAAGTACATCAGCCATGGCGCCCAGTAAAGGGCTCGGACGCGGACTGGACGCCTTGTTGGGCCAACCGGGCGAGGCCCGCCCCACACCCCAGGCGGTCTCTGCAATCTCGACACCTGGCCACGCGAGGCCTGCTTCGGCGGTCCGTCAGGTGCCCATCGCAGACATTGAAGCCAACCCCAACCAGCCTCGTCAGGAATTTGACGAAGTCGGGCTGAAGGCCTTGGCAGAGAGCATTGAAGCGCTGGGCATCATCCAGCCCATCACCCTGCGGAGGGTGCGGGCTTCGAAATTTCAAATCATTTCAGGCGAGCGACGGTTCCGGGCGGCCCAAATGGTGGGTCTCGACGCCTTGCCTGCTTACGTGCGTGAGGCCGACGACCAAACCCTTCTGGAAATGGCGTTGGTGGAAAACATCCAGCGTGAAGACCTCAATCCATTGGAAGTGGCGCTGAGTTACAAGCGGCTGATGGACGACTGCGGGTTGACCCAACTGGAACTGGGCAAGCGTGTGGGCAAGGCCCGGTCTTCGGTGACCAACCACTTGCGTGCTTTGGACTTGCCCATGCGCATCCAGCACATGTTGCGGGAGGGGTTGTTGGGGCTGGGGCACGCCAAGGCTTTGGCAGGCTTGTCGGGGAGCGACGCGTTGTACCAACAAGTGGCGCTGGCGGAGAAGGCTGTGGCAGAGGGCGCAAGCGTGCGGGAACTCGAGTCTTGGGTGAAAGCGCTGAAGGCGCCTGGAACCGCTTCAACCAAAGCCCAAAAGCAGCGCCTGTCCGTAAGGGAAGACGAGACCTTGGCCTTGGACCGGCTGCGGATGAAGTTGAGCGACACCCACGCCAAGTTGGCCATCCAACGCACCCCACAAGGCGGAGGCCAAATCACCTTGAAATACCAGGACCTCGCGGACCTCGAAACCATCCTCAACAAACTGGGACTGCATTGAAGGTTGCATTCGCCTGGATTGGAGCCCTGGTTATCAGCTTGGGCGTGGTTTGGACCCCGTCGGCGTGCGGCCAAGAGGCGCCGCCTGACAGCACGTCGTTGCGCGTGAAACGCACCACGGTTTGGGCCGCATGTGTCCCGGGCATGGGACAAATCATGAATCGGCAAATCTGGAAAGTCCCCATCGTCTGGGGAGGTTTGGGTTACGCCGTCTGGTCCACCCAAGGGAACGTCCAAGAGTTTCGGGCGAGCTTGGACGACCTCATTGCCTTGACCGACGAGGATCCCTTCACCACGCCTGTGCTCAGGGACGAGTTTGGAAACCTCTACACGGAGAGCGCCTTGGAGGAGCGCGCCCTGTTTTACCGAAGAAACCGGGACCTCAGCATCTTGTCCATCCTGCTGGCGCATGGCCTGCAGGTCTTGGACGCCAACACCGGCGCCTTGCTCCGAGGGTTGGACACGTCCGACAACCTGACCGCCGGACTCACCCCGGTGTTTGGCCAGCCGGGGCTTCGCGTCACTTGGTCCCTGCCACGTCGCACAACCCGAATGCCATGACCCAACTTCCGCTTCCCTCCAAGATGCCACCCCTCACGGTGGTTGGCGCTGGCAAGCTGGGCCAAGCGGTGGCACGCGCCTGGTCCGACGCAGGGGGATCCCTGGGCGTTCAGGTTCAAGCTGGCATGGCGTGGTCCCCAAACGGTATCGTGTTTGAAGCGACTGAGCCCGCGGCCGCTGTGGGCAACTTGACCCGGTGCATCGACGCGGGCGTACCTGTGGTGACCGGCACCACGGGATGGCACCAAGACCTCGACCCAGTAAAGCGTGCGGCGGCTGAGCGAGGCACCTCCGTGTTCTGGAGCACCAACTTCAGCCCGGGCGTGCACGCCACCAACCTCATCGCCCGTGAAGCGGCCCGCGTGTTTGCGCTGCTCGAGGGCTACGACGCCTCCATCCACGAAGTGCACCACACCCACAAAAAGGACGCCCCTTCTGGGACCGCCTTGACGTTGAAATCCCACGTGAAACAAGGAGGTTGGCCCGACCCGATTGCCGTGACATCCGAACGCACGGGGGACGTGGTGGGTTTGCACACGTTGGCGTGGAACTCCGTCCACGATGCCGTTGTTTTGCAACACGAAGCCAAATCCAGACAAGGGTTTGCGGAGGGCGCTGTCCTCGCCTTGCGCTGGACGTGGGCCAAACACCTTGCCAACGACCACGGCGTTTACACCATGACTGACCTCTTCTGACCATGCATCTCATTCCTTGGATTCTCTTGGCCCTGGCCATCCTGGTGCAACTCGCCGTCTTGCCGGTGTTGATCAAGCGGCAAAGCCCCGAAGGCCCCGCATGGCAAGGGGCCGTGCCCGGCTTGCACTTTTTCCCCTGGCTCGATTTGATCGGCCGTCCCAAACACTGGGCGTTCTTCCTTCTTGTTCCGGGCATCAACCTCCTCATGTTGACCATCATGCATGTGGAACTCGGCCTGGCGTTTGGCAAGCGGTCTACAAAAGATCAATGGATGTTTGGCGCCCTTCCTTGGTGGGCCCTGTGGGAGTTGCGCCAACAGGACGAAGCGTGGGTGGGGAAACGAGACTGGTCCAAAACGCGCAAGTCCACAGCCCGAGAATGGAGCGAGGCCCTGTTGTGGGCCGTCGTGGTCGCGGGCTCCCTGCGCATGCTCATCGTCGAGCCCTTCACCATCCCCACGCCGTCCATGGAAGGGTCCATGCTTGTGGGGGACTACCTCATTGTCGACAAGACGGCTTACGGGCCCAAGTTGCCCCAGACTCCTGTGTCGATGCCGTTCATCCACAACGCCTTGCCTGGAGGCCTGACCCCGAGCTACACCAGCTGGTTCACCACGCCGTACACCCGGCTCCCGGGATGGCGGGGTGTGAAGCGCTACGACGCGGTGGTCTTCAGCTTCCCCCTGGGCGACACGGTGTACCTCGATCCGGTGTTGGTGGGGCACGACACGCAGGCACTCCTGCGCCGTGAAGGCATTCGACGTGCAGGCGGCGACGTACAGACCTTCTCTCTGGCCCCCGACAAGTACATGGACGAGGCCCGCAAGGAAGCGGCCAAATCTCCTGGGTTGAGGGCGCGCCCCATCGACAAAATGGAGAACTACGTAAAGCGGTGCGTGGGCTTGCCAGGAGAAACGGTGAGCGTGGTGGAAGGCCAACTTCACATCAATGGAGAGGCGGTTGAGAACCCCAAGGGACTGCAGATGGAACACCGCGTGGTGTTCGGCAACCAAGCCGAAGCGCAGAATGCCTTCCGAAAACTTGGCCTGACCAAACTTGACCTCGGCCCGGTGAGCGCCATCCCAGAAGGCATTGCCGCGGTGATGGCCTTGACTGAAAAGGAGGTGCAAGCCATGAACACCCTTGCTGTGTCGGTGGAGCCCATGAGCAACGCCCACAGGCGGGGACGCCTGGAGATGTTCCCCAACGTGTGGGACCCCGAATTCAACGCGTGGGATCCGGACAACTTCGGGCCCGTCACGTTGCCCCAGGCAGGCGCCACGGTGGAACTGACCCCGCGCAACTTGAACCTCTACCGCCGCTGGATCACCGTCTACGAAGGCCACGACCTCGTGGAGCGCCCCGACGGGCAAGTGACCTTGGACGGAGAGCCGGTGACGACGTACACCTTTGGAATGGATGGGTACTGGATGATGGGCGACAACCGCCACCGCTCGGCCGACAGCCGCATGTGGGGGTTTGTGCCGGAGAACCACATCGTGGGACGGGCGTCGTTCATTTGGTTTAGCAAACAGAACGAAGCGCAGCACGGCGAGGCCAAAATTCGGTGGGACCGCATGATGAAGACCGTCAAGTGAGCGGCGAACGGGCCATCCTGCCCGCCGCGTTGTTTCCCCCCGCCTTGTGGTTTGACGTCGCCCGCAAGCCGGACACTTTGGTGTGCCAGCACGAGCACTACGTCAAGCAAAGCCTGAGAAACCGCATCGCCTTGGTCCAGAGCCAAGGGCCCTGTTTTGTCACAGTGCCTGTGCACCGACGCGGCGCGGCCAGTCGAGGGCTTCGCGACATTTTGTTCACCGACAAAGTTCATCCTGGCATCTTGCTCAAACCCCTCCGCACCAATTGCGGCAGTGCGCCGTTCTTCGAGCACTACATGGACGATGTGGAGGGCTGGTCGCACGACCACCTACAACCTGGTGGGTCGTGGCTTGACGCCGCCCTGGCCTCCACGGCCTTGGCCTGTGAATGGCTTGGCCAAGACCACCCCGGGTTGACCTCGTCCTTCCTCACGGTGGAGCCGGGCAAGGATTGGCGCCAGAAAGGACTGTGGCGAAACGCGTCCACCGCGGCTTATCCCCAGGTGTTTGAAGACAGGTTGGACTTTGTTGGAGGACGGTCCATCCTCGACGTGGTGTTCCACCTCGGGCCGGAAGCCGGCTCATTACCTTCGCGCCATGGAGACACCCCCACTTGAACTCACCCCCCTCCACGACGCGCACCTTGCGGCAGGAGGAAAGATGGTTCCCTTCGCCGGTTTCAACATGCCCGTGCAATACGCCGGACTGAAGGAAGAGCACCACGCCGTACGCGAACGCGTCGGCATGTTCGACGTGAGCCACATGGGCGAGTTTTTCGTGTCTGGACCAGACGCTTTGGCCTTGATCCAGTGGGTGTCCAGCAACGACGCCAGTACCTTGTTTGATGGCAAAGTCCAGTACAGCTGCATGCCCAACGGCCGCGGGGGCATCGTGGACGACTTGTTGGTGTACCGACTTGCGGAAGACCGCTACATGCTTGTGGTCAACGCGAGCAACCGTGCCAAAGACTGGGCATGGATTCAGACCCAAGTCTCCGACAAAGGCTTCGACGTGACGCTCGAAGACGCCAGCGCCAGGCATGCGCTGATCGCGCTTCAAGGCCCAGAGGCGCAAGGCGTCTTGGGGCAGTTGTCCCCGACACGGAAGGACGGTCAGTCCTGGGAAGAATTGACTTATTACACCTTCACGGAAGGCGTGCTCCTCGGGCAAGAAGTCTTGGTGTCGGCCACAGGCTACACCGGCGCAGGCGGCGTGGAGATTTACGTGGCGCCCGAAGGGGCGACTGCCATCTGGGAAGCCCTGCTGGAAGCCGGTGTGCCGCCATGCGGACTTGGCGCACGAGACACGTTGCGCATGGAAATGGGATTCTGCCTCTACGGCAACGACATCGACGACAGCACGTCGCCCATTGCTGCTGGGTTGGGCTGGGTCACGAAGTTCACCAAGGACTTTGTGGACGCCGAGACCCTCAAGTCGCACAAAAACGACGGCACGCCGCAACGGCTGCGGGGCCTGGTCATGGACGACCGGGGCATTCCTCGCCAAGGGTACGACGTGGTGGACGCGTCTGGCCGAGTGATGGGAACCGTCACCAGCGGAACGATGTCCCCTTCGTTGGGCCATGGCATCGGGATGGCCTACCTTGACCGCGATGTGTCCGCGCTGGGCACGGACTTGTTTGTCCAAATCCGCAACAAGAAGGTGGCTTGCCATGTGGTGAAGTTTCCCTTTTTGACCTCCTGAACCCGACACCGACGACGTCATGAACCGCATCGAAGTTTGCTTCTCGCCTGGCGAGTACCACCTCTACGAACAAGACTTTGACCTCGTGGTCGTCTTGGACGTGCTCAGGGCCACTTCCGCCATTTGCACCGCCATGGAGCACGGCGTGGGGGAAATCATTCCTGTGGCAACGTTGGAAGAAGCTCGGGCTTACAAAGCGCAAGGCCACATTGTGGCGGCGGAACGCGGGGGACAAATCGTGGATGGGTTTGACATGGGCAATTCGCCCTACAGCTACATGGATCCCAAGTTGAAGGGCAAATCGGTGGTGTTGACCACCACCAACGGCACCAAAGCCATCAACATGGCCAAGGACAAATCCACCGTGGTGGTGGGCGCGTTGAACAACCTCGACGCCCTCTGCACCTGGCTCATTCAACAAGAGCGTGACGTGCTCGTCCTGGGGTCGGGCTGGAAGGACAAGTTCAACCTGGAGGACACCATTTGCGGCGGGGCCATCGCGGACCTCTGTTTGGCTTCTGGCAAGTTCTACGCCGACGAAGACAGCACGGTGGCGGCCAAGTTCTTGTTCCGGTCGTCGCGCGACAACATGTTCTCTTTCTTGAAGGCCTCCTCGCACAGAAGGCGTTTGCGCAAATTGAATCTGAACGAGGACGTGAAGTATTGCTTGACGCCCAACAATTGCAAGGCGATTCCCATCTTGAAAAACGGTTCTTTGGTTCATCTGAACCATGAACCGACGTCCGCATGAACTTCTGGCAGGCGCCATCGTCTGCGTCCTTGCTGCCCTGCTGATGGGCTGGGGGTTCTCCCCCCACCGACACATCCATGCCAAAGCATGGGTGCAACTGCCTCCGGACCTCCAAAGCGCTTGGGGCGGTGACCCCACTCTGTTGGTGCGCCATGCCACCTCGGCAGACGCCCGCAAGCACACCGACACCCTCGAGCCGCCCCGGCATTATCTCGATTTGGACGACGTCCTTGACGCCTTGCCCGAACTCTCGTCGTCCACCGAGCTCGAAGGCATGGGCTGGCAAGACTACCGCATCATGGTGACTTCGATCGACAGCACCCTCGACCCGCACAGGTTTGGGGTGTTGCCTTGGCAGTTGTTTTGGACGTACCGGAAGCTCGTGGCCATGATGGCCCCCACAGACTCCACCCCTGTCGCCTTGGACGACGTGCTGCGGACCGCAGCGGATTTGGGACACTACTTGGCGGACGCCCATGTGCCGCTGCACACGACTGGGAACTACAACGGCCAACGGACCAACCAAACCGGCATCCACGCCTTGTGGGAAACCCACAATGTGGAGCACCTGCTGGCGTCAAACACATGCGACTTGACCGAAGCACTCCCCGACTACGATCCTCTCTGGACCCCCTGGGACATCCTGCACAAAAGCCACGAAGACGTGAGGCTCGTGCTTGCGGCAGAAGCCGAGTGGCGTCGGTTGACCCAAGTCCGCGGGTGGGCGTTGCGTCGTCGTGGACGGACGTTGGCCATGCTTCCCAGTCCCGAAGCGCTGAATTGTTGGGACAGCCTGACCGGACACCGCACGTGGCCGAGGTTCTGCGAAACCAGCCACCTCGTGGCTTCTGCCTGGGTGAGCGCCTGGCAAGACGCCGGCACCCCCAGCTTGCGCCAGGCGGGTCCACCTCGCGAGCCCGGCATGTTGTACCTTTTGAAAACTTGGATCCATGAACGATTCCGCGCACATTCTTTTGTTGGACCCCTTTCATGGCGGGTCCCATGCCGCCTGGAGCCGAGGCTTCCAAGACGGACTCACCCGACAGGGACATCGCGTGGAACTCAAGACGTTTCCAGCCAACCATTGGAAATGGAGGATGCAAGGCGCTGCGGCAATCTGGGCCCACGACTTGCAAGACACACCTCCACCCGACGTTCTCCTCACCACCGACATGTGCGACCTCGCACAACTCAAAGGCTTGTTGCCCGCCACCTGGCATGGCGTCAAGTGCGTGGTCATGTTTCACGAAAACCAGCTGACGTTTCCGTGGTCCCCCACCGACAACGATCCCCATCTTGAGCGTGACTTGGCCTACAGCTACATCAACGTCTCCAGCGCCCTCGCAGCGGACCAAGTTTGGTTCAATTCTGCCCACCACCGCCACGTGTTCCTGGAGGCAATCGATGCCTGGATGTCCAAAATGCCCAAGCCGAGGCTGTCCAAACCAGCTGCACGCATCGCTGCAAAAAGCCATGTGGTGCACCTGGGGATGAATTTTGAAGGCTGGGATGCCATGAAACCAGACACCCCCTTGACCTGGACAGATTGCAACGTTCCCGTGCTTCTTTGGAACCAGCGCTGGTCCTGGGACAAAGGCACCGACGCGTGGATGAACCTGGTGCAAGACATCCTTGCGCGCGACATCCCTGCCGAGTTTGTGGTGCTGGGAGAGTCCAAAGGCAGGCTCCCTGAAGGCTGGGAGGCGATGCGCGAGCACATGGGAAGTCGGTGCTTGCAATGGGGGTACGCCGACTCCAAAGAGGACTACGTTCGGTGGCTGTGGCGAAGCACTGTGGCGCCCTTGGCACCGAAGCAAGAATACTTCGGATTGGCTGTGGTGGAAGCCATGAGATGTGAGGTGATGCCGTGGGTGCCTGAATCGCACGCGTACACAGAGACCATGCCCGAGGGGCACCGCTTCATGGCCCCTGAAATGTGGCTGGATGCGCTTCTGAATCAATCATGGAAGACTTGGCCCACCACTCCCCAAGCTTACCGCCAACACGCCCAGTCCTTTTCATGGGACAACGTCATTCCTGTCATGGATGGCCTCGTCAGAAAAGCCTTGTCAACCTGAATTTCCCCTCTCAAGACCACACCAAGCCCATCTCGGACATGGTTTGGGACAAATCTTCTGGGGCACGCTTGGGCCTGCCTGATGCCCCATCCACGAACACCAAGACCACCCTGCCCACCACAAGAATGTCTTCGCCGCGGCGCACTTCGCAGTGCAGTTCCAGCTTGGAGGTGGGCGGTTGGACAATGTGGGTGTGCACCTCGAGCTCTTCGTCGTAACGGGCAGGCTTCCTGTAGGTCAGCTCCAATTGCACCACCGGCAACAACGTCCCTTCCCGTTCCATCTGGGCATACACGAAACCCGCATCTCGCAGCATTTCCACACGGGCCGCCTCCAAATAGGCCGCGTACGTGCCATGGTACACCATGTCCATCCTGTCTGTGTCTGCGTACCTCACCCGCAAGTCGTGCACGTGCACTTGCCCTCCATCCGTGGCTCTGAACATTCCCATGGCCGCAAGATGCAAAGCGGGAGCCGATTCCACATTTTACACCACATAAATATCGAGGTTGCTTCGGATTTTTAACCTGTTAGAATTCGTCAAAAATCAAGGCCTTTGAATTTTTTTTTTGAGGAGATTTATCCCAAAATTCGCCTTCTCGGTTGTGGATGGAAAACTCTCTTCTCCAAGGGTGTTTGAAGACCAACCATTTGAACCTTTTCACCCTCTCTGCATGAACCAAGACCACGCCAGCGTTTGGGCCCAGTGCCTGACTGTCATCAAGGACAACATCAACGATCAGGCGTTCAAGACTTGGTTTGCCCCCATCAAGCCGGTGAAGCTCGATGGCAATGTGCTCACGATTCAAGTGCCCTCGCAATTCTTTTACGAGTGGCTGGAGGAGCACTACGTCTCTTTGTTGCGCAAGACTGTGCGCAAAGAGCTCGGCGCGGACGCTCGTTTGGAATACAGCATCATCATGGAGCACGCCCGCGAAGGGGTCTCCAGCAGCCCCTACACGGTCAATGTTCCCACCACCGAAGTGCGCGCCACTCGGAATGCGGAGGTGTCCATGCCGATTGTGGGAGAGCCCGCCCCCATCAAGAACCCCTTTGTGATTCCAGGATTGCGCAAGCTGAACATTGACTCCAACCTGAATCCCAACTACGCGTTCGACAGCTTCATCGAAGGTGAGTGCAACCGTCTTGCACGCAGCGCAGGTTTCGCCGTGGCCAACAAGCCCGGTGGAACGGCCTTCAACCCTCTCCTGATTTACGGAGGTGTAGGCTTGGGCAAGACGCATCTCGCCCACGCCATCGGACTGGAGATCAAAAATCAGCAGCCGGACAAAACCGTGCTGTACGTGAGCTCAGAACGCTTCACCCACCAGTTCATCGACGCCGTCCGGAACAACACCGTCAACGACTTCAGCCACTTCTACCAAATGATGGATGTGCTGATCATCGACGACGTGCAATTCTTCAGCGGCAAGGAAAAGACCCAAGATGTCTTCTTCCACATCTTCAACCACCTGCACCAAACAGGAAAGCAAATCGTCTTGACCTCGGACAAGGCGCCGGTGGAAATGCAAGGCATGGAGCAACGTCTGTTGTCCCGCTTCAAGTGGGGCCTGAGCGCCGACCTTCAAGTGCCTTCGCTGGAAACCCGGATGGCCATTTTGGAGAAGAAGATGTACGCCGACGGCATTGAGCTTCCACGCGAGGTCATCGAATACCTGGCGTACAGCATCACGACCAACGTGCGCGAATTGGAAGGTGCCCTTATCTCTTTGGTCGCCCAAGCCAGCTTGAACCGCAAGGCCATCACGCTGGACCTGGCCAAGCACATGATTGACAAATTTGTCAAGAACACCGCCCGCGAGGTCAGCATCGACTACATCCAGAAGGTGGTCTGCGACTACTTCGACTTGCCCATCGAATTGCTCAAGAGCAAGACTCGCAAGCGCGAGATTGTCCAAGCCCGTCAGATTTCCATGTATTTCGCCAAGAAGATGACCAAGTCTTCGCTGGCCAACATCGGGTTGCACTGCGGAGGCAAGGACCACGCCACCGTGTTGCATGCGTGCCGGACGGTCAACAACCTGAGCGAAACCGACAAGCACTTCCGGAAGTACTTGGAGGACCTTGAAAAGAAGCTGGCCATCCACTGATCGGTCAGGCGATTCACAATCGATCAAGCCCCCGCCAAAGCGGGGGCTTTTTTGTGCCATCTTGGACACATGACCAAGCCCCCTATGAATGTG
>MDTD01076756.1_pt1 | contig 10810 bp, 9 predicted proteins | sample 811221 | NCBI WGS metagenome assembly MDTD01 (sample SAMN05326646, study PRJNA326480) | marine metagenome | isolation source: seawater | place: Pacific Ocean: South West | collected 2011
ACCGCCCGTTTCGTGGCCGAGCCGATGAGACCGGCATAGGCGGCGTCGTCACGCTTCAGCGCTTCCGAGACGATCAGGAAATCAAGTGCGTGGTCATGGGTCAGCACGATGAAGGCGGAACCGGACGGCGCCTCGCGCACCACGGCTTCGGGCATCGCGGCAAGGCGGGTTTCGACCGTGTCGCCGATGGCCCCCGAAAGCGCCTCCAGCGCATCGGCGCGCGTTTCCACCACCACCGTCCGGACAGGCAGAAGCGCCAGCGCGCCCGCCAGCGCGGTACCCACATGGCCCGCGCCGAACAGGTAGACATGCGGCATCCCGGCCCGTGCTGCATTCCACTGCGCAAGGAGGCGCTCGCGGCCCGTCTCATCCAGCAGGGTGAAATCCAGCGTCACATGGCCGCCGCAGCACTGCCCGATCTCCGGCCCGAGCGGCTGCGACCAGGCACCCTCCGCCTCACGTCCCGCAAGGATGGCGCGTGCCCGCCCGATCGCCAGGAATTCCAGTTGCCCGCCGCCGATGGTTCCGAACAGGGCGTCCGGCGCCACCGCCATCCATGCATCCATGTCGCGCGGCGTCGATCCCCTGGCCGCTGCGACACGCACCAGCACGGCCCGGTTCTCCCGTTCCAGAAAGGCGCGAAGGTCGGACGCCGCCAAGGCTCAGGCCCCGTGACGGCGCGCCCGCCCGCTCAGCCGTTCGATGGCCATCAGCACACGTTCCGGCGTCGCTGGCGCATCAAGCCGCGGACAGACCTCGTAATCGGCGACCGAGGCGACCGCGTCTGACAGCGCATGGAACACCGACATGCCGAGCATGAAGGGGGGCTCGCCCACCGCCTTGGACTTGTGGATGGTCTCCTCGCGGTTTTCGGACCAGTCGGCCAGGGCGACATTGAAGATGCGCGGCCGGTCGGAGGCCAGCGGGATCTTGTAGGTGGACGGCGCATGGGTGCGCAGCCGCCCCTTTCCGTCCCAGACCAGTTCCTCCGTCGTCAGCCAGCCCATGCCCTGAATGAACCCGCCCTCGACCTGGCCGAGATCAATCGCCGGGTTCAGCGAACGCCCCGTCTCGTGCAGGATGTCGCTGCGCTCGACCCGGTATTCGCCGGTCAGCGTGTCGACGGACACTTCCGACACCGAGGCGCCATAGGCGAAATAGTAGAAGGGCCGGCCCTTGCCGCTGTCGCGGTCCCAGTGGATTCCCGGCGTCTTGTAGAACCCGGTCGCCGAAAGCTGGACCCGGGCGACATAGGCCTGTTTCACCAGTTCGGCGAAGGGGATCTCCTGGTTGCCGATACGCACGCGGTTGGGCAGGAACGCGATCTGGTCGCGCGGCAATTCGTAGAACTCCGCGGCGAAATCGGCAAGCCGCTCACGGATGGTGCGCGCCGCCGCCTGCGCCGCCATGCCGTTGAGATCGGAGCCGGACGAGGCCGCCGTCGCCGACGTGTTCGGCACCTTGCCGGTGGTCGTCGCGGTGATCTTCACCTGGTCGATGTCGATCTGGAATTCTTCCGCAACGATCTGCGCGACCTTGACGTAGAGGCCCTGCCCCATCTCGGTGCCGCCATGGTTCAGATGCACCGAACCGTCGGTATAGACATGCACCAGCGCGCCGGCCTGGTTGAAATGCGTGGCGGTGAAGGAGATCCCGAACTTCACCGGCGTCAAAGCGATGCCGCGCCGGATCACGCCGCCCTTCGCATTCTCCGCCCGGATCGCCTTGCGGCGCGCCTGGTAGTCCGAAGACGCTTCCAGTTCGTCCACGATGCGGGCAATGACATTGTCCTCCACCGTCTGGTGATAGGGCGTCACGTCGCGGCCCGGCTCGCCGTAGAAGTTCTTCCGCCGCACCTCCAGCGGATCGAGACCCGTGGCAAAGGCCACCTCCTCGATCACGCGCTCCGCGCCCACCATGCCCTGCGGACCGCCGAAGCCGCGAAATGCAGTGGCCGAGACCGTGTTGGTGTAGAGCGGCGCAGAGACCGCCTTCACCGCCGGCCAGAAATAGGCGTTGTCGCAGTGAAACAGCGCCCGGTCGGTGACCGGTCCGGACAGGTCGGCGGAAAAACCGCATCGCGCCGCATAGGTGAAATCGACACCGAGGATGTTGCCGTCCTCGTCGAAACCCACGTCGTAGCCGACAAGGAAGTCGTGCCGCTTGCCCGTTGCCGTCATGTCGTCGTCGCGGTCGGGCCGGATCTTGACTGCCCGTCCCGTTCGCCGCGCGGCAATCGCGGCGACGGAGGCAAACAGGTTCGATTGCGTTTCCTTGCCGCCAAAGCCGCCGCCCATGCGGCGCACGTCCACCGTGACCGCGTGGTTCGGCACGCCGAGTGCGTGGGCCACCATGTGCTGCACCTCGGACGGGTGCTGCGTGGAGGAATGGACGAACATGTCGCCGTCCTCGCCGGGTATGGCCAGCGCGATATGGCCTTCAAGGTAGAAATGGTCCTGCCCGCCGATGCGCATCTCGCCGGACAGGCGCCGCGGCGCACCCTCCAGCGCCTTTGCCACGTCGCCGCGCTGCAGCGTCAGCGGATCGCAGACCAGCTTCGGCGTCTCGCCCGTGTCCGCATAGTCCACGATGGCCGGCAGTTCCTCGTAATGGACCTTCACCTTGGCGCAGGCGCGGCGCGCGATATCCCGGCTCTCGGCCACCACCGCGAAGACCGGCTGCCCGTAGAACTGCACGACGCGGTCGGCGAAGATCGGCTCGTCGTTGCGCCCGGTCGGCGAAATGTCGTTGACGCCCGGCACATCCGTGCCGGTCAGCACGGCCACCACGCCGGGCATTTTCAGGGCCGGTTCCGCGTCGATGCCGCGCACACGGCCATGCGTCACCGTGGACAGGCCGAGATAGGCGTGCAGACAGCCGCGCGGCTCGGTGATGTCGTCGATATAGACGGCCTCGCCGGTCACGTGCTTGTGGGCCGAATCGTGGCGTTGTTGCGTGGCAACCCCGCCCTTGATCGTGGCGGCAGTCAGGTCCGGTTGTTCGTGCTTGCCCATGCTGCCCTCACGCCGCCTTGCCGCCGGCCAGGCCGGACGTCGTTTCCATGAAAAACCGTTTCAGCAGGTTCCTCGCTACCAGCATCCGGTAGTCCGCGCTGGCCCGCATGTCGGAAATCGGCTGGAAGTCCGACGCATAGGCGTCGAGCGCTTCCTCCACCGTGTGCATCGTCCAGGACTGTCCGGCGAGGGCAGCCTCCACGGCCCGCGCCCGCTTCGGCGTTGCTGCCATGCCGCCATAGGCGATGTGAATCTGCTGCACCCGGTTGTCGCCATCGAGGCGGAGGAAAAAAGCGCCCAGGACCGCCGTGATGTCCTCGTCGCGCCGCTTGGAAATCTTGTAGACTGCGAATTGTGCATCGCGCGGCGGCAAGGGCACCGAGACGCTTTCGACGAATTCGCCCGGCGCGCGGTCCTGCCGGCCGTAGTCGATGAAGAAATCCTCCAGCGGAATGGAGCGCCGGTTGTGATGCTTGCGCAGGGTCACGGTCGCGCCCAGCGCGATCAACGGCGGCGGCATGTCGCCGATCGGCGAGCCGTTGGCGATGTTGCCGCCGATCGTGCCCATGTTGCGGATCTGCTCGCCGCCGATCCGCTCGATCAGGTCGCCAAGCTGCGGAATGTGCGCGGCGAACACGCCGCGTGCCCGCGTGTAGCTGACCCCGGCGCCGATCGACAGCATGTTGCCGTGGGTGTGGACCGTCTTGAGACCGTCCATGTGTCCGGTGAACACCACCGGCGAGACATCGCGCATGAATTTCGTCACCCACAGGCCGGCATCGGTAGCCCCCGACACGATGGTCGCCTCCGGCTCGGCCTCGAGCACGCGCGCCAGGTCGTCGGCATCGGCGGGAACCACGATCCGCCCGTCGGCGCTGTCGATCTCGACCCGGGCGCCGTCGCCCATCATGCGCAGCGCATGCGCGACCGTTGCCCTTTCGCCGGCCAGCGGATCGTCGTCCGGCGATCCGTAACATGAGATCGCCCGCGCTGCCCGCATGATCGATTCGTAGCCGGTGCAACGGCAGAGATTGCCTTGCAATGCTGTCTCGATGGCACGGTCATCGGCGTCGGGATCATTCATCCACAAGGCATAGAGGCTCATGACGAAACCCGGCGTGCAGAAGCCGCATTGCGAGCCATGGTGGTCGACAAGCGCCTGCTGCACCGGATGAAGGCTTCCGTCCGCCCGCTTCAGGTGCTCCACCGTCACCACGTGGCAGCCGTCCAGCGAACCGAGGAAGCGGATGCAGGCATTCACGCTCTCATAGGTGAGCGTGTCATCGGCACCCAGCCGGCCGACCAGCACCGTGCAGGCGCCGCAATCGCCCTCCGCGCAGCCTTCCTTGGTCCCCGTCAGGGAACGCCGGATGCGCAGGAAGTCGAGCAGCATGTCGCCGGGGCGCACATCGTCCAGCGCCACGCTCTCGCCATTGAGCAGGAAGCGGATTTCCTTGCGGATCGGGGGCTTTGTCATCAGCTTCCCCTGTAGGTGGAGTAGCCGAACGGCGAAAGCAGCAGCGGCACGTGGTAATGCGCCGCCGCGTCATCCATGCCGAAGCGGATCGGGATTTCCTCAAGGAACAGCGGCCCGCCCGCTACCGGCATGGCCAGCCCGTGCAGGCGGATATAGTCGCCGGCGTGGAACACCAGTTCGAATGTCCCGGTCCTGAAGTTGTCGGCGGGAAGGATCGGGCTGTCGGTCCGCCCGTCGTCATTGGTGACGGTTTCGGCCATTTTCTCGCGCCCGTCCCCGGAAAGGCGGAAAAGCTCGATCCGGATGCCCTCGGCCGGAACGCCGCGCGCCGTGTCCAGCACATGTGTCGTCAGATATCCGCCAGCCTTGCTCATTGCCTCACCTGTCGCCGCGCATCGCGCTTTCGTTTTGACCATACGGTTCACAGTGTGACTCATTCAAGCCAATGTCTTAAGGCCCTCGCATGGCGTCCGCGCTCAAAACAGTTTCAAATTTTTCCGCATGTTGGCCGCACCCCCGGTTGAAATAGGCTGTCGGGGAGGAATTTCTGTGTCCGGTGGCCGCCTGCGCCATCCCTGCCCGGGAGCATGAAGAAAACCATGAAACGTTACGAGCGCGACATGCGGGGCCATGGCGCCCGCCCGCCCCATCCGCAATGGCCGGGCGACGCGCGCATCGCCGTCCAGTTCGTGATCAATTACGAGGAAGGTGGCGAGAACTGCCTGTTGCATGGCGACCGCCAGTCCGAGGCTTTCCTTTCGGAAATCACTGGCGCCACGAACTGGCCGGACCAGCGCCACTGGAACATGGAATCGATCTACGAATACGGCGCGCGCGCCGGCTTCTGGCGCCTGCACCGCATGTTCACCGCCGCCGGCATTCCCGCCACCGTCTATGGCGTCGCCACCGCGCTGGCCCGTTCGCCCGACCAGGTCGCCGCCATGCAGGAAGCCGGCTGGGAGATCGCCTCGCACGGGCTGAAATGGATCGAGTACAAGGATTTCACGCAGGAGGACGAACGCGCCCACATGCTGGAGGCGATCCGTCTGCACACGGAAGTCACCGGCGAGCGGCCGCGCGGCTTCTACCTGGGCCGCGCCTCCATGCACACCGTGCCGCTGGCGGCACGCGAAGGCGGCTTCGACTACATTTCCGATACCTATGACGACGACCTGCCGCACTGGATCGTCGTCGACGGGCGCGAACAACTGGTCATCCCGTACACGCTGGACACCAACGACATGCGCTTCGCCGCCGTACAGGGCTTCAATTCCGGCGACCAGTTCTTCGCCTATCTGCGCGATGCCTTCGACACGCTCTATGCGGAGGGCATGGACGGTGCGCCGAAAATGCTCAATATCGGCCTGCATTGCCGCCTTGTCGGCCGGCCCGGCCGCGCCCTGGCGCTCAAGCGCTTCATCGACCACGTGCTCAACCACGACAAGGTCTGGGTGGCGCGGCGCATCGACATCGCCGAACACTGGAAGCGGGTACACCCCTACGTGGCCCCGCACCTGAAACCCTCGGCCATGGACGAGGCCGGTTTCGTCGCCCGCTTCGGTTCGGTCTTCGAGCATTCGCCCTGGATCGCCGAGCGTGCCTTCGGCCTGGAACTCGGGCCCGCCCATGACAGCGCCGGCGGCCTGCACAATGCGCTGGCCCGCGTCTTCCGCTCCGCTTCGGAAGAGGAACGCCTCCGCGTCCTGCGCGCCCATCCCGACCTCGCCGGCAAGCTCGCCCAGGCAAGGCGCCTAACCGCCGAATCGACCGCAGAGCAGGCGTCCGCCGGCCTCGACGCGCTCACCGACGCCGAACGGGCCCGCTTCACCGAACTCAACGAGGCCTACACCGCGAAGTTCGGTTTTCCCTTCATCATCGCGGTCAAGGGCCTGACGAAGTCCGACATCCTCGCCGCCTTCGAAACGCGCATCGGAAATGACCGGGAAACGGAATTCGCCACCGCCTGCAGGCAGGTCGAGCGGATCGCGCTGCTGCGCCTGAAAGACATGCTGCCGGAGTGAGAGCGATGAACGAACCTCTTTACCACGCCCCCCGTGGCGGCCTGCCCGGTCAGTCGCAACTGATGACCGGCCGCGCGGTCTTCACCGAGGCCTATGCCGTCCTGCCGGCCGGCGTGCTGCGCGACATCGTCACCAGTTGCCTGCCGCACTGGGAAAAGACCCGCCTCTGGGTCATCGCGCGTCCGCTGTCGGGCTTCGCAGAGACCTTTTCGCAATACATCATGGAAGTGGCGCCGGGCGGCGGCAGCACAAGGCCGGAAGAGGACGAACGGGCCGAGGCCGTGCTCTTCGTCATGGAGGGCGAGATCACCGTCACGCTCGATGGCGCCGCGCACCGCCTGACACCGGGCGGTTATGCCTACCTTCCGCCCGCCAGCGGCTGGACACTTGCCAATGACGGCGCCAGCCATGCCCGTTTCCACTGGATCCGCAAGGCCTGGCAGCCGGTCGAGGGGCTCGATGCACCCGATCCGCTCTTCCTTAACGAGCGCGACATTGCGCCCACACCGATGCCCGACACGCAAGGCCGCTGGGCGACGACGCGTTTCGTCGATCCGGCCGATCTGCGCCACGACATGCATGTCACCATCGTCACGCTGCAGCCCGGCGGCACCATTCCCTTCGAGGAAACCCATGTCATGGAGCACGGGCTCTACGTGCTGGAGGGCAAGGGCGTCTACAAGCTCAACCGCGACTGGGTCGAGGTCGAGGCCGGCGATTTCATGTGGCTGCGCGCCTTCTGCCCGCAGGCCTGCTATGCCGGCGGACCCGGCCCCTTCCGCTACCTGCTCTACAAGGACGTCAACCGGCACATGCCGCTGACGCGCTTCCCGTGACCCGCGTCATCACGGCCCGCCCGCTCACCCGCGAGGCTTTCGCGGGCTTCGGCGACGTCATCGAAACGGACGGCGCGGAACACTTCGCCATCAACAACGGCAAGTGCGAGCGCTATCACGACCTGGCAAGGGTCGAGGCGGCCGGTCCCGGCGCGCGCGTGCTCGTCAACATCTTTCGCGGCACACCCTATGCGATGCCGCTGAAACTGGTTCTGGTGGAGCGCCATCCCTTCGGCAGCCAGGCCTTCATGCCGCTCTCGCCACGCCCCTTTCTCGTCATCGTCTGCCCGGATACGGCAGATGGTCCAGGCCGCCCCCACGCCTTCCTCACCGCGCCCGGACAGGGCGTCAACTATGCCCGCAACACATGGCACGCGGTTCTGACGCCGATCGGCGAACCGCAGGATTTCCTTGTCGTCGACCGCGGCGGCGACGGCTCCAACCTGGAGGAGTTCACCTTCGCCGAGCCCTGGGAAATCCGTTTGCCGCAAGGAGAGTGAAACGTGACAGATGCCCGCCTGATCAACCGCATGCTCGATGTGATCGAGCACGACATCATCCCGCTCACCGAAGCCGGGGTCGCCAGAGGCAACAAGCTCTTCGGCGCCGCCATCCTGCGCAAGGACGACCTTTCGCTGGTCCTCGCCGAGACCAACAACGAACTGGAAAACCCGCTCTGGCATGGCGAAACCCACACGCTGAAGCGCTTCTACGAGATCCCCGCCGATCAGCGTCCCGACACGAAGGACTGCCTGTTCATCTCCACCCACGAGCCCTGCTCGCTGTGCCTGTCCGCCATCACCTGGACCGGCTTCGACAATTTCGCCTACCTGTTCAGCCATGAGGACAGCCGCGATTCCTTCGCCATCCCGCATGACCTGAAGATCCTCAAGGAGGTCTTCACGCTGGACCCCGGCGGCTACAACGCGGAGAACGCCTTCTGGAAAAGCTGGTCGATCCCGGCGCGCGCCAACGCCCTGCCCGAGCCGGAGCGCAGCCAGGCGCTGGAGCGCATCGCCCGCATCAAGGCCAAGTATGACGAACTGTCGGCCGCCTACCAGGAAACCAAGGAAGGTAACGCCATCCCGCTGAACTGAGGCGGGATTTCAGACGCCCAGATAGCGCGTGGCTATCGCGTCGGTCAGCTCGGCCGGCGCGCCCTGCCACACGCTCGCCCCCTTTTCCAGGATCACGCAGCGGTCGGCGAAGCCTTTCAGTTCCTTCAGCGACTTGTCGACCACGAGAATCGAAAGGCCGGTCCTGCGCAGCGCCGATATGGCTGACCAGATTTCCTGGCGCACCACGGGCGCAAGCCCTTCCGTGGCCTCGTCGAGGACGAGCAGGCGCGGATTGGTCATCAGTGCCCGCCCGATGGCCAGCATCTGCTGTTCGCCGCCCGACAGCGTGGCGGCCGGCTGCGCGTGCCGTTCCTGCAACCGCGGGAACAGGCCATGCACCTTGTCGAGCGTCCATTCGCCGGGCCGGGCCGCCGCGACAAGGTTTTCGCGCACCGACAGCGGTCCGAAGCAACGCCGCCCTTCCGGCACCAGCCCCACGCCGAGGCGCGCCACGCGGAACGGCGGCAGCGGGCCGAGATCCTGCCCGCTGAAGCGCAGCCTGCCGCCATGATGGCGCATCAGCCGGCAGATGGTGCGGATGGTCGTGGTCTTGCCCATGCCGTTGCGCCCCATCAGCGCCACGGCCTCGCCTTCGCCGACGGTCAGGCTCACCCCGAACAGCGCCTGCGCCGCGCCGTAGCTGGCCTCGACCGCATCGACTTCCAGCAGCGCGCTCATGCCGCATCCCCCAGATAGGCCTCGCGCACCAGCGCATTGGTCCGGATCTCGTCCGCCGTTCCCGTCGCGACGATCCTGCCATAGACCATGACGGAGATGCGGTCGGCCAGCGCGAACACGGCGTCCATGTCGTGCTCGACGAGCAGGATCGGCGCCTCCGCCTTCAGTTCCGAAAGCAGGCGGGTCAGGCGCTGCGAGCCGTCCGGCCCCATGCCCGCCATCGGCTCGTCCATGAGAAACACCTTCGGCTGCATCGCCAGCGCGATGGCGATTTCAAGCTGCCGCCTTTCCCCATGGGAGAGGCCGGTGACCGGCACATGCGCGCGGTTCTCCAGGCCGGCCCGGCGAAGCGCGGCCATGGCCGGCTGGACAAGCGCACTGTCGCGCTGGGCGGACCGGAAGAAGTGGAACACGCCGCCCGCGCGCGGGGCGACCGCGACCATGACATTCTCGAGCGCGGAAAACTCCGGCGCCAGTGCCGAAATCTGGAAGGTCCGGGCCAGCCCCGCAAGCGCGCGGCGCGCCGGTGGCGCCTGCGTGATGTCCTCGCCGTGGAACCGGATGGTTCCGGCATCGGGCAGGATTTCGCCGACGACCTGCTTGATCAGCGTGGTCTTGCCGGCACCGTTCGGCCCGATCAGCGCATGAATCTCGCCGGACACGAGATCGAGGTCGACCTTGTCGCTCGCCACCAGCGCGCCGAAGCTGCGCGTCACCCCGGACAATTGCAGCACCGGATCAGCCATGGCCGCGCCCCTTGAGCACGAAGCCGGCCAGGCCGCCACGCGCGAACAGCACCACCGCCAGCAGCGCAAGGCCGAGGAACAGGAGCCAGTGCTCGGTCAACCCGCCCAGGAAATGCTCCAGCAGCACGAACAAGGCCGCGCCGGCAACGGGTCCGCCGAGCCGTCCCACGCCGCCGAGGATGACGAAGATCATGATTTCGCCCGACGTGTGCCAGGACAGCATGGCGGGGCTCACGAAGCGGTTGAGGTCCGCATAGAGCGCGCCCGCAAGACCGGTGATCATGGCGGAGATGACGAAGGCCACGAGCCGTACCCGGTAGGGCGTGATGCCCGCCGAGGTGACGCGAAGCGCGTTCTGCCGCGCCGCTTCCAGGACCAGTCCGAAGCGTGAGGCCTTCAGCCGCCAGGCCAGCAGGATCACTGCGGCGAGAACCGCGAAAACCAGCAGGAAGAACGACAGCGGATCGAGCGTGTTGACCCCCGGAAACCCGTTGCGCACATAGATCGACAACCCGTCCTCGCCGCCATAGGCCGGCCAGGAGATGGCGAAGTAATAGATCATCTGCGCGAAGGCGAGCGTGATCATGATGAAATAGACCCCGGTCGTGCGCAGGCTGATGGCCCCGATGGCCAGAGCGGCAAGGCCCGCAACGATCACTGCCACCAGCCACAGCACCGGCATGAAGGTGGTGCCCTCGATGAGAAAGGGCCATTCCGTCAGCGGGTCGTAATTCTGCGCATGGCTCGAAAGGATGCCGACCGCATAGCCGCCGAGACCGAAGAAGGCGGCGTGGCCGAAGGAGACGAGCCCGCCCTGCCCGAGCGCCAGGTTCAGCCCGATGCCGGCCATGGCGAAGATTGCCACCTTGGTTGCCAGCGTGATGGTGAAGGTTTCCCCTGCCGCGAAAGCGATCAGCGCC
>MDTD01113097.1_pt1 | contig 10810 bp, 9 predicted proteins | sample 811221 | NCBI WGS metagenome assembly MDTD01 (sample SAMN05326646, study PRJNA326480) | marine metagenome | isolation source: seawater | place: Pacific Ocean: South West | collected 2011
GCGTCGATCCGGCCCAGAAGCTGGATCTCATCCGCCTTCACCAGGATGCCGGCGAAGTGGTGGCAATGACCGGCGACGGCGTGAACGATGCGCCGGCGCTGCGCAAGGCCGATATCGGCATCGCCATGGGCAAGCGCGGCACGCAGGTGGCCCGCGACGCCGCCGATCTGGTTCTGCGCGACGACCGCTTCTCCACGATCATCGACGCGATCCGCGAAGGCCGCGTCATCTTCATGAACATCCGCCGCTTCGTGGTCTACCTGCTCTCCTGCAACCTGAGTGAAATCCTCGTTGTCGGCCTGGCCGTTCCCTTTGGCCTGCCCCTGCCCATCCTGCCGTTGCAGATCCTGTTCCTGAACCTCGTCACCGATGTCTTCCCAGCCTTCGCGCTCGGCACGGTCGAGGCCGACGATGGCGTTCTCGACCGGCCGCCGCGCCCGCCCGCCGAGCCGATCCTGGCGCGCCGCCATTGGGTGCGGATCGTCTTCTACGGCGCATTGATCGCGGCAGCCACGCTGGCCGCGCTGTTCATCGCCATGGGACCGCTTGGCCTGACCGGCGACGCGGTGACGACGATGACCTTCCATACGCTGGCGCTCGCCCAGCTCTTCCATGTGTTCAGCATGCGCAACATGCGCGACCGGTTCCTGGCAAGCCGCCTTGTCCGCAATGGCTGGATCTGGGGTGCCGTGGCCCTGTGTCTCGCCATCCTTGCCGGCGCCCAGGTCCTGCCGCAGGTGGCCGCGATGCTCGACCTGGTTGCGCTCCCCGGCGAAGCCTGGGCAACGATCGCCGCCCTCGCCTTCGTTCCCGTGCTCGCCGGGAGGCTTGCCGGGCTGCTCTTCCTCGTCCTCTTCCGCCGCCGGCGGTGATCCGGCCGTGACCCTTCAGCTTCCGTCACCGGTCCTGTCCGGCATGGCGGCGGCCTTGGCGGCGAGCCGGATGAACTGGGCGTATTCTTCCTCGGTGAGCCCGTCGAGGATTTCCGGCTGCAAACCGGAAACGACCGGCAGCAAGGCGGCGATGACCGCCTCGCCCTCCGCGGTCAGTTCGAGCACGCGGGCCCGCCGGTCGGCCCGGCTCCTGACACGTGTCAGCAAGCCCTTCTGCGCCAGCCTGTCGACCACGGCGCCGATGGTCGCCGCGTCCTTGCCGACGGCGTCGGCAAGTCCGGCCTGGTCGATGCCCGGAACATGGCGAAGCGCATCGAGCGCGGCGAACTGGACAGGCGTGAGGTCGTAGCCGGCCGCGCGGACATGACGGGTGAACACCTGCGTCGACTTCTGGTGCAGCCGCCTGATGAGGTGCCCCGGCATCCGCGAGCTTGCTATCATGCCACCGTCCTTTCCCGTCGAGCGCCGAACCGGCGTTCCCTATAGCAAGAAATGATATGTCAACATAGTTTTTTGATTGACGCCGCCAGTGCAAGTCTGAATATGCTAAGTTCACTTATCATTTCCAGACCGGAGGAACGGCGATGCAATATTACGTCAACGGCTTCAAGGGCGGCGATCCCGACATCCGCGAGGCCGCGCCCGGCCGTGCGCTGACCGGCGGGCGCACGCAATTGCCGGAAAAGGTCGACGTGCTGATCGCCGGATGCGGACCGGCCGGCCTTTGCCTTGCCGCGCAACTGGCCCAGTTCCCGGAAATCGAGACCATGATCGTGGAGCCGAAGCCGGGGCCCATCGAGAAGGGCCAGGCGGACGGCCTGAATGTCCGTTCGATGGAAATGTTCCAGGCCTTCGGTTTTGCCGAGAAGGTCAAGCGCGAAGCCTATTGGGTCAACCAGACCAATTTCTGGGCGCCCGATCCGGCCAACCCCTCCGCCATCAAGCGCATCGGCCGGGTGCAGGACGTCGCCGACGACCTCTCGGAAATGCCGCACACCCTGATGAACCAGGCGCGCGTGCACGAGATGTTCCTTGACGTGATGCGCAATTCGCCGTCACGGCTGGAACCGGACTATTCCCTGGCCGTGCGCGACCTCGCCATAGACACCGCCACGGACGACCATCCGGTGACCGTGACACTGGAACGTACCGGCGGCGACAAGGCGGGCGAGACCGTCACCGTGCGCGCCAACTACGTGGTCGGCTGCGACGGCGCCCGCTCCAACGTGCGCAAGGCCATCGGCGGCGAACTGCACGGCGATGCCGCCCACCAGGCCTGGGGCGTCATGGACATCCTGGCCAACACGGATTTCCCGGATGTGCGCATGAAGTGCCTGATCGCCTCGCAGAAGGAAGGCAATGTCCTCATCCTGCCGCGTGAGGGCGGCTATCTTTTCCGCATGTATGTGGAACTCGACAAGCTGAACCCCGACGAGCGCGTCGCCAACCGCAACCTGACCATCGACCACATGATCGCGGCCGCCAACCGCATCATGGCCCCCTATTCCATCGATGTGAAGGAAGTCGTCTGGTGGTCCATCTACGAGATCGGCCATCGCCTGACAGACAAGTTCGACGACGTGCCCGAAGGCGAGACCGCGACCCGCAATCCGCGCGTCTTCACCGCGGGCGATGCCTGCCACACCCACAGCCCGAAGGCCGGCCAGGGCATGAACGTGTCCATGGGCGACACGTTCAATCTCGGCTGGAAGCTGGTCCAGGTCTTGAAGGGCCGGTCGGACCCGGGCCTGTTGCACAGCTACACCGCCGAGCGCCGCGCGGAGGCCAAGCGCCTGGTGGAAACCGACCATGCCTGGGCGCGCATCATGAGTGCCCCGCCCGGCCAGTCCGAACTCGACGGAACCGGCATACCCCGCTTCCAGGAGCACTTCATCCGCAACGGCGTGTTCACCGCCGGCCTGGAAGTCCGTTATGAGCCCTCCGCCCTTGTCGCCGCTGATGCCCGCCAGGACCTGGCCACCGGCCAGGAAGTGGGCAGGCGTTTCCACTCCGCCCCGGTCGTCCGCCTCGCCGACGCCATGCCCATGCAACTGGGCCATGTGGCCGAGGCCGATGCGCGCTGGCGCATCTACGCATTCGCCGGCAAGGCCGATTCCTCCGCACCCGGATCAGCCATTCACCGCCTGTGCGACTGGCTGGAGAACGATCCCGCCTCCCCGGTGCGCCGGCATACCCGCCCGGACGAGGACATCGACGCTGTCATCGACCTGCGCGCCATCTTCCAGCAGGGCTTCGACGAACTGGCCTATGAGGACATGCCGTCCCTGCTGAAGCCCGCCAAGGGCAGGCTTGGCCTGCGCGACTTCGAGAAGGTGTTCTGCGTCGACCGGAAGTCCGGACAGGATGTCTACGCCATGCGTGGCATTGACCGGGACAACGGCTGCATGATCGTTGTCCGGCCGGACCAGTATGTCGCACATATCCTCCCGCTGGATGCCCGTCAGGAACTGGCGGGCTTCTTTGCCGGCTTTCTTCTGCCGGCCGGCGGCGCCTGACCCTCTGCCTGCCCGCTAATGGCAGCAAGGCCGGCGGCGCAGAAGGCGACCAGATGCGCAATCTGGTCCTCTTCCGGCGCCGCCCCGCCGCCGAGCGCGCCGATCCTGTTCTGCGATGTCAGAAGCGCGAGCATGGCCGACACGCTGAAGACGAAACCCTCGGCCGCCCGGCGTCTTGAAAGGCCCGGGCAAAGGGCAGCGATCTCGGCGAGAAACCGTCCCGCCACCGGATCGAAATGCGCCTGTGAAATCGTCCGCCAGCGGTCGTCCGTCGAAACATGCGCGACGAGACGGGCATAGTCGCGCCAGCGCGGCTCCTCCCGCGACAGCGCGAAGAACGGACGCAGGAATGCCCCCAGCAGCGTGACCAGGGTCAGCGGACCCTGGCGGCGCGCCTGTTCAAGCGCGTCCAGGCGCGCGGCCGCCAGCGTTTCGGCCCGCCGGGCAACTGTCTGGCGGAAAAGCGCCTCCTTGCCTCCACCGTGATGATGAACGGACCCGACAGGTTCGCCGGCCACAGCAGCGATGTCGCGAATGGTTGCGCCGTCATAGCCGCGCGCGGCGAATACCGCTTCCGCCGCGTCCAGGATGCGCTTCCGGGTCGCCAGCGAACGCCGCGATGGCGCTCTTTTGCGCGTTCTTTCAGGACCTTGCGGCGTCTGCATGAAATGATCTTGTCTTGTTTCGAACAAATGTTCAAGATTGCGAAAAACGGGAGGGATCCTTGAACACGAAGAATGACCGGCTTGCCCTGATCGGGGCCGGGCCGATGGGCCTTGCCGCCGCCAAACTGCTCAGCGAGCACGGTCTTGCCTTTCAGGGCTTCGAACTGCATGGCGATGTCGGCGGTTTGTGGGACATCGACGGCCCGCGCTCGACCATGTACGAATCCGCGCACCTGATATCATCGAAGCGGATGACGGAGTTTGCCGACTTCCCCATGGCCGGGAACGTGGCGGAATATCCCTCGCATCGTGAACTGAAGGGCTATTTCCGCGACTTTGCACGGCATTTCGATCTCTACCGGCACTACCGCTTCAACGCCGAGGTCCTGCACTGCGAACCGCTCGGCGGTTCCGGCGACGGCTGGCGGATCGCATGGCGCGACAGCGGCGGCGCGCGGCACGAGGAGATCTTCTCCGGCCTGCTGATCGCCAACGGGACGCTATCGACGCCCAACATGCCGCGGTTCGAGGGAGCGTTTGCCGGCGAACTGATCCACTCCAGCGCCTACAGGCACGCCGGCCAGTTCGACGGCAAGCGCGTGCTGATCATCGGGGCCGGCAATTCCGGCTGCGATATCGCGGTGGACGCGATCCATCACGCTGAAAGCTGCGACCTTTCCATGCGGCGCGGCTACTATTTCGTCCCGAAATACATCTTCGGCAAGCCGGCCGACACGCTGGGCGGCGCGATCCGCCTGCCCATGGCGCTCAAGCGGATCGTCGACCAGACCATCCTGAAATGGTTTGTCGGCGACCCGCAGAAATACGGCTTTCCCAAGCCGGATTACCGGCTCTACGAGAGCCATCCGGTGGTGAACTCGCTGGTGCTCTACCACGCCGGCCATGGCGATATCCGCATCCGGCCCGACATTGGCCGTTTCGACGGCCATACCGTTCATTTCAAGGACGGCACCAGCGCGGATTACGACATGGTGCTTGCAGCGACCGGCTATCGCCTGGATTATCCGTTCATCGACAATGCCCTGTTGAACTGGCAGGGCGATGCCCCGCATCTCTACCTCAACTGCATGCATCCCGGACGCGACGACCTCTTCGTCCTGGGCATGGTGGAAGCCTCGGGCCTCGGCTGGCAGGGCCGTCACGAACAGGCCGAGATGGTGGTCCGTTACATCAAGGGCCTTCGCGAGGGATCGGCGGCGGCGCAGGCATTGCAGGCGAGGAAGGCCGCAGGGTTCTCCCGCGCGACCGGCGGCATGAACTATATCGACCTGCCGCGCATGGCCTATTATGTCGACAAGGCGACCTACCGGAAGGCTGTCGGGCGCTGGATCGCCCGGCTTGCGGGAGGCAGGACATGATCGACGAGGCCGTCCTCGACTTCGCGCCCGGGTCGCTGATGCTGCTCAACGCCATCCTTGCCGTGGTGATGTTTTCCGTCGCCATCGACCTGCGTATGCGTGACTTCAAGGCCCTTCTTGAAGCGCCCAGGCCGCTGCTGACAGGACTGCTCTCGCAGTTCGTCGTTCTCCCGCTGCTGACCTTCCTGATGGTTCTGGCAATCCGGCCGCAGGCCTCCGTCGCGCTCGGCCTGATCCTCGTCGCCGCCTGTCCGGGCGGCAACATCTCCAATTTCATCACCCACCGCGCCGGGGGCAACGCCGCCCTTTCGGTCTCCATGACGGCCCTGGCCACGGTGGCCGCCATCCTGCTGACACCGTTCAACATCGCCTTCTGGGGCAGCCTCTACGAGCCGTCGGCCGGCATCTTGCGCGCAACCCGGATCGACCCGGTCCAGATCGCCATCACAGTCGGCCTGATGCTCATACTCCCGCTCGTCCTGGGCGTTACCCTCAACACCAGGCGCCCCGATCTCACCGCCAGGATCCGCCGGCCGCTGCAATGGCTGTCCATGGGCATCTTCATCGCCTTCATCGTCATCGCGCTGGCCGCCAACTGGGCCCAGTTCCTGGCCTATGCGGGCGGCATTGCCGGGATCGTCATCCTGCACAACGCGCTGGCGCTTGGCGGCGGCTTCGCCACGGCGACGCTTGCGGGGCTTTCGCCCTTCGACCGGCGCGCCGTGACCATCGAGACCGGCATCCAGAATTCCGGCCTCGGCCTTGTTCTCATCTTCGCCTTCTTCGGCGGATTGGGCGGCATGGCTGTGGTCGCCGCCTTCTGGGGCATATGGCATGCCGTATCGGGGCTGGCACTGGCGGCCGTGATGGCCCGGAAAGAGGCGGCACGATGAGCCGGGTGCTGGTGACGGGCGCGGCCGGCACGGTCGGCCGCGCGCTTCTCGCCGAGTGGCCGGACGGCGATCTCCTCGCCACCGACCTGGGCGACGGCGGCCTGCCGGCCGGCGTCCGTTTCCGCCGCATGGATGTCACCGGAAACGACCCGGACTGCGTGATCGGCAAGGAAGCACCGGACGTGGTGGTGCATCTCGCCTCCATCGTCACGCCGCCGCCCGGCATGGCGCGCGCCGCCGCCCACGCGGTCGATGTCACCGGCACCCGCAACGTCCTGGATGCCTGCATCCGCCATAAGGTGAAGCGGCTGGTGGTGACGAGTTCGGGCGCCGCCTACGGCTATCACGCCGACAATCCGCTGCCCCTCGTCGAGACAGATCCCTGCCGTGGCAATCCCGAATTCGCCTATGCCGACCACAAGCGGCAGGTGGAGGAAATGCTTGCCGCCGCACGCGTGGCCCATCCCCGTCTGGAGCAGGTGGTTCTGCGCGTTGGCACCGTGCTTGGCGCCGGGGTGGAAAACCAGATCACGGCGCTGTTCCGGCGCGACCGTATCCTGGCCGTCCGTGGCAGCGACAGTCCCTTCGTCTTCATCTGGACGCGGGACCTTGCCCGCATCATCAGGCGCGCCGCGACGGAAGGCCCGCCGGGCATCTTCAACGTGGCCGGCGACGGCTGGCTTACCGTGGACGATCTGGCAAGCGCCCTCGGCAAGCCCCTGCTGCGCCTGCCGGCAGGGCTCCTCAAGGCCGCGCTTGCCATAGCCCATCCGCTCGGCCTGACCCGCTACGGGCCCGAACAGGTCCGCTTCCTCCAATACCGGCCGGTGCTTTCCAACGAACGGCTCAAGGACGTGTTCGGCTATCGCCCGGAACGCACATCGGCCGAAGTCTTCGATCTCTGGAAACGGGAGGCGAACCTGTGAGAACCGCGGTCATCTCGGGCGGCAATGGCGGATTGGGCCGCGCACTTGCGGCGCGGCTGGAAGCCGATGGCTGGCATTGCGTGCTGATGGACATCGATGTCACAGGCCTGGAGGCGACCGCCACCCGCACGCCGGTACAGGTCGATCTGACAGACAGTGCGGCACTGCGCCGGGCGGCAGACGCGGTGATCGCCGCCCGTCCGTCCGTCGATCTCGTGGTCTACAATGCCGGTATCACGCAGGTCGGGCCCTTTGCCGAATCCGGCGAGGCCGCGCACCGACAGGTTTTCGAGATCAACTATTTCGCCGCCGTCGCCATGGCGCGCGCTTTTCTCCGGCCGGTCCGGGAAAGCCGGGGCATCCATCTGGCCATCTCCTCGGTCGCCGGCTTCGCCCCGCTCGTGAACCGCACGGCCTATGCCGCCTCGAAACATGCCATGCAGGGCTTCTTCACTTCGCTGCGCTCGGAGGAAAGGATCTTCGGCGTACGCACGCTGATCGCCGCACCAAGCTTCGTGGCCACGAATATCGGCAATGCGCAGCGCACCGGTGACGGCATCATGCGGCCCGGCGCGGCTTCCGACGGGGTGGACTACATGACACCCGACGATGCAGCCCGGACGATCCTGCGCGGACTCGCGAAGGGCCGCGATTTCATCCCCGTCGGCCGCGTCGCCGTCATGGCCTCCTGGCTGACGCGCCTTTCGCCATCGCTCTACCAGTGGGCCATGCGGCGCAAGATCAGCGGAAATCACTGAACGCAGCAGGCGGCGGCGCCCGGCATGACGGCCCGCCCATGCGGGTGGGATTGACGGGCGCTGCATTCTATTGAATACTGAATTCAGAATGCAGAATTCAGGACAAAGCGATGAAAATCCTTCCCGCGCAGCCAAGCCTCACCGAACAGGTCTATTCCGTTATCGTCGACGAGATCTGCAGCGGCGCCCTGCCCGAGGGCGCCCACCTCGTCCAGGAACAGCTTGCCGCCCGCCTTGGCGTGTCACGCCAGCCGGTGCAGCAGGCGATGGCCCTGCTCAAGGCCGACGGACTGGTGGAGGAGGTGGGCCGGCGCGGGCTCTACGTCACGCCGCTCGACATCGACCTGATGCGCCAGCACTACGAGATCCGCGCCGTGCTTGACGGCCTGGCAACCCGCATGGCGGCCGAACAGGTCCGCCGGTCCCTCGACACGGCCCGGACCATGGCCGAACGCGGCCAGGCCATTCTCGTGCAGGGGCAGGCAGCCGTTGCCAATGGCGATGTCGCCGATCAGGTCCGCCATGACGAGGCGTTTCACAACCTGATCTATGACCATTCGGGCAATGCGCTTGTGGCCCGCACCGCGGAGCCGCATTGGCGGTTCCTGCGCCGGGCCATGGGCGAGGTCTTGCGCAGCGCGAAACTGCCTGCCGACATCTGGCGCCAGCATGGCGAGATCCTCCATGCGGTGCTGTCCGGGGAAGCCGCCAAAGCGGAACGCCTGGCTGTGGAACACGACCTGAATGCATCCGAAACGCTTTACGACGCCCTCGCCCGCAGGCAGGCGCAATCCGCTTGAGAGGAGGCGGCTCCATGGCAACAGTGCTGACCATCGGCCAGATGCTGGCCGCGCATGCCCGCACGCAGCCCGAAAAACTCGGCGCGCGCGATCTTGATCGCCAGATGACCTGGCGGGAATGGAACCTCCGCGCCTGCCGCTTGGCGAACGGGCTGCTGTCGCTCGGGCTGGCAAAGGGCGACCGGGTCGCCGTCTTTGCCTACAACCGGGTGGAATGGGCCGAGATCTATGGCGCCGTGGCCAAGGCCGGGCTCATCGCCGTGCCGGTGAACTTCCGGCTGACGGTTCCGGAAGCGGCCTACATAGCCCGCGACTGCGGCGTGTCGGCGATCATTGCGGAGGCTGCGCTTTGCGACCTTGTTGACGGCATCCGCGCCAGCCTCGAAATACCCGGCGGCCGTTTCGTGCGCATCGGCGGCGAGGGGGAAGGTTGGCGCGGTTATGAAGACCTGATCGCCAGCGCCAGCCCGTCGGAACCCGGTATCGCGGTTTCACCCGACGATCCGTGGTGCCTGATGTATACCTCCGGCACGACCGGCAACCCGAAGGGCGCGATCCGCAGTCACCGCGGCATGGCCATGGTCGGGCTGATGACGCAGGTCGAGTTGAGCCTCAAGCGTGGCGATGACGCGCTGCTTGTCATGCCCATGTGCCATGCCAATTCGCTGAACTTCTTCACGTCATTCCTGTCCATCGGCGGGACGGTGACGGTGTTCAACCGCGCCAATTTCGACCTCGCGCTGTGCCTGCGGACCATCGGCGAACTGGGCGTGACCTTCACCTCGCTCACGCCGACGCATTTCATGATGTTGCTCGACGTGCCCGAAGCCGAACGCGGCGACGCCGGTTTCGGCCGCGTCGAAAAGCTGATGATCTCGTCGGCACCGGCACGCGCGGAGACCAAGCGTGCGGTGATGGAAATGTTTCCCAATTCCGGCCTGTTCGAACTGTACGGATCCACCGAGGCCGGCTGGGTGACAATGCTGCATCCGGAGGAGCAGTTCGACCATCTCGGCACGGTCGGCCGCGAGGTGGTGGGGTCCATGCCCATCCGCCTGCTGGACGATGACGGCAACGAGGTGGCCGACGGCCAGCCCGGCGAACTCTTCTCCTGCGGCCCCTATGCCTTCGACGGCTACTGGAACCTGCCGGAAAAGACGGCCGAGGCCATGCGCGGCGACTATCTGTCCGTCGGCGACATGGCGATCCGCGATGCCGACGGCTACATCCGGCTGATCGACCGCAAGAAGAACCTCATCATCACCGGCGGCGAGAACGTATACCCGACCGAGGTGGAAGCCGTGCTCGGCCAGCACCCCGACGTCAAGGATGTCGCCGTTGTCGGCCAGCCGGACGACAAGTGGGGCGAGCGTGTCGCCGCCGCTGTCGTGTTGCGCACCGGCTCCACCTTGACCGCCGAAGACCTCATCGCGTGGTCGCGCGACCGGCTGGCGGGCTACAAGCGGCCGCGCGCCGTCGTGTTCCTTTCACCGGAGGAAATGCCGCGCAACACGACCGGCAAGATCCTTCACCGCGTGCTGCGCGACATGCTGGCCGGACGGGCTGCCTGACGGGCGGCGGAACAAGATTCAGGGAGGAATGACCATGACCGGAATGCAGGATCTCAACCGTGACGAGGACAATGTCGCCGCCTGGATCGCCCATGCCCTGGAAAGGCGTGGCATCGACCGTGTCTTCGGCCTTCAGGGCGGACATATCCAGCCGGTCTGGGATCATCTGGCGCGGCGCGGCATCCGCATCATCGATGTGCGCGACGAGGGCGCGGCCGTGCACATGGCCCATGCCCATGGCGAACTGACCGGCAGCCTTGGCGTCGCCATGGTGACGGCCGGCCCCGGCGTCACCAATTGCGTGACCGGTATTGCCAATGCCTCGCTCGCCCGGGTCCCCCTGCTTCTGATCGGCGGCTGCACCTCGCGTCCGCAGGCCAACATGGCGCCATTGCAGGACATTCCCCAC
>MDTD01154554.1_pt1 | contig 10810 bp, 9 predicted proteins | sample 811221 | NCBI WGS metagenome assembly MDTD01 (sample SAMN05326646, study PRJNA326480) | marine metagenome | isolation source: seawater | place: Pacific Ocean: South West | collected 2011
GGTCGAGAGGGAAAGGATCATCGTGGTACGCGAAATAATCGGACTGGAAAACAATACTGTATTGTATATAGTAGTATCTATCTACACACGGGTGATGATGCAGAGCGAGACGCCGCGCGACGACGACGACGACCGCGACGCGCTCGGCGAGAGCTATGGTAGTGGTGCAAACCACGATGACGATGTTGAGTCGTACCGCATTCACGCAATCTATCCATTCATCTACCCCGTTCGTAAGATGACGTGCACGCCCGAATCCGTCTCCACCACGCCGCTCATCTCCCCGACCCCTAACGCGTACGTCGCCTCCTCGAACGCGCGCTGCATCGCCCCTCGACCGAATTCCCCTAAATCTCCACCTCTTTTCGCCGACGAACAGTCCGACACCTCGCGCGCGACGTCCTCGAACGCGCACGTCCCGTTTTCGATCACGGCTCGATAATGCACCAGCTCATCGATCGCCGCCTCCTTGGTGCGCTTCGAGATGTGTTCACCGTCCGGATCGCGCCACGACGCCGGTCGACGACTGTTCGCGTGTTTCACCAACACGTGCGACGCCCGAACGGTCGTCGGCGCCGTCATCGCGTCGCGCACTGCCGATGATTGTATGATTTTCATCTCGATTCCATTCCATTCGCGCATCATTCATCTTTCATCATTCCCTCGCGCGCGCGAATCGTCATGGCGGCGAAGCGCGCGGGTAAGGCGTCGACGAAACCGACGAAACCGGCGGGGAAGACGACGACCAAGGCGACGACGACGACGACGACCAAGGCGGCGAAGGCGACGGCGACGACGACGACGGGGACGACGGAGACGGGGACGGGGACGGAGAAGGATGGGGACGACGACGGGAACGGGGAAGACGAGGACGCGGGCGAGGGTGAGGGCGAGGAATCGCGCGAGGAGGATGAAAAGATCGGTGTCGATGCGGGAGACGAGCGCGTGCCGGGGGCGTTCGTGCCGAGAGACGCCGTGGTGGTGCGGAACATTCTTCGCGAGATGGTGCGCGCGTCTCGGTCGCGCGCGAACGCGAACGCGACGGCTTTTACGAAAACGTTCGTCTTCTCGCGCGTTCGATCGCGCTCGAACGCGTTCGACTGACCGAAATATGCGTTCGCGCGCGCTCTCTCGCCGCAGGGCGTGACGGACGTGGAACAAAAAGTCATCTCGCAAGGGATGGAGTTCATGCACAGGTACGCGAGCGAGGTGCTCGAGGAATCGACGGCGGCGGCGAGACACGCGAATCGCACCGTTCTCACCGCGGATGACGTGAAGATCGGGGCGAAATCTATTCTCATGCGTCAGTTTCTCGATCCTCCGAGTCTCACGGACGCCCACGCCGTGGCGTCGGCGGTGAATAAACGTCCGCTGCAAAAACTCTCCAATCGTCCCGGCATTCACGTCCCGACGGAGATCAACCTTCTCAACGATAACTGGGACATCGGTCCGCCTCGCGCGCGAGACGCGAGCGAGATTGAATTGGAAAAAGAAGCCGAGGCCAAGGAACAGGCCGCCGCCGCGGCCGCCGCCGCGCGAGACGCCATCGCGCGCGCCGCCGTCGAGCCCGGCGACTTGCCCGCCGCCGGCGCGCGAGACGTCGTCGCGTTCGACGTCAAATCCACCGCGAACGGCGCCGCGGAGACGACCGCGCGCGAAGATCTCGGCGATTTCGCCGAGTTCATGGATCTCGACGACGACGACGACGAGTAGCGCGTTCGTGTCATAGAATATCAGTTTCGTTTCGTTTCGGTTCGGTTTCTCGGCGACGACGCCGACGACGAGACCGACGATCGCACACCACGACGCGCGCGCGACGCGCCACCGCATCGAGCGATCGCGCGACGCGAACGCGCGACGCGTTCGAGTGCGCGAGAGCGCGCGCGCGGCGAGAGACGCGAGATCGTCGACGTGCGGTGCGCTCCGTTCCATCGCCATCGATCGATCGAGTGATTGTACCGGTCGCGTCATCAACGAGTCGTCTGATTTGAGCGGCTGGAATGGTGGCGAAGACGCGCGCGTTCGCGTTCGCGTTCGCGCTCGCGGTCGTTGCGGTGGTGTCGGTGATCGAGGGCGCGCGCGCGCAGGCGTCGCCGGTGTACGAGACGGTGGCGCCGGATGGAAATTTTACGTCGGCGCGAACGCTCGGGCGGGACGAATACGCGTATTTTAAATTTTCTCTGAGCGCGAAGAACGACGTGGACGTGACGGTGGACGTGTTGGATGGCGATGCGGATCTGTTTGTGTTGCGTCCGTGCGTGAACGTGGCGGATTGTGCGAGAGTTCCGAGCGACGCGGCGTACGACTATCCGAGCGTGCACGGGCACGGACGCGACGAGGTGTTCGTGCGCGGCGCTGATCTGGACGAAAGCCTGGACGTCGGGTCGACGAAATATTTTCGCATCGGCGTGCACGGATGGTCGGCGCACGGATCGACGTTTAAATTGGCGGTGACGGAGGTGCCGAACGACAGAGCGCTCTCCACCGCGCAGACGACGGCGTTGGACTCGATATTCGACAAGTGTTGCGATGCGACGAGGTCGTGTACGTTTTGGAAAGCGCATCGCGCGCTGAGCATTGATCCGTGTCACTCTAGATTCGCGCGGTGCGACGCTCGCAACGAGACGACGATGTTGGATCTGAGCGCTGAAAACATGGCGTGCGAGCTCGACGCGTCCGACGTAGCGCCGTTCGGACCATCGCTTCGACGATTGTGGCTCAATTCGAACGGCGATTCGTTCACGCTCGCGAACAACGGCATGTCGATCGGTATATTAAGCGCGCTGCCGACGTTGGAGTCGCTCGACGTCTCGTTCGTCGATTTAGACGGTGTCGACGCGAGCGCGTTGTGTGCGCACACCAATTTGATATCCATCGAAGCCATCTCGAGCAACGTCACGGGAAATTTTCCGTCGTGTTTGCTGAACAAGCAAAACCTCCAGGTGGTGCACATGGCGGGGAATTATATGACAGGGACGCTTCCGGTGCTCACGTCGACGACCCTGCGCACGCTCGACGTTCGTTTACAAAAATCGGCGGAGAGCATCGCGGGGTCGATTCCTCCGTCGTACGTCTCGGCGTCTTCAAAGTTGGAACACCTGATGCTGACCGGTCTCAAACTCTCGGGCTCGATACCGGCGTTCGGCTCAAGCACTAGATTACGATGGGTGTACCTGTCGCACAACGATCTCACCGGATCGATACCGTCGAGTCTCGGAGCCGCGTCGTACGCCACGCACGTCGCGATTGACCACAACGCACTCTCGGGAGACGTGCCTCCGGGCGTGTACGACAACCCGAATCGAACCCAAGTGTTATTGAACTCGAACGCTCTGACGAAACTGAGCGTCGTCTCCGCGCACGCCTCCCCCGGGGCGTCGCTCGTGACGTTGAACGCGTCGGATAACGTCATTCGCGAAGAGGGCATTCCGCTAGTCTTGACGTCGATGTCAAAACTCGAAAATCTCTACCTACGAGATAACAGGTTTTACGGGCAGATTCTCGGCGACTCGACGTCGCCCACGTGGGCACTGTACGAGTTGGATGTGAGCGGAAATTCCTTCAGCGGTGACATTCCGGGGGCGAATCACTGGGGCAACATTTTCCAAACCTCGTCGAGTCGCGTGAGAAGTTTCGACGTGTCGAACAACAATTACACGGCGTCGCCGGCGTGGCTGAAGGGGTACGGCGACGAGGCGGGTCTGACGATTCGGCCGCCGATACCGGACGTAGCAGATCCCTCTTCGACGCGGGGAATATCGAAATTCATGCTCGCCGTCGTTCTAATCGGCGTCTCGTCTTTGACGGTGACGGGAGTTGTCGTGGGCGTGAGAAAGTACAGAAAAAATCAATCGCGAGGGGGCGCGCGAAAGTTCGTATTCTTTCAAAATGACGCGGTTGACGTCGAGATGGCGAGTCGAGATCATCAATAGAGAACGGTTGAACGAAACGACGAAATTGTAACACATGTACCTCTACTTGCGGCGACGACGACGAATACCGATGATTAATGACGATGATTCATTACAGAACAATAAACGATTCGTCCGCGCAATCGCGCGGTTAGAGTTCATCCTTGGGCGCGTCGGCGGCGGGCTCATCGCTCTCGGCGGCGGGCTCATCGCTCTCGGCGGCGGGCTCATCGCTCTCGGCGACGGGCTCTTCCGCCTCCGTTTCTTCCTTCTCTTCCTCGACGATGTGGAACTGGGTCTCGTCCACGAGTTCGGCGTCCTTCGCGACGCCCATGTTGCCCTTGAGCAAGTCGAAGACGCGTCCGGCGTACTCGCCGGGCTTGTCAAAGGTGAAACCGGATTCTAACATGGCTGTTTCAAACATGAGTTTGGCCAAGACGGCCGTCTCCTCGGAGTCCGGATCTTGTTCGGATCGCTCCTTGAGGGCGGCGATCATCGGGTGTCGCGGGTTGACTTCGAGCGTCTTCTTGCCGCGCATGTACTCGTGTCGCGAATCGTCGCCCAAGGCTTGCGCCTTCATGATTCTTTCCATGTTCGCGGACCATCCGTACTTGGAAGAGACGACGACGCACGGGGTGGTGGAGAGACGGTTGGAAACCTTGACGCCCTCGATGACATTCTCCGGAAGCTTGCTCTTCCACCACGCGGTGAATGGCTTGAACGCCGCCTTGGTCTTCTTGAATCGAGCCTTTTCGTCGTCGTCGGCGTCGCCGAACTTGAGATCTTCCTTGCTCGCGTTGGAGAACTTGTAGTCGTCGAACTCGGTCAAGTTTTGCATCGTGTACTCGTCGACAGGATCGGTGAAGTAGATGACTTCGAAATCCTTGGCGATGAGCTTTTCGAGCATCGGAGAGTTCTTGAGAGCTTCGATGGACTCGCCCGTGATGTAGTAGATGGACTTTTGGCCCTCCTTCATGCGTTCGACGTACTGCTCCAAAGAAACGAGTTTACCGTCTGACTTGGACGTTTCGAATCGAAGAAGCTTGGCGAGACGCACGCGGTTGCTCGCGTCCTCGATGATGCCGAGCTTGATGGCTTTGCCAAAGTTCTTCCAGAACTTTTCGTACTTGGTCTCCTCGACGTCGGTTTCTTCGCCTTCGGGCTTCTCTCCGTCGTCTTCGGCGTCCTTTCCTTCCTCAGCGAGCTTACGAAACATGTCCAAAGCCTTGCGCACGAGCTTCTTCTTGATAGTTTTCAAGCTCGTGTGCTGTTGAAGCGTCTCGCGAGAGACGTTGAGAGGCAAGGTGTCGGAGTCGACGATACCCTTGATGAAGCTCAAATACTTGGGCAAGAGCTCATCGAATTCATCGGAGATAAAGACGCGTCGAACGTACAACTTGAGAGCGCTCGCGCGGCTGTAGTAGTTGTCGTAGTAATCCGCCGGAGGGCGCTCCGGAATGTAGAGGATGGCTTTGAACTCGACGTCGCCCTCAGCCTTGAAGTGAGAGTACGAGAGCGGTTCTTCCGTGTTCTTCGCGAGCGCTTGGTAGAACTTGGTGTACTCTTCTTCCTCGACCTCGGACGCCGATCTGAGCCAGATAGCCTTGACGTCGTTGAGACGTTCCCAATCCCAGACGGTTTTGGTAATCGTCTTGGTCTTCGGTTCGTCGTCCTCGGAGTCGTCCTCGGAGTCATCATCCTCGTCCTCGTCCTCGTCAGAGTCTTCATTGTCGTCGTCATCGGTGGACGCGTCGGCGGTTTCATCGTCCCCATCCTCCGCGGGGACTTCCTCGGACACTTCCTTGGAGTTGTAGAGGTAGATGGGGAAGTTGATGAACTCGGAGTAGCGTTGCACCAACGATTCGAGCTTGGACTCTTCGAGGTACTCTTGCGCCTCTTCCTTGAGGTAGATGTTGATCTCGACGCCGCGACCGAGCGGTTCGCCCTGGTCCTCGGAGATGGCAAAGTTACCATTCGCGCCAGACTGCCAGACCCACTGCTTGTCGTCGTCGTTGTGCTTGGAGCGAACCTCAACAAAGTCGGCGACCAAGTACACGGAGTAGAATCCGACACCGAATTGGCCGATGAGAGACATGTCGCCGCCCTGGGCCATTTGGTCCAAGAACGCGGACGTTCCGGACTTGGCGATCGTGCCCAAGTTGTTCATCAAGTCATCCTTGGTCATGCCGATGCCTCGATCGCGAATCGTGAGCACCTTCTTCTCCTTATCAGCCTTGATGCGAATGTCGAGGTTGGCGTTATCACCCTCCCCGAGTTGACCCTTGTCCGTCAACGACATGAATCGAATCTTATCCAACGAATCCGATCCGTTCGAGATCAACTCTCGCAAGAAGATGTCCTTGTTCGAGTACAACGAGTTGATGATGATGTCCATCAATCGAGACACTTCGGCTTGAAACTCGAACTTTTCCGCGCCGGCGTTGAATTCCGGCACCGAGCTCGTGACCGGCGCCTCGGCATCGGTCGCATCTTCCGCGCGCACTGTTCGCGCGAGAATCGCAATCGTCAGTCCTCCGAACGCTCGATCACGCGAATCATCGTGTCGAGATCGTCATCGCCTTCCATCGCCTTCCACGATGATTGCGCGCGCGAACGACGTACCTCGCGCGACGCCGCCGAACACGCAGAGCGCGCCCAGGGCGAACACGAACAACGCGCTCGTCCACGATCGCTTCGCCGTCGATCGTCGCGCCATGACTGACCGATTCGCGTCGCACACTGACGTCGCGCGCGCGGGCCGCCGCGGGGTGTCGACGCGCGTCACGTCATCCAATCAAAACGCGCACGCGAGGGTCATGTCGTGATGTGATTGGATGAGAGCGGTACGGGGGACTCAACGAGGGGTCGGGACTCATGAGTAGAGACGTCAATGCGAGACATCCGAGGGCGAGCTAGGCGGCGAGGCGGGCGACTATGGGGGCGCACCACGAGGAGGCGACGACGCGAGACGAGGCGTCGTTGACGACGAAATCGTGTTTGACGTCGACGTCGACGCCGTCGATCGTGGTGACATCGACGTCGATGGACGCGAGGGCGTCGCGCTGGTGGAGAGGAGCCCAGTGGTCGTCGCGCGCGTAGACGGCGGCGAAATCGGAGGGGAGCGCGGCGTCGGCGACCAAAGGACACTCGGTCACGGGCACGGTGAGGGCGTCGAATTCCGTTCGTCCCATGAAGACCATGTTGATGAGACTCTGCCAACGCAACCACGCGCTCGTGATCTCCGCGGCCGTGGTGTCCATGGATTTGGTCACCGCGTTTCGCAACAGGAAGACGCGCGCCGTTGGCGCGAACGCGCGTAAACCGTCCAACAGTTTTCCCAACGCGTGCGTCACGAGTGATAATCGCGTGACGAAATTGAGACTCTTTTGCAACGCACTCCTCGTGTTGACGTGCAAAAATGGCATCAATCCGATGACACCGTGAACCTTCTCGCGTCCGAGTTCGCGGCGCGCGTGCAACGCGATGTGCGCGCCAATGGAGTGTCCGACGACGACGCACTTTTCCCCATCTCTCGATTCCGCCAACCGTCTCGCGATGTACTCACGCACGTGTTCCTTCTGTTCGTCCAGCGTGAACCACTCCTCGCGATTCGGTCGGTCCTCCACCGTGTGTCCTAAATACCCCACCACCTCGACGCTCGACGCCGCCGTCGCCTCGCCGAGCGCCAGGGCAAAGGTTTCGTAAAACGCCGGCACGCCCGGATTTCCCGGGACGACGAACACCCGAGTCTTCTTCCCTCTCTCGCCCTCCTCTCTCGCGCGCACGCGAATCACCTCGTACTCGCACCCCGCGAGCGTGGTCCCGCTCGACGTCCCCGTCTCTCGCGACGAGGAGGCGCTCGAGACTTCCACCGACTCTCTCGCGCGTTCGACGTCAAAGGCACCGCGCGACGCGGACGCGGACGCGGTGCGAGCGACGCGCGCGCGGGAGGGACGGGGTCGCATCGCCGTCGTCGCTCGCGCGAGGGGGGTCGACATCGCGCGCGTCCGAGTGCGGCGAGACGCGTCAACGCGATGCGCGTGGACGATTGATTGAACGCGCTCGGTCAATGTGTTACACCGAGCGGCGGAGACGAAAGACTACGCGACTACGCGCTGCCGCTCTTCCAAGGCTTGAGCACGGGAAGAAGGACGCTGATGAGAACGATGAGAAGGATGACGCTGATGCAACACGCCCACTTGCGCGTGCTCTTTTGGTACTCTCGCGCTTTTCTCAACTCGACGTGACCTTGCTGGACGTACACGACGGATTTCGCCACGTGGCTCTCTACGTTATTGATCATCTCACCCTGCGCTTCGACGAGCACAGACATGTCTAAAAATATTTGATTCAGCTCGAGAAGCTTACGCTCGAGCTCTCGAATCGCCGAGTGACGCTCCTGAATCTCGTTCACCGTGTCCATGATTTGTCCGCGTCCTTGCTCCAAGAGCGCCGTCTGAAACATCGTCTCGCTCTCCCCGGTTTCAATCAAGCGATCGATGTCCTCCTCCTTTGCCTCGGTACCGGTGACGGTAAAATACCGTCGCTCGACGATTTCTTTATACTCCTCGCGCAGACGGTCTCGAAGCTCTTGAAACTCCCCCATTTGATCCTTTAACTTGGTCTTGAGCGAGCTCGTGAGCGTCGACCGGGTGCGGTGCTCGCTCGATCCCTCCGTCACCTTCCCACTCCTCACCGCGCGCTCGTTATCCGCGTCCAAATTCTCCAATCTCAGCTTAGTCTCCCTCGCAATCTTACTCACGCTCTCGATCGTCTCGTTCATCCGCTCTCGCGTCTCTCGCGTCTCCTCCGCCGTCGTCGATCGTTTGCTCGCCTCGTGCGCGTCGAAGAGCTCGACGAGCGACGCTCGAATGCTTCCCATGTTCGTCTTCACCCTCTGCACGTCCGCGAAAAACGTCGCCATGAGATCCTCTCCCACGGACGTCGTCGTCGTTCCCGTCGTCGTCGTCGTTCCCATCTCCACGTCGCCCGTCTCCTCGCGGCATCCTCCCGTCTCAGTCTCGCCCTCGTACACGTTCGCCCCGCCCCCGACGCTCGCGAGAAGATCGTTCATCGTCCTCGATCGACGACCGACGTCCCGAACGCGCGTCGACCGATCGCCCGCGTCGCGCGCTCCCGTCGCGCGCGCGCGCGTCCGTCGCCCATCATGCATCATGCATCATGCATCATCAATCATCTTCGGACAAACGGACAGCAGACGAGGGAGGATGCGAGGAAGATGGGATCCGATGGGAAGGAGATGCGATGGGATGGGATGGGATGAGATGGGATGAGACGACGGAAGTGCGCGACGCGGCGGGCGTGTGACTCCGTCGACGATGACGTCGACGCTGAATCAGCGCATCGTCGGTGTCTCGCACGCGGACGTGGAGCGTGGGACGAACCATTGTCGCGACGGTGGGGCGACGTCGAGCTCGAGCGCGCCGCAGGGGACGATGGGGGAGACGACGACGACGACGAAAAGGACGACCGGGACGAGCGATGGGACGCCGACGAAACGGACGCGACCGCACTCGCATAATTACAGCGAACCGACGTCGAGGGCGCTGAAAGCGTTTCTCGTGGCGAGCGTGCTCACGCTCCTGGCGCTCATCACGACGGCGTCGACGTCGGGGAAGATTGAGGAACTGCGCGCGTCGTTGGCGAACGGTCTCTTCGACGACGACCACGAGGAGGGGGGGAACGGACGAGTGGTGATGGATGGAAGCGCGCCGAGAAGAGATTGTGGATTGACGCAGGAGGCGTGGAATCGAGCGGTGGGATTGGAGAGACGCGATCCGTGCCGGGACGCCTTCGTGCGCGGCGACGGCGAGGCGAAGACGGCGTACGCGGAGCGACGCGAGGCGATCGGGGTGAGCGCGGGGGAGGAGGAGTGGGCGCTCGTCACCGGTGGCGCCGGATTCATCGGTTCGGAGGTGGTGCGACAATTGTTAGCCATCGGCGTGCGCGCGCGCGCGTTGGACGACTTGAGCACGGGGAAAAAGTCGCACTTGGATTTCGCCGCCGACGCGCGAAAGGCTGGGAAATTCGAGCTCGTCGAGGGTGACGTGACGAACTACAAACACGTTGAACGGGCGATGAAAGGGGTGACGTACGTGTTTCATCTCGCCGCGGTGAGCAAGGTGAGACCGACGCTGGATCCGACCAAGGACGACGTCGTGTACGCGTGCCTGGAGACCAACGTCAAGGGCACGGAAAACGTGCTTCGCGCGGTTCGCGCGCGCGACGCCGAGTTGGCGCGGAGCGATGCGACGTCGAGCGACGATCGGGAAGGACAGCGTCGTCGCGTGCGTTTCGTGTACGCTGGATCGTCGACGTATTACGGCAACCAGCCGACGCCGTTCGACGAGGAGCGCACGCATCTCAGGACGACGACGACGCCGTACGCGACGACCAAGGCGCAGGGCGAAGATTTAGCGCGCCTGTATTACTCGATGTACGACGTCGAGGCCGTCGTCGCGCGATTATTCATGGTGTACGGCGCGAACGAACCGACCGAGGGCGAACAGGCTGTGGTGACGGGTCGATTCATCGAAGCGGCGGCGGCCAATCGAGCGTTCGAGATCGAGGGCGACGGATCGCAGTTTCGCGACTTCGTCTACGTCGAGGACGCCGCGCGCGGTTTGATTCTCGCCGCGGTCAAGGATGGCGCCGTGGGACGCACGTTCAACATCGGTTCCGGTTCGAGCACGACGGTGTCGGATCTGGCGGATATGATTTCGCGCGCGCATCCTCGAACTTTTGTCGAGCCTCGACAGCGCGATTTGAAGGGAACGCTCGCGTCGACGTGTTTGGCCAAGCGTGTGCTCGGGTTTCAGGCGAGAAAGACGCTCGTAGATTACATCGCCGACGTCAAGGCGTCCAAAGGATTGTAACGA